>Ga0105237_10004679_pt1 | contig 15754 bp, 14 predicted proteins | sample KBSC24metaG_FD_81520 | JGI IMG/M metagenome (GOLD analysis project Ga0105237, IMG submission 81520) | Corn rhizosphere microbial communities from Kellogg Biological Station, Michigan, USA - KBS C2-4 metaG | ecosystem: Host-associated > Plants > Roots > Rhizosphere > Soil | place: Michigan, USA... | reverse complement strand
TAGAGGCTGCGCAGGTGCTCGACGTCGCCACGGTCGACGGCGCGGCAGTAACCGTGCACGAGCTTGCGCAACTGGAACTCATCGAACATTTCCTGCAGTTGGGCGTCTGACGGTGCCATCGCATCAGTGTGTAGGAGCCTTGGGTCCTTGCGTCGGACGTCGACTCCGTGCCGACACTTCCATCGGTGGATACGGGCTTCCCGGCAATTACTGCGCCGTTTGCCAAACGCGACTATTGCAGAACGGGTGGACGAGCCAGGGAAGGGGCGGATAGTCAACAGACACATCCAACCCGCAACGAAGGGGCGAACAGTTAGACCACGAAACCGTGCCCCACTTGAGCTGTGCGCAGCGGTGATCTCCTGAGCGCGGTCCCCAAGGGCGGCGATCATCGAAGGAGAATCATGACAACCAGTTACCACCGCTGCCCCAGCCGACGAGGCAGGACAATCGCGGCCGTCCTGTTTGCCGCGATTGCGACCGTTATCGGCATGGTGAGCACAACGGCACCGGCACACGCAGCCGACCAGTACATCGCGCTGGCCCTCGGATTCGTCAACGAGAACCCCCCCGTCACGATGGCCGGAGGCTCGGCGATCAGCGGCAACCAAGACCAGGCCGCCCAAGGGGCGCTGACGAACTGCGTGAACAACGGGGGCAGCCACTGCGTCACCCAGGTCATCGCCACGAACGCGTGCGCAGCAGCCGCCTCGAATGACTACGGTGAAATGACCGGGGCATCTGACCCGTCGCTTTCCGTGGCCCAAGGCAAGGCCAAGGGCATGCTGCAGAACCAACAGGGCGCCAAGGTCATCGTGTCGGGCTGCTCGAGTGGAGCCACCCCGCCGCCACCGAATAGCACGCCGCCACCACCCCCTGCGCCGAAACAGGGGCCGACGGTCTCGTTCGACACGGTCGTGGGCGGACTGGTGGCTCACATCACCGACCGCAGCGGAGTGTCGTCGCAATGCACGTATGCGACGGACGACTTCAGCCGTAGCTTCGCCTTAGCAGCCAATTCCAAGTACGACCTGAGGATCGTCCCAGCCGTTCCGCAATTCCGGAACTGGACTGTCACGATCACCTGTGACAACGGAACCAGCACGACGGCAACGACTTTCTTCTGAGCCCGCCCGCTCCCGTTAGCCCGAACCTCCGGGACCGTGATGCTCCGGTCCCGGAGGGCATCTGCGTTTTTGCTGATGTGAGTAAGCCCCGTATTCTTCCACGGTGAACGCGATCGACCCCGACAAGCTCAGGACCTGCCTGCAGGTGCTGCGCGACATCGAGTCGCTGCCTCCCGAGCATCCCGATGCCATTGCCGTGCGCCGAGCCACCGCGGGCATCTTCAAGTCGGTGAAGAAGGCCCGCCGCCACGCCCGACGTGACGCGGTGGCGGCCGCTGACCGCGCCGTCATCGCCGCCACCGCCACCGGTGCCCCCGGCCGCATCGACGACGAGACGGCCGGCCTGCCGCTGGTGTCCAACGCCGCCGGGGCCAGCGCGGGCACGCTGCTGCGGTCGCGGGCCTGTTACGTCTGCAAGACCCACCACACGGTGGTCGACGCCTTCTACCACCAACTCTGCCCCGACTGCGCCGCGCTCAACCGCGCCAAGCGCGACGCCCGCACCGACCTCACTGGCCGCACCGCCCTGCTCACAGGCGGGCGCGCCAAGATCGGCATGTACATCGCGTTGCGGCTCCTGCGTGACGGCGCGCACACCACCATCACCACCCGCTTCCCGAACGACGCCGTGCGCCGCTTCGCCGCAATGCCCGACAGTGCCGATTGGCTGCACCGGCTGCGCGTCGTTGGCATCGACCTGCGCGACCCGGCTCAGGTCGTCGCACTCGCCGACACGGTCGCCGAGCAGGGCCCACTCGACATCCTGATCAACAATGCGGCACAGACGGTCCGCCGCCCGCCGGGCTCCTACGCGGCGCTCGTCGATGCCGAGCGCACGCCGCCGCAGGAGCTCGTCGACGTGATCACGTTCGACCACGTCAGCGACGCCCATCCGGCCGCGCTCGCGGGGAGCCTGACCGAGCACCCCCTGCCGCACGCGGTCACCGAGCTCGCACTCGTCGCCCGCAGCGCAACGCCGGACCGGATCGCCGCTGGCATTGCCATCGACGCGGGCGGGCTACTGCCCGACACCGCGTCGGTGAACAGCTGGACCCAGCACGTGCACGAAGTCGACGCCATGGAGCTGCTCGAGGTGCAGCTGTGCAACCAGACCGCGCCGTTCATCCTGGTGAGTCGCCTGCGCAAGGCGATGGCCGCGTCGACCGCCCGCCGCAAGTACGTCGTGAACGTCTCGGCGATGGAAGGCCAATTCAGCCGGGCATACAAGGGACCCGGCCACCCGCACACCAACATGGCGAAGGCCGCACTGAACATGCTCACCCGCACCAGTGCCGGCGAGATGCTGGAGCGCGACCGCATCCTCATGACCGCCGTCGACACGGGGTGGATCACCGACGAGCGCCCGCACCCGACCAAGCTGCGGCTCGCCGAGGAGGGTTTCCACGCCCCGCTCGACCTGGTCGACGGCGCCGCCCGCGTGTACGACCCGATCGTCCGCGGCGAGGCAGGCGAGGACCTGTACGGCTGCTTCCTGAAGGACTACTCGAAGAGCGCCTGGTAGACCTACCGCGGCAGGTCCCACTGCCCGAAGTCGGCGGCAAGGACCTCGTCGACGTCGACGTGGGTGTCACCCAGCAGGACACCCGGGTCGGACGCGGTGACGATCACGTACTGATACAGGACGGCGGCAGGCTCGCGCGCCCCACCCGACCACGCCCTGGTCTGCCACGCCCAGCGGTACCCCGCAGTGGTCGAGCGCCCGATGACGCCGTCGCGGATCGCCCATCCGCACACGTTGGCGGAGCCGTAGACGCCGGTGCGGGCCGCGCCGAGCACCGAGTTGATTCCCTGAAACCACTTGACTGCCAAGCGGTTCCAGGTATCGATGTCGATGTCCTCGTCGACGCTGAAGAAGATCGGCGCGGAGTCGGGACCACCTGCCGCGCCGTGTAACCGCAGGGCCGTCGAAGCGTCGGCCACGCCGCCGTCGTATCCGCGGGTGAAGTCCGACGGCGACGCCGGCCAACCGGGCTTGCCGTATTGGTAGCAGGTGACGACGTGAAGTCCCTGCGCGCGTAGCGAATCCGCGTACTCGCGGGTGACGGGCTTGAAGTCGAAGTCTGCTCCAGGCCGTAGTTCCGATACGTAGACGAGTGCGCCGTCGTAACCCGCGGACTTGATTTGATCTGCGGGCACCAACCGCTCCGCGAAGTCGAGCAGCTGCATGTTGGCCGCCGACGCCCTCGGCGCGCCCACCGCCGCCCCAAGGCCCAGGAGAACCGGTGCCGATAGCGCGTACTTGACGACGTCGCGGCGTGACACGTTCACCGAGTTACACCGGGCCGCCGGTTGCAGTCGTGGCGATGCCACCGTCGACGGGGATGATCGCCCCGGTGAGATAGGATCCCGCGCGGCTGGCGAGGAACACGGCGACACCGGCCATGTCGTCGTCGCGGCCGATGCGGCCCAGCGGGGAGGTCCCCGCGATCGCGTCCTCGAAGGCGTCGAGCGTCGCCGCCATCATCTTCGAGCGGAACGGCCCTGGCGCAACGGCATTGACCGTGATGTGCTGCGGTCCCAGCTCACGCGCGAGCACCCGGGTCATCTGATGCAGCGCCGCCTTGCTGGCGAGTAGGAGTACGTCGGGAGCTGGGGGACGTGGATCCCGTCGATGCTGCCGATGTTGATGATCCGCGAAGGATCGTCGGCCGTGCCTGCCTGCTTGAGCGCGGGCACCAGCGCCTGGACGAGCCAGAACGGCGACTTGAGGTTGAGGTCCAGCACCCTGTCCCACGCCGAGTCCGGGAACGTGTCCAGCGGCTCACCCCAGGTGGCGCCCGCGTTGTTGACCAGGATGTCGAGACCGTCGGACTCGGCGGTGACGAGCTCCGCGAGACGCAGGCATTCATCGTGCTGGGACAGGTCCGCGGCGATGGCCCGCACGTCGCCGAACTCCGACAACTGCGCCTTGGCCTGCTCGCACGCATCGGCCTTGCGGGAGCTGATCACGACGCGCGCCCCCGCCTGCAGCAGACCGCGGGCGATCATCATCCCGATGCCCTGGTGCCGCCGGTGACGAGCGCCGACTTGCCGGTTAGGTCGAACAGTTGTGCGTGCGTGGCGATTTGGCCGTCTGTCATGGGTTGCCTTCGATCGTAGGTTGGTAAAGGTCGACGATGGTGCCGGCCGTCGGGTCGAGCTTCCCGTCGAGGAGTTCGAGGTACGCCCGTTGGATGTCGTCCGTGGTCGAGATGCGTTCGACGCGAAGCCAATCCGACGCCCACCGCGCGAACGGAACCCATGCCTCGGCGACGCTCTCGTCCAGCTTCGCGGTGCCCCAGTCGATGCCGCGCTTCTTGATCCGGTCGGGGGCGAAGAAGAAGACCGGCTTGGGGCCTGCGAGTTCGCCTGCGCCCTGCGCCATCTGGGTCCAGTGCGTGACGCCGACCGCGGAGCTGTGAGCGAGGCGGTCGCCGTAGCGCGCATGGACGTCGGCGCGGACGGTGCCGTCACCCGAGATGTCGACGTAGACGGCACGCTCGCCCGGCAACTGCGAAATGGCGTCGTACAAATGGACCGAGTCGTAGACGTTCAACCCCGCGACGAACTCGCGGTTCCCCGCAGAGGTCAGGCCGACGACCTCAATGCCTTCGCGCTTGGCGAGCAGGTAGGCCGCAATGATCGCCGTCTTCGACGATGCACTCGAGATCACGACGGTGTCCGCGCCGAAGAAGTCCTCGTCGGCGAGGAAGTCGTCGATGAGGAACGACGTGAAGAACAGCGGGAAGAACAGGATGTGCTCGGCTTCGAGGTCGGCCGAGTAGACGGGGTCGGCGGTGACGTCGCGATAGCCCTGATAGGCCGACGCCAGCTGGGCACGATGCGGTGCCGCGTCGACGAATCCCTTCTCATTGACCCGGTCGGGGACGACCAACAGATGGCTGGCACAGGGGAAGTAGCCATAGACGCGCACGCCCTGCGCGAGGTCGGGGTGCCGCGACTGCTCGACGTGGGCGTAGCCCCAGACGTTCAGTTTCCCCCAGCCCGGGTCGGACGCCGGGAAGAAGTCCCAGTACTTCATCGCCTCGCCGAACACGGCGTAGGTGATGTTGTTCGACGTCAAGCCGAACGATTCGATCCGGAGCAGCGCTTGGCCGTCTTCTGGCGACGGCGGATCGCCGAGGACGAAGCGGCTGTCGTGTAGGTCCTTGCGGTTCAGCTCGAAGTCCACGCGACTCAGCCTATGCGCGCTGCGCAAACCTCCGCTGAGGCCCCGTCCTCGTGTATATGGTGACGCGATATCCGCGGGGAACCGCGTTAGCAAGGGGTGGCGATGACCATGAAGAAGACGACGGCGGCAGTGTTCGCAGCCATGGGGATGGCGGTCGCTCCGATCGCCCTGGCGCCGGTTTCCCATGCCGAGGTGTGTGGCGCCGTCGGCGGTCGCCACGTCGAAGTGGGTGGATGCTCGCACGTCGTCGGCGACGTCGCCACGGGAGTTGCTCTGGCGAACGACGACGACTGGGCGGCGCAGGAAGCCGCGGGTCAGCCGCCGTGTTACACGCCGTCCGGCGTGCCGTACTACACGCCGGGCGGGGACCCCTGCGTGCCCTAGGGCGAGCGAAGCGACGGGGACTGACCCTGAATCAGTGCTCGGCCTTCTTCTTTCCGAAGGGCAGCACGTGTACGACGCCGACCACGATGGCGCCGACGACCAAGCCGATCACCGCTGACACCGCGGTGTTCACCAGCCAGGCCAGCACGCCGCCGACGGTCTCGACATGATGCACGTACTCCTCGGCGTGGTGGACCAGTCCGTACGGTGCATGCCACCCGAGGGTGTTGGTGCCGACCAACAGAATGTGGCCGCCCACCCACAGCATCGCGACGGTGCCGATCGTCGATAGCGTGGAGAGCAGCTTGGGCATGGCCGCGACCAGGCCGCGCCCGATCTTCTTGGCGAATCGCGACGAGCGCTGGGTGAGGCTCAGGCCGACGTCGTCCATCTTCACGATGACGGCGACGACGCCGTACACCGCGGCCGTGATGACCAGCGCGACGACCACGAGGATTATCAGCCGCGGCAAGAACGCCTGATCGGCCACCTCGTTGAGCGCGATCACCATGATCTCGGCGGAGAGGATGAAGTCCGTGCGGATCGCGCTCGACGTCATCTGGCGTTCGGCGTCCTCGCCGACGGCCGCCGTCGGTGCAGCGTGGGCGTCATGCCCCGTGAACCAGCCCACCACCTTCTCCGCACCCTCGAAGCACAGGTAGGTGGCGCCGACCATCAGGATCGGGGTGAGCAGCCACGGCACGAACTGACTCAGCAGCAACGCGGCGGGAAGAATGAACAGCAGTTTGTTGCGCAGGGATCCGATGGCGATCCGCTTGATCATCGGCAGCTCGCGGTCGGCCGTGATGCCGTGCACGTACTGAGGCGTCACGGCGGTGTCGTCGATGACGACGCCCGCGGCCTTCGCGGTCGCGCGTCCCGCCGCGGCACCGATGTCGTCGACCGAGGCCGCCGCAAGGCGTGCCAATGCCGCAACGTCGTCGAGAAGCCCGAACAGCCCCGCACTCATCGCGTCCCCACCATGACACCGAAGCGTAGCGGGTGACGTAAAGGACAGGCACTTGGATGAATTCGCTGGGATGAATTCGCGGAGCCCCATCCGTTCTGGCGGTCAGGGAGCTGTCACATGCAGTCCATTCGAACGAAAAGGGAAGGCTGATCATGAGAATCGTCGTCATCGGAGGCACGGGTCTGATTGGGTCGAAGCTGGTACATGCGCTGACCGAGCACGGTCACGACGCCGTCGCGGCGGCTCCGTCGACCGGCGTGAACACGTTCACCGGCGAGGGTCTGGCCGAGGCTCTAGCGGGCGCCTCGGTGGTGGTCGACGTGTCGAACTCGCCGACGCTGGACGACGCCGCCATCGAATTCTTCCGCCCGGCGACCACGAACGTGCTGTCGGCGGAGAAGGACGCGGGAGTCGGTCATCACGTCGCGCTGTCGGTGGTTGGCACCGAGACGTTGGCTGAGCAGAGCGGGTACTTCGAGGGAAAGCTGCTGCAGGAGAAGCTCATCGCAGAGGGGCCCATTCCCTACTCCATCGTCCATGCCACGCAGTTCTTCGAGTTCGTCCAGACGCTCGCCGACTCGTCGACCGTCGACGGCGTCGTGCGGATGCCACCCGCCTACTTCCAGCCGATGGCAGCCGTCGACGTCGCAGAAGGGGTTGCCATCGCCGCGGTCGGTGACCCGGTGAACGGCATCACTGAAATCGGTGGGCCACAGGCGTTCCTGCTCCCGGATCTCATCAGGACCGCGCTGGTCGCCCACGGTGACACCCGCGAGGTCATCGCGGATCCCGAGTCGCTCTACTGGGGCATCGAGCTCGGGGAACGCACGCTGTGCCCCGGTGAGGGCGCGACCCTCTTCGACACCCGGTTCGAGGACTGGATCCTCGAAGCGGCCGCAAAGGCGTAGCCAGCGAACCACCACAGAGCCCGGTCCGATCTCGATCGGACCGGGCTCTGTCGCGCGAACCGGTAGGGTTCTCTCGAAATGGACGCGGTGGTGCCTATGTCGAGTCGGGGGCAATTTCTACGGGGGCGGGACGCCGAAGGCGAAACGCTTCGGGGGCTGGTGGACCTCGCCCGATCGGGCACCAGCCAGGTGCTGGTACTCCGAGGTGAGGCAGGCGTCGGCAAGACCGCTCTACTCGGCTACGCCTGCGATCTCGCGTCCGGATTCCGCACCGTTCAGGTGGCAGGGGTGCAGTCCGACATGGAACTGGCCTTCGCAGGCCTGCAACAGCTGTGTGCCCCGCTGATGGACCGCGTCGACGACCTACCCGAACCGCAGCGTGACGCGCTCAACGTCGCCTTCGGTCGTGGAGTCGGCCCCGCGCCGGACCGGTTCCTGGTAGGACTGGCCGTGCTGAGCCTGATGGCGGCCGCCGCCGATGACCGCCCGCTGCTGTGCATCATCGACGACGCACAGTGGCTCGACCAGGTGTCGCTGCAGACCCTCGGGTTCGTCGCTCGGCGTCTGCTGGCCGAGTCGATCGCCATGGTCTTCGCGGTGCGGGACCGCCCCGACCTGTTGACGGGCCTGCCGGAGCTGGAAATCCATGGTCTGTCGGACGCGGATAGCCGAGACTTGTTGGATTCGGTCATGTTCGGCGGGATCGACCCAAGGGTGCGAGACCGCATCGTCGCAGAGACCCGGGGCGTGCCCCTCGCAATACTCGAAGTGCCTCGAACCGTCTCCGCCACGGAGCTTGCCGGCGGCTTCTGGATTTCGGGGAAGCGCAACTCGACGGCCGCGATCGAGGAGAACTTCGTCGAACGCATCAAAGCCCTCCCCGCCGACACACGGACGCTGGTGCTCGTCGCTGCAGCCGAGCCGGTCGGCGACGCGGCTCTGTTCTTGAGCGTGGCAGCACGACTCGGCATTCCCGTCGACGCCCTGGCGGCCGCCGAAGCCGCTGGCGTGCTCGAGTTCGGCCCCCGCATGCGATTCCACCACCCGTTGATGCGCTCGGCCGCCTACCGCTCAGCCGATTTGACCGAGCGCAGAGCGATTCATCGCGCGCTCGCCGAGGCAACGGACCCCGGCGTCGATCCCGACCGGCGCGCATGGCACGCCGCCAGCGCGGCGGCGGGACCCGATGACGCCGTGGCCGCCGAGTTGGAGGGTTCCGCGGCCCGCGCCCAGCGCAGGGGTGGGATCGCCGCGGCGGCGGCCTTCCTGGAACGTGCGACCGTTCTCACCGCAGACCCGGCCCTGCGTGGATCGAGGGCCATCGCCGCCGCTCAGGCCAAACGAGAGGCGGCGGCGCCAGAGGCCGCGCACGAGCTCCTGGCGATAGCCGAACTCGGTCTGCTGTCCGACGCCCAACGGGCACAGGTCGCCCGGTTGCGCGCCCAGATGGAGTTCGTAAGGAGCCGCGGAGGCGAGGACGGCGCGCCGCAGGTCGGTGAGACCGCGCCGCGATTGCTCGACGCAGCCACGGCGCTTGAGCACCACGACGACTTCGCCGCCAGAGAGACCTATCTCGAGGCCATCGCCGCGATCGTGTACGCGGGGCGACTCGGTGAACCAGGGGCCCTTGCGGATGTTGCCGAGGCCGCGCGCTCCGCTATCAGCCGGACACCGGATCAGCCGCGGCCAGTCGACCTCCTCTTGAAGGGCATGGCGGAACGGATCTCCGGCGGCCTGGGAGCCGGTTCGACGACGCTGCGCGCCGGGCTGGAGGCGATGCGCCAATTGGCCCAGTCGGACCCGGGCTCAGTCCGGCGCTGGATGGTGCCTGCGTTTCCGGTCTTGCAGGAGACCGTCGCACATGAACTGTGGGATGAAGACCTGGTTGACCAACTCTCTGCGGCGGTGGTGGGTCAGGCGCGGCACGTCGGCGCACTGGACGGACTTCCACGAGCGCTCGTCTACCGGGCGGGTGTTCATCTGCTGGCTGGCGAATTCGTAACAGCGGCAACCCTAATCGAAGAGGCAAACGCAATCGGCGCGGCGACCGCTCACGACCGGCCGGTCAGGTACTACTCGCTGGTGGTCTCCGCATGGCGGGGCGATCCCGCCGAGGCACTCGGTCTGATCGCGGCGGCAGCCGCCAACGGCGCGGCCAGGGGTGAAGGCCGACTGCTCGGGGTCACCCGGTTCGCCTCGGCCGTTCTGTTCAACGGTCTTGGCCGATACGAAGAGGCGTTCGCAGCGGCACGTGAATGTTGTGAGTACGAGGACATGGGTATCTACGGCTGGTGCCTCTTCGAACTCATCGAGGCCGCAGCACACGTCGGTGACCGCGAAACGGCCGCCTGGGCACTGCGCGAACTCGAGGAGCGAGCCGGCGCCAGTGGAACGGAGTGGGGACTCGGCGTCGTGGCGGCCGCCCGTGCGGTAGTCGCCACCAACGACCTCGCCGACGGCCTCTTCGCCGAGGCCATCGAGCGTCTCGAGCGCGCCAACATCGGCCTCTACCTGGCACGTACCCGGTTGTCCTACGGCGAATGGCTCCGTCGCGCGAATCGCCGCATCGAGGCCCGCCAGCAGCTCAACGCCGTCCACGCGGCGTTCACCCGGATGGGGGCGCAGGCTTTCGCGGAGCGGGCGCGCCGGGAGTTGGTGGCCACGGGTGAGAAGGTGCGCAAGCAGCCGGTGAGCTCGGGTGATGAGTTGACGGCGCAGGAGTCGCAGATCGCGCGATTGGCTGCGGACGGTCTGACCAATCAGGAGATCGGTGCGCAGCTGTTCATCAGCACGCACACCGTCGAGTGGCACCTGCGGAAGGTGTTCGTCAAACTGGGCATCACATCGCGACGGCAGCTGCGCACGGTGTCGCGGGCCAGCTAGGCGTCGGCGACTACTCGACGAGCTTGCCGTGGCTGGACACGTCCCGCATCCGAGACGAAATGTCAACGGGGATATCGGCAATGGCTTCGCGTTCGATGCGGCCAGGTCCCGACCACACCATGTTGACCTTGAGTGCTTCGTCGCGCTCCGGGTAGTCGGAGCGATTGTGGCAGCCGCGTGTTTCGCGCCGTTCCAGCGCGGCCTCGAGGGTGGCCCGTGCCGCGATCGCACTGGCCTTGAGGTCGAAGGCATGGGCCAGGTCGTAGAACCCCGCGATGTCCGGGTGCACGCCGAGGTGGGTGAGCCGCTCCTCGATCTCCGCGAGCGCGTTCAGCCCCTTGAGTAGTCCGGCTTCGTCACGTACCACGCCGGCGTACTCGGTCATGGTGTTGCGCAGCGCGCGTTGCAGGAACCGGACGTTCTCGGGACCATCGGTGGACAAGATCCCGTCGACCTCGCCGCGTGCCGCAGATACCGCTGCACGGCAACGCCTTTGGGCGTCGAGGTTCGCCGAGTACGCTGCTGCCGCTCGACCAACGATCTTGCCGTAGACGAGCAGTTCGATCAGGGAGTTGCCACCGAGCCGGTTGGCGCCGTGCAGCCCGCTGGATGCCTCGCCGATCGCGTAGAGACCTTCCACGTCCGTGCGGTGATCTTCCGGGCGAACCCAGACACCGCCCATCGAGTAGTGCGCCGTGGGAGCGATCTCGATGGGGGTGGAGGTGATGTCGAGCAGCTGCAGGTCCATCAGGGTCTGATAGACGCGCGGCAGGCGTTCCATGATCTGCGTCCGCGGTAGGTGCGAGACGTCGAGCCACACACCGCCGCGGGGTGTGCCGCGGCCCTCCTTGATCTCGGTGTACGCGGCCAGTGCGACCCTGTCGCGGGTGGACAGTTCCATCCGCTCGGGGTCGTAGCGCTCCATGAATCGTTCGCCGAGGGCGTTGCGCAGGATGCCGCCCTCGCCGCGCGCCGCCTCGGAGACCAGCGTGCAGCGGAGTCTTCGGGTTCGATCAGCCCGGACGGATGGAACTGGACGAGCTCGGGATCACGGATCCGCCCGCCCGCCTCGAGCGCCAAACGGAAGGCGTCGCCGGTGTTTTCGTCGCGACGCGACGAGGTACGCCGCCAGATCCGAGTGTGTCCACCGGTGGCGAGGATGACGGCGTCTGCGTGAATGGTGTAGCGGGTGCCGTCGTGGACGTCGAAGCCGTACGCGCCGAAGATGACGTTGTCGCGGACGAGAAGCCTGGTGACGTAGACCGAGTCGAGAATAGGGATGTCCAGCTGTTCGGCCCTCTTGATGAGGGTGCGCTGCAGTTCCAGCCCGGTGTAGTCGCCGGCGAATGCGGTGCGGCGGAACGTGTGTGCACCGAAGAAGCGTTGAGAGATCCTGCCGTCTCGCTCGCGGGCGAACGCCATGCCCCAGCGCTCGAGGTCCCGGATCGAGTCCGCCGCACCCTCGGTCACCGTCTGCACCGTCACGGGGTCGGCGAGCAGATAGCTCTCGGTGATCGTGTCGGCAGCGTGCTGCTGCCACGAATCCTGCGCATCCATGGTGGCCAACGCCGCGTTGATGCCGCCGGCGGCGAGCGTGGTGTGCGCATCCGTCTTCGGCCGCTTGCCGACGATGAGGACGTCGGTTCCGCGCTCCGCCAGTTCGATTGCCGCGCGCAGCCCCGAACCGCCGGTCCCGATGACGAGGACTGAGGTGGCGATCTGCTGTTCGGCGATGCTCATGTCAGCCAGAACGGATCGGTGAGCGGGTAGTCATCCCGGATGGCTACGCGGTCGCGGCTGACTACGGACTTTCAAGGGTTCACTCGTATGGCCCGATCGGTAGAAAGGATGCGTGGACGTTTACGAGGCAGTGGCGAGCAGACGGGCAGTGCGCGGATTCACCGACGAGCCCGTGCCAAGGGAGGTGCTCGAGCGCGTGCTGACCGCCGCGGGCAACGCGCCGTCCGGATCGAACATCCAGCCGTGGCGCATCTACGTGCTGACCGGCGCGCCGCTGGCTCAACTCAAGAAGGTCGCGACCGGCCGAGTGGAGTCCAAGGATCTCTGGGACGAGCGCGAGTACGTGATGTACCCCGACGACATGAAGTCGCCGTACAGCGACCGGAGGTCGGCCTTCGGCAGGGACCGGTACGGCGCCCTCGGAATCCAGCGGGGCGACTGGGACGCCATCCAGCGCGCGGCCATCGCGAACTGGAATTGCTTCGGCGCACCCGCTGCGCTGTTCTGCTACATCGACCGCGATCTCGGCCGGCCCCAATGGTCGGATCTCGGCATGTATCTGCAGACCGTCATGCTGCTGTTGCGTGCCGAGGGGCTGAGCAGCTGCCCGCAGATGGCGTGGTCGCAGGTGCGCAAGAGCGTCGCCGAGGCGGTGTCACCCCCTGACGAACTCATGCTCTTCTGCGGCATGTCGATCGGGTACGAGGACCCGACGGTGGCCTTCGTCCACAACGAGCGGGCGCCGCTCGATGAAGTCGTCACGTTCATCGACGGCTGATAGGCCATCGGCGCTTCGGCCACGGCGAACCGGTAGGGTTCTTTCTGCAAATAGACGCAGTGGAGCCTATGTCGAGCCAGGATCGGGGGACGCGTCTTCGCGGCCGCTCCAGCGAATGCGAGACGCTTCGGGGTCTGTTGGCGACCGTTCGATCGGGTCGCTCTGAAGTGCTAGTGCTCCGCGGGGAGGCCGGCGTCGGCAAGACCGCATTGCTCGAATACACCGCCGAGCAGGCGTCGGGATTTCGCCGCATCGAGGTGGCGGGCATTCAGTCCGACATGGAGCTCGCGTTCGCAGGCCTGCAACAGCTGTGTGCGCCGCTGATGAAGCACGTCGACGAATTGCCGGAACCGCAGCGCGAGGCGCTGGCCGTAGCCTTCGGCCGAGGGGTCGGACCAACCCCCGACCGCTTCCTGGTCGGGCTTGCCGTGCTGAGCCTGATGGCCGCCAGCGCAAACGGCCAACCCCTGTTGTGTGTCGTCGACGACGCCCAGTGGCTCGACCAAGTGTCGGTGCAGACCCTTGCCTTCGTCGCCCGTCGCCTCGTCGCCGACCCCGTCGCATTGGTGTTCGCCGTGCGCGATGGTGGTGCCGAGGCACTCGGCGGGCTGCCGGAACTGACCGTCAACGGGCTCGTGGACGGCGATGCCAGGGCCCTGCTGGAATCGGTGCTGGTCGGCGGGATCGACCCGCTGGTGCGCGATCGCATCGTGGCCGAGACGCGTGGCATTCCGTTGGCGCTGCTCGAGGTGCCCAGAAACATTCGTGCGGCGGAGTTGGCAGGCGGATTCGGGAGCTCGGCAGCACGGCCGTCGGCGGGACAGATCGAAGAAGGCTTCGTGCTCCGCATCCAGTCGCTGCCTGAACCGACCCAGCGGTTGCTACTCGTCGCCGCGGCCGAACCGGTGGGCGACGCGGCACTGTTTCTCCGCGCGGCGGCGCAGCTGGGCATCCCGGTTGATGCACTGGCGCCCGCTGAAGCCGGGGGAATCATCGAGTTCGGTCCACGAATGCGCTTCCTGCACCCGTTGATGAGATCAGCCGCGTATCGCGCCGCCGACTTGAACGGACGCAGGGCGATCCATCGGGCGTTGGCGAATGCCACCGATTCGGAATCGGATCCCGATCGTCGGGCATGGCATGCCGCCAACGCTGCGGTGGCAGCCGATGATGCGGTGGCCACGGAGTTGGAGGACTCGGCAGGCCGCGCCCAGAGCAGGGGAGGTATCGCCGCCGCGGCGGCCTTCCTGGAACGCGCCACTGCGCTGACGTCGGATCCTGCCCGACGCGGTGCGAGGGCACTTGCTGCGGCGCAGGCGAAACGGGACGCGGCGGCGCCAGAGGCGGCTTACGAGCTGCTCGCGATTGCCGAACTCGCGCCGCTGTCCGACCTTCAGAAGGCCCAGGCGGCGCGGTTGCATGCCCAGATGGAGTTCGTGCGAAGCCGTGGGGGTGACGCAGGTGCGCCCCCGCTCAGCGATGCCGCGCGCCAACTTCTCGACGCCGCCAAACGACTCGAGAGTCTCGACGACGAGTTGGCAAGGGACACATACCTCGAAGCGCTCGCTGCGGCGATGTACGCAGGCAGACTCGGGGAGCCCGGTGCATTGATGGACGTGGCCGAGGCGGCACGCGCTGCGCTTGGCCAGGTGTCGAACGTGCACCGGCCGATCGACCTGCTGCTGAGCGGTATGGCCAATCGGATCACCGGTGGTGCGGGTGCAGGGGCAGACCCGCTGCGCGCCGCGTTGGAACTGATGTGCACGCAGGCTCAGCTGGACGATTCCCAAGCGCTGCACTGGATGTCGCTGGGTTTGGCCATAGTGCAGGAATCGGCGGCAGGCGAACTTTGGGACGAACGGATCTACCAACGTCTCGCTACGGAGGCGGTCCGGCACGCGCGTGATGCGGGTGCGCTGGCCGTACTGCCTGCGGCGCTTGCCTATCGGGCGGGGGTCCACGCACTCTCGGGCGAATTCGCCACGGCGGCAACACTGATCGAAGAGGCGGCCTCGATCACCGCGGCGACGGGCTATAAACCGCTGAGGTACCACTCACTGACGCTGGCCGCGTGGCGCGGTGATCCGGCCGACGCAGAAGTGTTGGTCGACGCAGCAGCCGCAGAGGCGACTGCCAGCGGTGAGGGCCGAGTGCTTGGCCTGACCGGATACATCAGCGCTGTCCTCTACAACGCTCTCGGCCGCTACGAGGAGGCCTTCGCCGCCGCGCGTGCAGGCTGTGAGTACGAGGACCTCGGCTTCCACAGCTGGTGCCTCTTCGAACTGATCGAAGCCGCGACGCGCACCGGTCACGGCGAAACCGCCGCGCACGCCATGCAGCGATTCGAGGAACGCGCCGGCGCCAGCGGAACGGACTGGGGCTTGGGGGCGTTGGCGAGTGCCCAGGCGCTTCTGGCAGACGACGAACACGCCGACGGCCTCTTCGCCGAGGCCATCGAACGCTTGGAGCGCACCAGAATCGCGATACATCTTGCACGGACCCGGCTGAGCTATGGCGAATGGCTACGCCGAGAGAACCGGCGGCCCGAGGCCCGCCAGCAGCTCAACACGGCCCACGAGATGTTCACCCGGATGGGGGCGCAGGCCTTCGCGGAGCGGGCGCGCCGGGAGTTGGTGGCCACGGGTGAGAAGGTGCGCAAGCAGCCGGTCAGCTCGGGTGATGAGTTGACGGCGCAGGAGTCGCAGATCGCGCGATTGGCTGCGGACGGTCTGACCAATCAGGAGATCGGTGCGCAGCTGTTCATCAGCACGC
>Ga0105237_10004675_pt1 | contig 15760 bp, 16 predicted proteins | sample KBSC24metaG_FD_81520 | JGI IMG/M metagenome (GOLD analysis project Ga0105237, IMG submission 81520) | Corn rhizosphere microbial communities from Kellogg Biological Station, Michigan, USA - KBS C2-4 metaG | ecosystem: Host-associated > Plants > Roots > Rhizosphere > Soil | place: Michigan, USA... | reverse complement strand
TCTCGCCGGAGGCCAGGCCGGGCAGCCAGCGCTCGCACTGCTCGACCGAGCCGCCGTGCTCGATCACCGCGGCGGCCATCGCGCTTCCCAAGAAGGGCACCGGCGCCAAGGAGCGGCCCAGCTCCTCGCAGAGGATCGACAGCTCGATCTGCCCGAGGCCCTGGCCGCCGTAGCGCTCGGAGATCGCGATCCCCGGCCAGCCCAGCTCGCTCAGCTCGCGCCACAGCGCCTCGTCGACCGTGCGCGCCTCGGCGTGCTCGCGCACGCGCGCCGGCGGGGCGCGTTCGGCCAGCAGGTCGCGCGCAGTGCGCTGGATGTCGCGCTGGTCGTCTGTGAAGCCGAAGTCCATCAGATGTCCGACGGCCAGACGTGTGAGCGGCGGTGCAGGGTCGTCCGATCGGACATCTAACTACGCGACCCATCCTGCGGAGCCCCGGCAGGGGCGAAGCCCATAAAGATCAAAACCCGTCACGCCGCCGCCACCTTCAGGCGAGGCAGCCCGAGCACGCGCTCGGCCACGATGTTCTTCAGCACCTCCGTCGTGCCGCCCTCGATCGTGTTGCCGCGCGCGCGCAGCAGCTCATAGCTCCAGCTCTCGCCGACCGTCAGCGCCTCCGGCCCGACGACGTCGACGGCCAGCTGCGTCAGGCGCTGGTTGGTGTCCGACCACAGCCACTTGACCAGCGAGCCCTCCGGGCCCGGCTGGCCGTAGCGCTCGACGTCGGTCAGGCCCTTCCACGCCAGCAGGCGGATCGACTCGCAGCGCACGTGCAGCTCGGCGATCGCGTCCGCGTACAGCGGGTCGTCGAGCATGCCGCGCTCGGCGGCGATCGCGATCACGTCGTCGAGCAGCTGGCGCAGGCGGATCTGCAGCGCGAAGCCCAGGCCCGCGCGCTCGTTCATCAACGTCGTCAGCGCGACCTTCCAGCCGTTGCCGACGCCGCCGACCACGTTGGCGTCGGGAATGCGCGCCTCCTCGATGAACAGCTCGTTGAACTCCGCCTCGCCGGTGATCTGGCGCAGCGGGCGCACCTGCACGGCGTCCTGCTCCATGTCCATCAAAAAGTACGTCAGGCCCTTGTGCTTGGCCACGTCGCCGTCGCTGCGCGCGACCAGCATGCACCACTTGGCGTACTGCGCGCCGCTCGTCCACACCTTCTGGCCCGTCACCACCCATTCGTCGCCGTCCTTGACCGCGCGCGTTTTCAGCGACGCCAGGTCAGAGCCGGCGTCGGGCTCTGAGAAGCCCTGGCACCAGATCTCCTCGCCGGAGAGGATCCGCGGAAGATAACGCTCCTTCTGCTCGTCGGTGCCCCAGACCATCAGCGTCGGGCCGCCCAGCAGCAGGCCGAGCACGTTCGCCGCCATCGGCACGCGCGCGCGCCCGAGCTCTTCGAAGTAGATCGCCGATTCCGTCAGCGACGCGCCGCGCCCGCCGTACTCCGTCGGCCACGCCGGCGCCGCCCAGCCCGCGTCGTAGAGCTTGCGCTGCCAGTCGCGCCGCCATGCGTACTGCGCGTCCTCGCCCTCGCCCTTGGGCGGCTCGCCCGGCTTGTTCTCCTCCAGCCAGCCGCGCAGCTCGTCGCGAAACGCCGTCTCCTGCTCTGAGAACGTCAGATCCATGCCTGGCACTAGCGTATCCCAGGCGGGCTTGACGGTGACACGCCACCGCGTTTGTCGCATCTGCGCGGGATGCCGGAGACGGCGTCGGTCAGGCCCAAGCGGCGACGCCGCCGGCCGCGCTAGATTCGAACGTCCATGTCCGCGCCCGCTTCCAGCCTGCGCGTCGCGCACCTGGACGCCGACGCCTTCTACGTCTCCATCGAGCTCACGCGCCGCCCGGAGCTGCGCGGGCAGCCCGTCGTCGTCGCCGGCTCGGGGCCGCGCGCCGTCGTCACGACCGCCAGCTACGAGGCGCGCAGGTACGGCGTCGGCTCGGCCATGCCCGCCGCGCGCGCGCGGCGCCTGTGCCCGCAGGCGATCGTCCTGCCGCCCGACTTCTCCACCTATCGCGCCGTCTCGCGCAAGGTCATGGACCTCGTGCGCGCGCACGTCGAGCGCGTCGAGGTCGTCGGCCTGGACGAGGCCTACCTCGACCTGGAGGGACTGCACTCGCCGCGCGCGGCCATGCGCCGGCTCGTCACCGAGATCAAACGCGCCACGCAGCTGACCTGCTCGGTCGGCATCGGCCCCAACAAGCTCGTCGCCAAGGTCGCCTCCGACGCCGAGAAGCCCGCCGGCTTCGTCGTGCTCACGCGCGAGCAGGCGTGCGCGCGCTTCGCCGACGCGCCGCCCGGGCTGATCCCCGGCATCGGCCCCAAGACCGCCGCGCGCCTGGCCGCGCTCGGGCTGAAGACGCTCGCGGCCGTCGCGGCGGCGCCTGAGCAGCTGCTCGTGCAGCGCTTCGGCCCCAACCACGGGCGCGAGCTCGCGCGCCGCGCGCGCTTCGAACACGATTCCGCCATCGGCGCGCAGCGCAAGGTCGTCTCCGAGTCGCGCGAGCGCACCTTCGACTACGACGTCCACGACTTCTCGAAGCTCGCCGAGTCGCTCGCCGCGATGACGCGCGCGCTCTGCGACAGCCTCGCCGCCAATGCGCGCAGCGGGCGCACGATCGGCATCAAGGTGCGCCTGGACGACTGGACGACCGTCACGCGCGCGCACTCCATCGCCGAGCCCACGTGCGACTACGACACCGTCTTCGCCGTCGCCCTGCGCCTGCTGCGCGAGTACGCGCCCGCGCGCCCCGTGCGCCTGCTCGGCGTGCGCGTCGCCGGGCTGACGCACGGCGAGCGGCAGGCCGCGCGCGCCACGGTCGTGGACGACGCGCCGCAGATGGCCTTTCCCGTCTAGCAGTAGGATCGCCGCATGACGCTGATCGACGTCGGCGACGTGCAGCTCGACTACGAACGCAGTGGCAACCCCGACGGCCCGCCGCTGCTGCTGATCATGGGCATGAGCGGCACGGCGCTGCACTGGGGCAAGCCCTTTCTGGGCCTGCTGCAGGCCGACTTCGACGTGATCGCCTACGACCACCGCGGCGTCGGCGCGAGCACGCCCCTGCAAGGCGGCGTGACGATCCGCCAGATGGCCGACGACGCCGCCGGCCTGCTCGCCGCGCTGGGGCTGGACGACGCGCACGTCATGGGCATCTCGATGGGCGGCATGATCGCGCAGGAGCTCACGCTCGGCCACCCCGAGCGCGTGCGCACGCTCACGCTCGGCTGCACCTACTGCGGCGGCGACGGCAGCGCGCTGGCCGCCGAGGCCGATCTCGGCGGGCTCGTCGAGGCGATGGGCTCGGGCGACCGCGAACGCGCGCTGCGCGCCGGCTGGGAGATCAACGTCTCGGCCGAGATGGCCGGCGACGACGACGCGTTCACGACGTTTCGCGCGATCGCCATGCGCCGCGCCGTTTCCGTGGAAGTGATCATGCAGCAGCTGCAGGCCTGCGCCGCGCACGACGCCAACGCGCGCCTGGCGCAGATCGCCACGCCCACGCTCGTCGTCCACGGCACCGCCGACCGCCTGCTGCCCGTGCAGAACGGTCGCCTGATCGCCTCGCTGATCCCCGGCGCGCGCCTGGAGATATTCGACGGCGTCGGGCACCTGTTCTTCTGGGAGCGCCCCGAGCGCTCGGCCGAGCTCGTACGCGAGCACGCCGCGGTCGCCGCCTAGCCGCTCGCTCGCCCTGCTAGACCTGTGGCCGTGCAGCGCGTCCGCAGCGGACAGGAGCCGCAGAGCGAGTTGAGCATCGCGACCGCCGGCGGCGTGACCCTTTCGGCGCAGCACGTAGGGGAGGGCGCGCCGGTCGTGCTGCTGCACGGGCTGACGGCCACGCGCCGCTACGTCGTCATGGGCTCGCGCTCGCTCGAGCGCTCCGGGCATCTCGTCGTCTCCTACGACGCGCGCGCGCACGGGCGCTCCTCGCCCGCGCCCGAAGCCGGCGCGTACGGCTACGAGCTGCTTGCCGGAGACCTGGAGGCGGTGCTCGACGCGCTGGAGATCGAGCGCGCGGTGCTCGCCGGCGCGTCGATGGGCGCGCACACCGCCCTGCGCCTCGCGCTCACGCACCCGGATCGGGTCGCCGCGCTGGCGCTGATCACGCCGTCGTTCGACGCCGACGCGCCGCGCGACGAGCGTTCGCTGGCGCGCTGGGACGGGCTCGCGCGCGGCCTGCGCGAAGGCGGGGTGCAGGGCTTCGTGCGCGCCTACGATCTCGACGCCGTGCCGCAGGCCTGGCGCGACACGGTCGAGAAGGTGCTGCGCCAGCGACTCGGCGCCCACGAGCACCCGCTGGCCGTCGCCGACGCGCTGGAAGCGGTGCCGCGCTCACGGCCGTTCGAGCGCCTGCGGGAGCTGGGCGCGATCGCCGTGCCGACGGTGCTCGTCGCCAGCCGCGACGAGGCCGACCCGGGCCACCCGCTGGCCGTCGCGCAGCGCTACGCCGAGACGATCCCCGGCGCGACGCTCGTCGTCGAGGACGCCGGGCCGCCGGCGCGCTCGCCGATCGCCTGGCAGGGCGGGCAGCTCTCGCGCGTGATCGGCGATCTCGCCGCGCGCGCGCATGCGTAGCGACCGTACGCCGTCCGGCGGTCGCGCAGGGCGCCATACGTGATAACGTACGTTCGTATGCCGCAGATGCGCACATGGGACGGACGCAGCTATGACCGCATCTCCGGGCCGATGGAAGCGCTCGGGCGCGAGGTGCTGGAGCGCCTGCGCCTGACCGGCGACGAGACCGTGCTCGACGCAGGCTGCGGCTCGGGCCGCATCACGCAGGCGCTGATCGAGCGCCTGCCCGATGGACACGCGATCGCCGTGGACGCGTCGCAATCGATGGTCGACGCCGCGCGCGAGCGCCTGCCCGGCGCCGACGTGCGCCGGCTGGACCTGCTCGAGCTCGACCTGCCCGCGCTGGGCCTTGGCCGGCCGCTCGACGCGATCCTCTCGACCGCCACGTTTCACTGGATCCTCGACCACGAGCGGCTGTTCGCGCGCCTGCGCGCGGCGCTAGGTCCCGGCGGGCGGCTCGTCGCGCAGTGCGGCGGGAGGGGCAACATCGACGTGCTGCGCGGACATGCAAGCGACGTGCTCGCGCGCGAACCCTATGCCGCGCGCTTCGCCGACTTCAAGCAGCCATGGAACTACGCCGGACCCGAGCAGACCCGTGAACGCCTGCTGGCCGCCGGCTTCGCCGAGGCCGAGTGCTGGCTGCAGCCGGCGCCCAAGCGGCCGGACGAGCCGCGCGAGTTCCTTTCCACGATCGTGCTCGGCCCGCACTACCAACACCTGCCCGAGGACCTGCGCGAGCCGTTCATGGACGACGTGCTCGCCGAGCTGGGCGAGCCCGTCGTCGTGGACTACGTGCGGCTGAACATCGACGCTAGCGCGTAGGGGCGCTCAGGCCAGCGCGGTCGGTGCAGCCGGCTCCTCGCCGATCGCCGCGCCGAGGTCGGCGCCGCGCAGCAGCTCGGCGTAGCGGCCCCTCAGCTCCACCAGCTCATCGTGCGTGCCACGCTCGACGATCTGACCAGCGTCGAGCACGAGGATCTGGTCGGCGTCGCGAATCGTCGACAGGCGGTGGGCGATGGCGATCGTCGTGCGCCCGCGCGAGAGCTCGTCGAGCGCCTGCTGCACGGCGCGCTCGGTCTCGTTGTCGAGCGCCGAGGTCGCCTCGTCGAGGATCAGCACAGGCGGGTTTCGCAGCACCGTGCGCGCGATCGCCATGCGCTGCTTCTCACCGCCGGAGAAGCGATAGCCGCGCTCGCCGACGGGCGTCTCATAGCCGTCTGCAAGCGAGGAGATCAGCTCGTGGATCTGCGCCACGCGCGCGGCGTCTTCGATCTCCTCGTCGCTCGCCTCGGGGCAGGCGAAGCGCAGGTTCTCGCGGATCGAGGCGTGAAACAGATACGTCTCCTGCGAGACCAGCCCGACGGTCGCCGCCAGCGAGCCGAGCGTGACGTCGCGGATGTCGGTTGCGTCGATGCTCACGCAGCCCCGCTCGGGCTCGTACAGGCGCGCGACGAGGTATGCCAGCGTCGTCTTGCCCGACCCCGTCTCGCCGACGAGCGCCGTGCGCGTGCCCGCGGGGATCTCGGCGTCGATCTCGCGCAGCGTCCACGGCGCGCCGGGCGCGTAGCGAAACCACACGTCCTGCAGCCGCACGTCGCCGCGCACGCCCGACAGCGCCCGCGCGCCGGGGCGCTCGACGATGTCCACGGGCAGGTCCAGGTACTCGAAGATGCGCCCGAACAGCGCCAGCGAGGTCTGCACTTCGAGGCCCACCGACAGCAGCGACTGGATCGGAAACAGCAGGCGCGTCTGCAGCGTCGTGAAGGCGACGACCGTTCCGATCGAGATCGCGTGGCCGCCGGCGGCGATGTCCTCGCCGGCGAACCAGTAGACGAGCGCCGGCATGATCGCAAAGCTCATCTGCACGGAGGCCATGCGCCAGCGCCCGGCCATGCGCGCGCGCACCTCCAGGTCGGCCAGTTCGCCGGACTCGCCGCCGAAGCGCCGGACCAGCTCCGGCGAGCGGCCCATCGTCTTGCCGAGCAGGATGCCCGACACCGACAGGGACTCCTCGACGAGCGTCGACATGTCCGCCAGGCGGCTCTGGCGCACCGACTGGATGCGCCTGCGCTCCTCGCCGACGCGTCGTGTGAGCCACACGAAGAACGGCAGCAGCACCAGCGAGAACGCCGCCAGGCGCCAGTCCAGCAGGAACATCGCCACTACCGTCGCGACGACCGTCGTGACGTTCTGCACGATCGACGTCGCCGTGGAGGTGACGACGCTGTCGACGCCGCCGATGTCGTTGGCGATGCGCGACTGCACCTCGCCGGTGCGCGTGCGCGTGAAGAACGCCAGCGACATGCGCTGCAGGTGCGCGTAGACGGCAGCGCGCAGGTCGTGCATCACGCGCTGGCCGACCTGGTTGGAGATCCACGTCTGCGCGACGCCGATCACGCTCGTCAGGATCGACAGCGCGATCATCCCGCCGACGAGCTCGGTGAGCAGCGTCGTGTCGTGGCGCGGGTAGGCCGTGTTGATGATCCCGCGCAGCAAGAACGGGCTGATTACGCCGAGGCCGGCCGACAAAAAGATCAGCGCGAGCAGGCCGCCCAGGCGCGCTTTGTAGGGCGCGAACAGCCTGCGCACGCGACGCAGCGAGACCGGCGTCGAAGGGACGTCCTCGGGGCGCATGGCCGCAGGCGGCGTGTGGCGTCCCTCGCCTCCGCGGCCCTGGGCGAAGGGCTGGCTGCTCACGTATCGAGGGTAGCGGCGCTCGCTCGCCCCGCGCGGTCGCCGGCGCCCGGGAGCGCGATCCACGCCAACGGCACGAATGGGGCCAACGGTGCGACGAAAGTGACGGTGAGGACGGCCACAGGCCCGCGCCGGCCCTGCTCATGCGCACGAGAGCGAGCCAGCCGCGCGCTCGAATCGGAGATCCCGTCCATCCGATCTCTCGGCTAGGGTTCGTTCAGAAGGTCGTCGCGCGCAGCAGCCTGAGTCTTGCAGCAGGCGATGGATGCTCGTGAATGTCGCTCCTGGTTCTCATCCCTCTCGCTTGGGGGGCCGTCACGGCCTTCGTCGTGGCGGCCTGCCGAGTGGCGTCATGGGCCGACGCGCCCAGGGGCGAATGGGAGACCGACGCCCGGACGACGCCTGACGCCTGACGCCTGACGCGCGCCCTCGGCGCGGCTACGGTTGAGAGGTGCAGCGTTGCGGCGAGCGAGCGAGAATATGTGCATGAAGCACGCAAACGAGCGGGACGCGTGAGCGCGGGAAGCCTGTCGCTGGCCGGCGGCTCGGGGCTGTCCGCGCCGGAGCTGCGGGTGCTCGGCTGCCTGTTGGAGAAGCAGCGCACGACGCCCGACGCCTACCCGCTGTCGCTGAACGCCCTGCGCCTGGCGTGCAACCAGTCGACCAACCGCGACCCCGTCGTGGATTACGACGACGCGCTGCTGCGCGACGCGTTGCATCGCCTGGAGCGTCGCGGCCTGGTGCGCCTGGCCAGCGGCGCGGGCAGCCGCGCCGCCAAGTACCGCCACCTGCTCGCCGAAGCGCTGCCGATGGACGCGGCCGAGCAGGCGGTCATGTGCGTGCTGATGCTGCGCGGCGCGCAGACCCCCGGCGAGCTCAAGCAGCGCGGCGAGCGCATGCACCGCTTCGCCGACCTCGGCGAGGTGCACGACACGCTTGAGCGCCTGATCGAGCGCGAGCTCGCGGTGCGCCTGGCGCGTCGGCCGGGGCACAAGGAGGAGCGCTATGCGCAGGTGCTGGCCGAGGATGCGGACGTCGACGACGCCGGGCGCGAGTCGTCCGGCGCGGCGCGCCCGCCGGCGCCGGGCGCCGGCGCGAACGGCGCGTTCGCCGCCGCGCCGCCGGCGCGGGATGCAACGCCAGGCAGCCAAGGCGCCGCCGTGCGCGCGCTGCAGGAGCTCTCCGAGCGGGTCGCGCGGCTGGAGCGCGAGCTGGCCGAGCTGCGCGCGGCGGTCGACCCGCCAGACACGGTGCGCACGCCATGAGCCACGCCGCGCTGGTGCTCGCATCCACGTCCGACACGGCGACCGGCGTCGGCATCCCGCTGGCGCTCGCCGCCGGCCTGGTCTCGTTCCTGTCGCCCTGCGTGCTGCCGATCGTGCCCGGCTATCTGTCGACGGTCATCGGCGTGACGCCGAACGACCTGAAGGAGGGCGTGGGGGTCAGGCGCGTGCTCGTTCCCAGCCTGCTGTTCATCGCCAGCTTCTCGCTGATCTTCATCCTGCTCGGCCTGTCGGCGACCGTGATCGGCTCGACGCTCAACGACCACAAACAGATGCTCGAGCGGATCGGCGGCGGGGTGATCGTCGCGCTCGGCCTCGTCTTCCTGGCCACGCCATTCGTGCGCATGCTCAATCGCGAGTGGCACTCCGAGGCGCTGATGCGCCTGGCCGGTCGCGGCGGGCCGCTCGTCGCCGGCGCCGCCTTCGCGATCGCCTGGACACCGTGCACGAGCATCACGCTGGGCGCGATCCTCACGCAGGCGGCGATCTCCAACTCCGCGGCGCACGGCGCGCTGCTGCTCGCCTTCTACTCCGCCGGGCTGGCGATCCCGTTCCTCTTGATCGCGCTGGCGTTCGAGCGCATGACCAGCGCGCTCGCCGTCGTCAAGCGGCACTTTCCCGTGCTCATCGGGGTTGGCGGCGCCGTGATGATCGTGCTCGGGGTGCTCATCCTCACCGGCGAGTTCACCGTGCTCAACGCCGAAGCGAACAGCTTGCTGCAAGGGACGGGGCTGGACGTTTCAGGCGTTTGAGGCAGAGGCGCGCCGGGCGCCCTAGACGCCCTGCTCGACGGCGCCGGCCCCGGTGGCGAGCCGCCGCTCGCGATAGCGCCGTTCCCAAGCCTCCTGGTTGCGCTTGGCATCGAGCACGAACGGGGAGTATCCGATCGCCTTGACGATCAGCCGGTTGATCGTCGACTCGGGCTCGGGCAGCGGGCGCAGCACGTCGACGAACAGCACCACGCGCGTCTCGTCGGTGTCGTTCCACACCTCGTGGTTGAACGTGTCGTCGAAGACCATGCTCTGGCCCTCCTGCCAGTGGCGGAAGTCGTCGCCGACGCGGATGCGGCAGTCCTCGGCCCTCTCCGGGACGATCAGGCCGAGGTGGTAGCGCAGCACGCCCTTGTACGGGCCGCGGTGGTCGAGGATGTGCTTGCGCGGCGAGAGGATCGAGAACATCGCCGTGGTCATCCCCGGGATTTCGCGCATCAGCGCCGCTGTGCGCGGGCACGTCTGCACGCCGAGCTTGGCCTCGAAGCCGTAGCCGTAGAGGAAGTAGGTCTTCCAGCGGTCGTCGTCGGTGATCTCGATCTGGTCCTTCGAGATGTCCTGGAAGTTCGGCAGCGCCTCGCGATCGGCGAGCACGTGGCGCAGCTCGTCGCGGATGACCTCCCAGTTGTCCTCGATGTGCTCGACCCAGGGGAAGCGCTCGAGCTCGAAGAACGTCGCGTCGCCGACGAGCGAGCGGCGGCCGATGAAGCGCTCGATCGGGGCGAGCACGCGTTCGCCCACGGCGATCGTCGTCTGCACCGTTCGCTCCCACAGCGACTTGGACACGTTTCCCGCCTCCCGCGTTGGCTGTCAGATGCCGGGCCGCCGCCCGCGGCCCGCCCGCACACTAGCGAACGGGCTGGGCGATTCACCGCTAAGCGGCGCAAGTGTCATCCGCGCCGGCGCCTATCGTCACGGGCATGACCGGCGGGCTATGGCAGACGGCGCCCACGGCGTGAGCAGACGGACAGCGCTCGTCACGGGGGGCGGCGGCGGCATCGGTCGCGCGGTGGCGCTGGCGCTTGCCCAAGCAGGTTGCGCGGTCGCCGTCGGCGACCTTCGCGAGGACACGGCCGCGCAGGTCGCAGGCGAGGTCGAGGCCGCCGGGACGCGCGCGCTGGCGCTGGCACTCGACGTCACCGACTCCGCTTCGGTCAAGCGCGCCTTCAGCGCGGCTGAGGCTGAGCTGGGGCCGACCGACGTGCTCGTCAACTGCGCCGGCTGGGACGAGTTCAGGGCGTTCGTCGACACCGACGAGTCGTTCTGGCGGCGCGTGATCGCGATCAACTACGAAGGCGTCCTGCGCACGACGCAGGCGGTGCTCGGCGGGATGGCCGAGCGCGGAGGAGGGCGCATCGTGAACATCAGCTCGGACGCCGCCCGCGTGGGCTCGGCGCAGGAGAGCATCTACGCGGGCGCCAAGGCGGGCGTGATCGCCTTCACAAAGACGATCGCGCGCGAAGTCGCGCGGCGAGGAGTCACCGCGAACGTCGTCTGCCCGGGGCCGACGGACACGCCGCTGCTGACCGCGCTGGCCGGGGAGCAGGGCCAGCGGCTGGTCGCGGCGCTCGAGCGCGCCGTGCCGATGCGCCGCCTGGGGCGCCCGGAGGAGGTGGCGGCAGCCGTCGCCTTCCTGGCCTCGGAGGAGGCCTCCTACATAACCGGCCAGACGCTGTCGGTCAGCGGCGGCTTGACGATGGCCTGAGCCGGCAAATCGATCTCGCAACGCACAAGGAGCCAGATGAAGCAGCTGACAGACGTCACCTACGAGGTCCAGAACGGCCTCTGCTGGATCACGATCGACCGCCCGGAGCGCCACAACTCGTTCACGGCGCACACGGTGGACGAGCTGATCGGCTGCTTCAAGCGCGCGTGGGCCGACGCCGAGGTGGGGGTAGTGGCGTTGACGGGCGCGGGGCAGAGGGCCTTCTGCACCGGCGGCGATCAGAAGCAGCGCGCGCAGAGCGGCGATTACGGCCCATCGGAGAGCGGCCTGTTCGAGATCGAGGCGCTGCACCGCGCGATCCGCGACATCCCCAAGCCGGTGATCGCCGCCGTCAACGGGCTGGCGATCGGCGGCGGGCACGTGCTGCACGTGATCTGCGACCTGTCGGTCGCCGTCGAGCATGCCCGCTTCGGTCAGGCCGGTCCGCGCGTGGGCTCCTTCGACGCCGGCTTCGGCACCGGCTATCTGGCGCGCGTCGTCGGCGAGAAGCGAGCCCGCGAGATCTGGTTTCTCTGTCGCAAATACGACGCGCAGGAGGCCGAGCGCTGGGGTCTGGTCAACCGCGTCGTGGCCGCCGACGAGCTGCACGCCGAGGTTCGCCGCTACGCCGACGAGATCCTTGCGCTGTCGCCGACCTCGCTGCGCTTTCTCAAGCAGTCCTTCAACCAGGACACCGAGCACCTGGCCGGGCAGGGCGCGCTGGCGTTCAGCGGCCTGCACGAGTTCGTGGCCAGCGAGGAGGCCCAGGAGGGGGTGCGTGCGTTCGCGGAGAAGCGCAAGCCCGACTTCGCCCCCTACCGCGCCCGCGCCTCGCAGATCCTCTAGAACGCGAGAGGGCCCCGCTTCTCGGCAGGGCCCTCTCGGCACGTCCGGTCTTTGCTCGGTCGCTCAGGCGGCCTCGCGCAGCGCGGCCAGCTCGGGACTCTCGGCGAGCTTCTTCAGCGCGCGCTGCTCCAGCTGCGACGCACGCTCGGCGGAGAAGCCGAGGCGTTTGCCGATCGCGGTGAGCGTCTGCGGCTCCTCGCGGCCGGTGCCGAAGCGCAGCGTCAGCACTGTGCGCTCGGTCTCGGGCAGCTCGGAGATCGCGCGATGCACGATGCGCTCGCGCTCGTTGTCCCACGCCGTCTCCTCCGGCGCCTCGGCGTCGGAGGGCAGCAGGTCGCCCAGCGCGGTGTCGCCATCTTCGCCGATCTGCTGGTCGAGGCTGACGAGCGCGGCGCGCTGGTGGCGCACCTCCTCGACCTGCTCGATCGGCAGCCCGGTCTCCTGCGAGAGCTCCTCGATCGTCGGCTCGCGGCCGAGGCGCACCGACAGCTCACGCTCGACCCGCCCGACCTTGCGCGAGCGCTGCGCCACGTGCACGGGCAGGCGAATCGTGCGCCCCGAGTTCTCCAGGCCGCGCTGAATGGCCTGGCGGATCCACAGGGTTGCGTAGGTGGAGAAGCGAAAGCCCTTGCGCCAATCGAACTTCTCCGAGGCGCGGATCAGGCCGAGCATGCCCTCCTGGACGAGATCGCCGAGGGGCAGGCCCTGGTTCTGGTAGCGCCGCGCGTTGGAGGCGACGAGGCGCAGGTTGGAATTGACCAGCAGTTCCTTGGCGTGCAGGTCGCCGCGCTCGATCTTCTGAGCCAGGTCGATCTCCTGGTCGGGAGTCAGCAGGGGGTAGCGGCGCGAGTGCGCAAGCAGCTGGTCGACCGCCTCTGGGATGAACGTGTCGGGCACGCTGAGGTCAACGCGCTCGATCGGGCTGTCGAGCCTGTCGGGCGCAGCCGTGGCGGCGCCGTCGGCGACGGCCTCGGGCTCGCGCTCCGCGCCTGTGCCAGGGGCGGCGGGGTCGAGCGTAGGTGCTGTGGTTACTGGGGAATCTGACATGTGGCCCTTCTAATCCGATGCTTGGAGTCGGAATTATACGTCGTGATAGTTGCGTTGTCAATTATATTCATCTAGATGTCCCGCTTGCCCTGCTTCGACGCCTCTCAAGCCACTACCTGCCCGGCGCGCGGTGAATGTATGCGGCTACAGAGGCTTCAGACATAAACCCCGCAAGCGGCCGAAAGGCACGCCAGGCACGAAAATCGGCCGCTGCGGGGCTCTGCAGCGCCTATCGACCAGCGCTGGGGCCGGGCTGAGGCGCGCAGGCTAAGCTCGGCGAATGACCATCGATCTCTCGAACCGGGTAGTCGCCGTGACCGGCGCCTCGTCGGGAATCGGGGAGGCGACGGCGCTGGCCTGTGCCGAGGCGGGCGCCGCCGTGGCGCTCGCGGCGCAGCGACCGCATCGACGCGCTCGCCGAGCGGATCGTGCGGGCGGGCGGACGCGCCGTCGCGGTGCAGAGCGACGTCGGCAGCGAGGAGCAGGCGCGGGCGTTCGTGCAACGCGCGCATGCGGAGCTGGGTCGCCTGGACGTGCTCGTCAACAACGCCGGCGTGATGCTGCTCGGCCCGATCGCCGGTGCGCCCACGGAGGAGTGCGCAGGATGATCCACGCCAACGTTTTCGGCGTCCTCTACTGTACCCACGCCGCGCTGCCGCTGATGGCCCGGCAGGGCTCGGGGCACATCGTCAACGTCAGCTCTGTCGCCGGACGCGTCGCGCGGGCGGCCAGACAGCCTGAGGCGCGACGGGGCGCCCGACGGGAAGGTTCGCCCGAAGATTGCGTCTGACCGACTGAGCGCGAGCCGTAGGAGCGCGTCGATCCCCAGCAATCAGGAGGCCAAAGTGAAACAACCCCTAGCCCTCGGCGTCGCCGGCGTCGCGGCCCTGTCGCTGCTCGCCGGATGCGGCAGCAGCAGCTCGAGCAGCTCCAGCGCGGCGTCTGCGCCGGCGAGCACCCCCACCCAGAGCACGGCCGCCTCGACGACGGCCTCGAGCTCCGGGGTTGCCGTTCAGTCCAAGCACGGCAAGCTCGGCACGATCCTCGCCGCCGGGCCCAAGCGCCTCACCGTGTACCTGTTCGAGGCCGACAAAGGCACGACTTCCGCGTGCAGCGGCGCGTGCGCAAAGGTGTGGCCGCCGGTCACGACCGAAGGCAAGCCGACGGCCTCCGGCGGCGCCGTCTCGGCCGATCTCGGTACGACGATGCGCTCCGACGGCACAGAACAGGTCACCTACAAGGGTCACCCGCTGTACTTCTACGACGACGACAAGGACTCCGGCGACGCCTATGGCGAGGGGTCCAAGCAGTTCGGCGCGAGCTGGTACGTGCTCAAGCCGAACGGCAGCAAGGTCGACGAGGACTCCGGCGACGAGGGGTCGACGGGCAGCTCATAGGACGCCCGGGCTCGCCGGTCGCCACGCGCTAATCGACCGGCGAGCCGTTGGCCGTCAGGACCACTTCGATGTTGCCGCGGGTCGCGTTGGAGTACGGGCACACCTGGTGGGCGGCGCGCACGAGCGCGACAGCCTCGCCGGAGTCCTCGATAGCCGCCAGCGTCACGTGCAGCTCCACGGCGATCGTGAAGGCGCGCTGCTCGGTCGTGACCAGCGAGACCTTGGAGTCGATGGCGACGTCGCCCGTCTCCTGCTTGCTGCGCCGCGCGACGGTGCCCAGCGCGCCCTCGAAGCAGGCGGCGTAGCCGACGGCGAACAGCTCCTCCGGATTGGTGCCGCCGCCCTGCCCGCCCATCTCCGCGGGCAGTCGCAGGTCGACCTCCAGCGCGCCGTCGCCCGTGCGGCCGTGGCCGTTGGCGCGCCCCCCGGTGACGTGCGCTTCGGCGGTGTAGAGAGCCTTCGTCATGCGTTCCCTCCTGGTAGTTAGTTCGTGGTCACGCTGGAGCCGCCGGTGCGCGTCGCCGGTTGGATGTCGAGAAGATCGCCGCCGGTGTGGTCCACCTGCAGCGTCGTGTGGTCGAGCGCGAAGCGCTCGTGCAGCATCGCCTCCATCTCGCGCCGCGCCGCGTGGCAGTCGCTGTCGTCGCCGACGAGCACGTGCGCCGACAGGGCAGGAAAGCCGCTGGTGATTTCCCAGACGTGCAGGTCGTGCACCTCGATGACCTCGGGCTGGGCTACGAGCGCCCGTCCGATCGCCTGCGGGTCGAGGTCCTTCGGCGCGGCCTCCATGAAGATGCGCCCGGACGCCTTGACGAGCGCCAGGCCCGAGCGTGTCATCAGCCCGGCGATCAGCAGCGAGACGATCGGGTCGGCGCGCTGGAAGCCGGTCGCCAGGATCACCGCCGCGGCGATCGCCGTGCCGATGAAGCCGTAGAGGTCGGTGACGACATGCTGGAAGGAGCCCTCGATGTTCAGGCTCCGGCGGTTGGCCCGCGCGAGCGTCCAGGTCGCGGCGAGGTTCACGAGCACGCCGACGAGCGCGACGATCAGGATCAGCCAGCCGCGCACGACGGGCGGGTCGAACAGCCGGCGGATCGCCTCGTAGGCGATGAACGCGGCAAGGACCAGCAGCGTCACGCCGTTGGCCTGCGCGGAGAGGATCTCCACACGCCGCAGGCCGAACGTCAGCGCGCCCTTCGCCGGGCGCGCCGCCAGGCCGATGGCGACCAGCGAGAAGCCGATCGCGGCTGCGTCGGTGAGCATGTGCGCGGCGTCCGACAGCAGCGCCAGCGAATGCGCGACGACGCCCACGCCCACCTCCACCGCGACGAACGCGACGATCAGGCCGAGAGCCAGCGCGAGCCGCCCGCGATCGGCGTCTGCGCGCACGGCGTGGGAGTGCTCGTGAGCCACGAGGCTCACCATACGACGTGCAACCGCGCC
>Ga0105237_10004670_pt1 | contig 15773 bp, 8 predicted proteins | sample KBSC24metaG_FD_81520 | JGI IMG/M metagenome (GOLD analysis project Ga0105237, IMG submission 81520) | Corn rhizosphere microbial communities from Kellogg Biological Station, Michigan, USA - KBS C2-4 metaG | ecosystem: Host-associated > Plants > Roots > Rhizosphere > Soil | place: Michigan, USA... | reverse complement strand
TAGAACGGCGCGCCGTAGAGCTTGCCCGACACCGACACCGCATCGCGAATCTTGGGCAGGAGATCGGCGACGTCATAGTCCGCCCCGAGATTATCGAGCGGAATCAGCCAGTTCTTCTTGGCCCAGATCGGGACCTCATAGGTGCCGATGGTCAGGACGTCGAACTGCCCGCCCTTGGTCGCGATATCGGTGGTGACGCGCTGGCGCAGGACGTTCTCTTCGAGCGTCACCCACTTCACGGTCACGTCGGGATTCTTGGCAGTAAAGTCGCTTGTCAGCCCCTGCATGCGGATCATGTCGCCGTTGTTCACGGTGGCGATCGTCAGCGTCGTCTGTGCAATGGAGGGGGCCGCAACCAATAGCGTAGCCGCGCCCAGAAAGGCGCCGAGGACGTGCTTCACGTTAACCTCCCTGAATGGCGCTGAGCATATGCCCACGCCTTGCAATTATGTTCACACCGAGTCCGCGCCTTGTCAAGGATCAGATCAGCTTCGCGACGTCGGATTTGCGGTGTGGCAACGCAGCAGCAAGGTTTCTCCGCCGGCGCGCGACATCGACACCGGGCGCCGCCAGCATGCGGGTGGCGGAATTGCTACTGCAGGATGGTGCTCGCCGTCGCCTCGTCGGTGATCAGTCCGTTGATCAGACGTCCCTGCAGCGCCGCCCTGATCGCCGAAACCTTGGCAGCGCCGACGGCGGCTCCGATGGTCAGGGCTTCGGCAGGAACCCGCGGTGGAATACTGGTCAGGCGGGCGTTGGTCCCCCCCTTGATGATGCGCCCCTGGGCATCGAACGCCCAACCGGTCAATTCGCCGACAGCCCCGAGCCGCATCATTTCCAGCAGTTCCTCACGGGAGATGAAGCCATCAATCAGCACCTGCGCATGCTGATCCATCTGCCCGATCCCGACCAGCCGCAGGTTGGCCTTGGCCGCCACGGCTCGCACCTTGGCAATCGGTTCGATCCGGAGCATCTGGTCGCGCTCGCGCTCGGATGACATCAGAAATGGCAGCGGCATGGGATAGTGACGCGCCTTGGTCCGGTCGGCGAGACGTCCAACCGTGTCAAAGAAGCTGGCCGAGCCGTCGGCGGAGATATTCCCCACCAGCGAGACGATCTGGTGATTGGGACGATCAATCGGAGAAACGCGCTCGACCGCCGCGCGCACCGCCCGGCCCGTGCCCAAGGCGACGATCGCAGGTGTCTCGTTTCGCAAGGTCGATTCCAGTATATTCGCCGCCCGTTCCGCAATGCCGGCCGCCGAGAGCGGCGCAGCCGGGTCGGTCGGCACCACCTCGCAGTGGGCGAGATGAAACAAGTCCTTGAGGCGCGCCGCCAACTCCATGCACGCGGCAATTGGATGTTCCAGGCGGAAGGTGATCAGGCGCTCGGCGAGACACAGCGAAACGAGACGCTGGGCCGAGGCGCGCGACACCTGAAGCATCTTGGCGATCTCGTCCTGGGTATGACCCGCGATGAAGTAGAGCCAACCGGCGCGGGCGGCTTCGTCCAGGCGCGACGTTTCGCTGTCGGGGATGATCATCAGGTCGCTTCCGGTTCACTCGACCAAAAATCAGCCATCCGCGCGAAAACACGATCTGCTCCTGCCTCGAGCAGCATTGCCCTGCCGTCACGCGATCGATAGTGGCTGCCGCCGACAAATCCCCAGACCGTCATGCCGGCTGCCTTGCCGGCCGTCACGCCGCTGACGCTGTCTTCGATCACGAGCGTGCCGCGCGGATCCGCCCGCATGCTTTCGGCTGCGTGCAAGAACAGATCGGGTGCCGGCTTGCCACGTTTGACCATCTGCGATGTATACAAGCGTGTCTCGAAATACGGGGCAAGACCGGTCAAGGACAGCGACAGCGCTACCCGCTCGATATCGCTCGACGAGGCCACGCAGTGCGGGACCCGCAGACTCTTCAGGACCGAGCCCACGCCTTCGATCGGTCGAAGCGCGGAGACAAACGCGGTGCGCACGCCCGCCGCAAGCTCGGCGGAGAACTGCTCCGGAATCGTGCGGCCCAGCGCTCGATAGTGCTCGAAGACCGCCGATGTGCTTCGTCCCAGGAACAGATCGAGCGCCTGATCCAGACCAAGGCTGATGCCGTGCGTTGCCAAGATCTCGATCAGACAGCGACAACTCAGCATCTCGCTATCGACCAGCACGCCGTCACAGTCGAAGATAACAAGATCGGGCTCGAACATCGCAATTTCTCCCGCCCAACCAGAGCATATACTCAATATATGAGCAATAACCCAAATGGAACCGAGGCCAAACGCCGTTCAGCACCCACTCTTAGTGGCGCGTGCTCATACGGCAATACCGCGCGGTCGGTCACGACGTCCGTCGCCAACCTGCGCATCCCTGGCACGCCGAACCGAGAACGAGCGAGGCTGTCGTTGTCGCCTCGAGGATCGACGCAGTCGTTGCGCGGTCAGTCACTATGGGGTGGTCGGTGGCTGTGCCGGCGTCGAAGCAGAATCGCGGCAGCCTTTGAGCCAGGCAAACAGGCCGTGATACGGACAGCTCTCCTGGCTGCCGTTGCCCGGCTTCGATTCGACCTGGTGCCGGTCCGGATGCGGCCGGTGGTGCGACCGATGTCTCGACCGCTTGCCGGCCTCGTCGCTGTCGCGTCTGACCGTGATGGTGATCTTCTTCGACATCAGCGGCGGGTTGAACGAGTAGTGATTACCGTCGCCCAGCACCAGCTGCAGGGTGTGCTTTCCCGGCGGCAGGTCGAGCAGCATCTCGGTCTCACCTCCGCCGAAATGCAGGTGCTGCTTGTCGTGCGGGATCGGCTCGTCAGGATTGATGGGTTCGGCCGTATCGATCAGCAGGTGATGATGACCGGTGTTGGGGAAATCCTGTCCGGCGGGAGCAACGCCCATATTGCGCAGACCGAAGCGACACAAGAATGCGCCTTTCAGGGTCGCGCCATCCTGCGGATACATGATGTAAATCTTGGCGTCCTTCGGGGGCGTCTTGGCCTGAGCCAGCGCGGCGGCGGGCAGCAGCGTCAGCGCCACGCACAGCAAAGGCATTCGCAACAGTAACATGGTGGTCCTCTGGTTCGTCGCAAGCGCGGTCCGTGGCGACACAAGAGCCGACCGCGATCTCCAGCGCAACCTGGAAGGACGAGGCCCCGAGCGTTTTCCGGTCCCCATTCCCAGCCGTTCGCACATTTCTAGAGGGATCGAGCGACCCGGAATCCATGCGCCGGATATCGGATCCGACCATCGTAATAATCCCGGCTGGCCGACCGGACGTCGTTGGGAGCGTTCCGCCAGGATCCGGAGCGGATGACGTGAAAGTTGCAGGAGGAATCGACCCTGGCCGATCCATCGGTGCCGGCCCCCTGATAATTCTTGTGCCAGCAATCCGCCACCCACTGCGCTACGTTACCGCCCATGTCGTAAAGTCCGAACGGATTGGGCTTGAAATCTTCAACCTTCGAAATCTGCCGTGCAGTCTGATCGCCATTGCATCCCTTGCAGTTGACCATCCCCGGCCGGACGTCGTCGCCCCACCAGTATTTCGTCCGGGTGCCGCCGCGCGCCGCATATTCCCATTCGGCCTCGGTCGGCAACCGAAAGTTCATTCGTGTTTCCCGCGAGAGCCAATTCACGAACTGCTGCGCGTCGTTGAAGCTCACATTCGTGACCGGTGCGTCTTCGTTCTCCTCGGCCGCCACGTAGGGACAGGCCTTGGCGGCCACGCATTGACTCCATGTACGAACCGTGATCACCGCCTTGCTGATGGCGAACGGCTTGATCGTGACGGCGTGGATCGGCGCCTCGGAGGGATCGAGATTGCTGCCCATCGTCAACGTGCCCCCCGGAAGCGATACCATTTCGGGCGTGGCGAGCGGGTCGGATTGCGGTGGGGGTTGCGAGGTCGAAACGTCGGTGATGGCTGCGGGTCCCGCCAGTGCGAGGACACTGTTGGAAGGATTCGATGGCGCCTGTTCCGCCGATGGCGCCTCCGGCGCCGCCGACACAGCCTCGGGTGTCGGCGAAGCCGCGGGCTCCAGGACGGCGAGTTGCGGGCCGGGCGCGTCGGCGGCCATCAGCCGCGGTGCGGATGCGTCGGTTCCTGTGATACTTGCCACGGCAACGGACTGCTGCTCGGCCCAGGGCACCTGTGCCTGCATGGCGATTTCGGTCGGCTGCCGGGCAGATGTCAGCAACGACCGCGCCGCGCCGACCACGGCAACGACCAGGCCGAGCGCCAGGATCGGGGCCAGCCGTCGCATGCGCCGCCGGCTGCGAGACGCCTGGTCGGCTTCGTTGGCGGCGTCGCGAAATCGCCTCGCCAACCCGGCTCGGCCCCAGCGGCCCCAGATCTCGCCCTGCCAGCGGGCGTGAGCCGACGAATAAAACCGGTCCGTGTCGCCCGGGATGCGACAGGCAACCTGCCAGTCGTCCTCGCGATCGACCACCTCGACAACGGCGTGTTGGAGGTTTTCGGCAAACGACCCGGCCAAGGCCCCGCACATCATCGTCAGCAGGGTTTCATCGCCCGACTCTCTGCGCTGCAGAATTTCCGGACAGTCGGCCTGCTCCTCAATGTTGCGGAAACATGGCGGGCGCAGATCACTCACCGCCACGACTCTCGTGCGGTGACATTGCCTGCAAACGACGACGTGTGACTCCATCGTCATCGGCCTGCCCTCCCAACCAGCACCGCGACCAGAATCCCGCTCATTCCCGCGCTTCCTCATGCCCGCAATTCGCGGCAACTACCCGATCATGCCGCGACGCCGTCATTGCCCCCATGCCGCGAATGCGTCCTTGAACGCCTGCTCGCCGGACGCTCCCTTGTCGATGAGCAGGATCGCCTTGCTCCCGTTGCTGTAGTCGACCACGACTTCGAACCCCGGATAATCCTTCAGGAGCTTGAGATTGCGCTGCAGTTGCGTTGCACCTGAGGCCAGCGCGACCATGAAATATCCGGGCGTGACCTTTGCCGCCTCGCCTTCGAGCGGGGCGCCGTGGATCTTTCCATCCTGTTTCATCAGGAGGCCGTGCAGCTTGGAAATCTCGCCGGCCGGAGTATCGCGCGGCCTGTCGAACTTGATCTCGACGACATGGCTCGCCGGCATCGTCCGGTCGGTATTGCGCCGGAACGTCATGGACACGGCAGTCTTGGCGTCGGCCATGTTCAGATCGGCCTTGACCACGAGTTCCGGCGGCATGCCCGAGGCCGGTGAAACGTTTTCGGTACGCCAGATCACGCCGCCGGCATAGCGCTTGCCTTTCGAATCGGTGGGATCCTCTTCGTAAAGAACGGCGCGCTGCGCGACCGCAGCAGCGGGCAGCGCAGTTGAAGAGCTCTCACTCGCCGCAGGCGGATCAATGCGGGTGGTGGAAACATTCTTGGGCTGCACTGAAGTCGGGTCATTTTGGACCGGATCTTTCTGAACCGCATCTTTTTGAGCGACGTCTGGTTCGTCGCTCTGCGCGAGCAGGTCGGGGCCCTTTACCAAGGTCGGCAGCGAGAACTTGCGCGGGATCAAGTCCGAAATGCTCGCAAGGGTCGCAGCCAGTCTGGGATTCAAGCCCAGTCCCGACAGCGAATACGCCACCGCGGGCGCCAGCATGAGCAGGAAGACCGCCGCGATCGCGAGGCCGCGGCCCTTGGACAGTCGCGCCTTGGCTCGACGCGGTTGCGCCACGACAGTCGGCTCAAGGCCGCCGGCGCGCGTCTTGCTCTCCGCGGGCGTCTCCTCGGCGGCAGCGGTCCCAGGCCGCGGCGTGTCATCGACGAGCCGAGCGCGGACCAGCCACGACGGTGCCGCCTCGTGGAAGCGGGTTTTCTGCGGGTGCTCCTCCGCACCTCCTCTGCTCGGGTTCTCGACCCGCAGCGGCGGCAGCGCTGCAAACCTGACGTCCGTTTCCGGCAACCGTTCGGGTACCGGCCAATCGCCCTTGGCGATCTGGGGATCATCGATCGGCGCGGACACGATCGGCACCTCGTCCCACTGCACGGGCTTCCGATCGGCGGGCGCCTGCACCGCGTCCGCTCGCTCGCGCCGATTGTTGCCGGGCAGGCGGGCGACGACCTTCGATATCTCATCGGCCATGACCTCGGCTGCGCTGCGCACAGACGTTCGTGGCGCTTCCCAAGGCTCGTCATGCCCGGAGACCGTCTCGATCGCCGGGGCGCGCAGCGCATCTTCGACGGAGCCCGCCGTCACCTTCGTCCGCGGTTCGCCGGAGTGCGAGACCGCGCCGATCAGATCCCGGTAGGAATGGAGATCCTCGCGCAGATGGATGTGATGTCCCGGGAACATCACTTTGGCGAGGTCATAAAGCGATGAGCCCGGCAGCACGAACGGCCGGATTGTCCTCGGAAGCGCGCGCAGGAAGCTGTCTCCGACGCTTTCGATCTGTAGGCTGTTGCTCTGGAGCGGGGGCGGCTCAACCTCTCTGTCGTCACCGATGACCAAAACCTTGCGGCCGCGCAGCAGCGTCGCAAGCTCACAGACGTCCGCCCCGGATGCTTCGTCGATGACGACGAGATCGAACGCGCCAAGCTTCGCCGGAAGCCGCTCGGCGACACGCCAGCTCGGCACGATCCAGCAGGGAATGCCTTCGCAACAGCCGTCGAGCGCCTCGCGCGCCATGCGTCGATGATGGTGCGCCGCGAGCCCGTCGGCCGCGGAGGCGATCTTTCGAACGGCAATCATGAAGATGGCCAGCGCCCGTCTGAATGTGCCGCTCAAGCTCCGCGCCGCGGCAAAATCCGCCCGCGCCGTCACCACGGCCTCAAACTGGCCACGCAATGTCTTTTCGAGCTGTTCGCGTCGATCGGAAAACTGCCGCAGGTGCTGTTCCTGACCGATTTCCTTCAGTTGGCGCGTGAGCGAGGCCCAGTTCCAGGCTCCAGCCCAATCGGCTGCAAAGACCTGGTCGCCACTCGCCGGCTGCACCACCTCGGTTCGCACCCTGCGGGCAAAGATCGGGGCGCCCGCGTCGGCAAACGCCTTGCAGACGGCATCGACGCGATCGAAATCCTCGCGTCTGTCGTGCAACAGCACGATTTGCTGTCGCAATCTGGTCCAGCTCTCGCTGATCTGATCCGCGTCGCCCTGACCGATCCGCGCCAGGACCTCGTCGCGAACCGCAGCCGGCAGCCCACCTTCGCCGGCGAACATCTCCTGCAGCTTCGTCAGCTCCAGACGCGACGCCTCGCATTCGGTCACTGCGGCCCTGACCGCAGAGCCGAGTTTCTGCAGTTCGCCGACATCCGCCAGAAGCGCATCGATGTCGCTGCGCGGAATCAGCAGCTTCGCGCCGGCGACGGAGGTGACATTTCGTTCTGCAACCGCCGCCGTCACAATCGCGACGTTGATGGATTTCACGACTTTTTCGAAACCGTGGATCATTTGCGGATAGTCCGACGTCGGCGTGGGTACACCGAGTTCGACCGCAAGCGCCTTCCACCGCGCGTTGAGCGCTTGGATGTCGCGTCGCCACATCAGATAGTCGCGAATGTGTTGCCAGTCGTCGCGGCCGTCCGCCGCCATCCCGGCGATGGTGATAGCGGCGAGAACGGGCTTTTGCCGTTTCTCCCGCGCGGCGAAGGTGGTGAACACTTTCTCCCCGGCGGACAGCCGACCGATCACATCGAGCACTGCCTGATCGGTCAAGGCGGCCGCGGGCACATCGACGGGACGCAGCAGGAATGCCGCGCGACGGGACAGGAGCGACGTCGCATCCCTGGCGAATTCGACGAGCGCGGCACTTTCGGCGCGGGTCCCGTCGTCATGGCTGCGCAGCGGAGAAGAAGGGGCGAGCCACGGCTCCTCGACGACAGTCAGATGCGCGGCGGCGAGCGCCTCGAGATCATCCGCGAACCGGGCGGCACCTTGAAGCTCCAGTAGCTTGACGGCACGACGCGCAAGCCGCCTCTCCTTGGGCTCCGTGGCCGATGGCGTGGGCTCAACTTCCAGCGCGAGATTCTCGTGCATGCGAGCGACCGCCGCCGCGTCCGGCAGCAGAGCAGCCTCCGGAAGATCGTCATCGATGTGGCTGAGGTCCGCGCCGAGCCGGATGCGCGCGGCCCGGGCCGCGTCGACCGCGGCGAGCGAAACGCTGGTATCGGTCAGCAGGAGCGGAGGACGGTCCTCGAACCAGGCATGCAGGTCGGCTTCGACGACGAGCTTCCTCGCCAGATCGAACGGCATCTCGGCAAACCCGGGAGTATTCCGGGCGATATTCGAGGCCTCCTCCGTCAGCTCATCGACCAATCGACGCGTCGCAATGACATCGCTTTCCAATTGGTTGATCAGCTCGACATGATCGCGAGGCTTGATCGTATCGACGATCGACTGAAGACGCCGCACCGCCGCCTCGACCTGCGCGAGGTCCCGGCGATCGTCGCCCGTCAGGCCGATCGCGAGGTGGCGAATGGCGGCGGGAAACTTATCGTGCAATTGCTGAAGCGTCGCTTTCCCGCGACAGACCACCAGGACGCGCTGGCCCAGCGCCAGATGGTGACAGACGACGTTGACGATCGCATTGGTTTTTGCGGGCCCCGGCGTAGCCCGCATGATCAGGCCATCCGATATCTGCAGCCGCTGCACGACGTCAATCTGATCAACATTGGACGGCAGCGGAAAGAACAGATCCCCGACTTCCGCGTTCGCTTGTTCGGCAACGGGCTCGATGTCGATCGGCCGGCCGATGACCCCCGACAGCGCCTGACGCGTGCCGGTCGCAGCATCGTCGCTCGTCCCGAAAGCCAGCACGCGTGCGAGCATCGGGATTTCACCGTCGACCTTCGCGATTCGATCAATCTCGTCCCTGAACCGTTCGATGTCGCGCAAGACCAGACTCTTGGTCCTCGGCCGCGCAAAGATGACCCAGCTATCCGACACCGCCAGGTGCTCGGGGGCCTCGGGCGAAGAGTCGTCCGGCTTGAACCCCTCGTGATCGGACCCGAGATAGACACCCTCAGGATCGAGCTGAGAACTGACAATGCGAAGAACAGGCTCGAAGCTGTCGCGCACGAAGGGCGAGACTTCGCCGTCGCGCTCGATCGCCTCGAGAATGAGGCGTGAGCTTTCGGCAGCGGCTGCTGCACCGGTGGCCGCTGCGGTCTGGAACCCTCTCAGGTCGGCAATCGCGCCGGCCATGCGTGGCCGAATCCTGATCTCGCCGTTCTCTCCGGCCTCGATCGCGACTGAGCGCTCGAGCACCGGCAGGGCGATCTCGTTGCCGTCACGCCGCCAGCGCGAAACGCCGATACCCCACACGAGCTCGTCGGATCGATCGGTCGGATCGCCGACCGGCAAGACATTCGACAGGCGCGCACGGATCTCCATGCTCCTGCGACGCGGCTTCTCAGTCTGCGCCCACGTCGTCCATGGCCCGGCGACATATGCGTCGAGGCGGGCAGCAATGCCGGGATCGTCCGCAAGGCGCAAACGTACATTGAAGATATCACAATGCCGTCGCTCGGGGGTGATCGCTGGTTCGAGGTCCGCCGCACGAGCCTGTTTGGCTTCGACGAGGCGATCCTTCTCGGCGCCATCCACGGTGACAATCACGCTCTCACGAATGGACGGAAGACGGTCGGGATCAGCTGAGATTTCGATCCAGACCCCGAGGTCCAAATCAATGGCCGGCGGTTCGATTTTCTGCAGACGCTCGACACGGAGCCAAACCGGCCCGTCGTCGTCGAGCGAATCGAGCGTGACTCCTGGAAGTCCATCCAGCTCATGCTGATGCAGCACAAAACCTGCAGCGTCGCCGGATCGGTAGTCCGCAACGCGTCGCACGACCGGCTCCTTGAGCTTGACGACCTCGGCCAGATAGCCGAGTACATTCATCAACGGCTCCACGGCGGAGACGAGCAGGCAGGACTCGTCGGTGACCGTCTTGATTTCTTTCGCTCGCAGCTCACGCAACTTATCTACTCCCCGTGGCCAGATCCCCAAGCCCGCGTCGCAATTATCTGAGTCAAAGCACCCGGTATTCTTCGTCAAAACTCCCCAGGGAATAAACCTCAGGGCCAGCGCAACAGGGAGATGCCAACCAATGTCGGCGGCCCTGTCACCGTTCGCCATCGGCGGCGGTGCCTGCACGAGCCATGTGCACAACTAATCTTTGGTATTCCCCGCATATTGGTTGCAGGGACTTCTTGACCGTATCGAGGCCAGATTTCTGCACGCTGTTAGAACGTCTCTAGTCATCAACAGTCTGATGGACACGTGACGCCGGACGTTCGCAATCAACTTTTCGAATCGAAAATGATCGCGGCCACGATGAGAAAACACCGATGGAATCGGCTCTGCGGCTCTACCGCGCCCGGGCCCGGTTCGAACCCGGCGCGAAGGCGCGCGCCGAGCTCGGCGGGGTTATTCGTCGACAATTCGATCCGGAAGCCTACTCGACGCGCCGCATGTGCGGCGAAATTTCGGCGACAGGTCTGACGCTGCCGCGCAATTTTGATCGGAGCTCCTCGGCGACGTAGGAGGCGTCGGCTCCATCGCGGATGATCTGAGGCCGAATGAAGATGATCAATTCGGTCCGTCCGTTTGACTTGTCGTTGTGGGAGAACACCTCTCCGAGAGCGGGGATCTGGTCGAGGCCCGGAATGCCGTTGCGCGTTCCCTGGTGGTTCTCGCTGATGAGGCCGGCCAGGAGCACGGTCTGGCCATTGGCGACGGAGATCGAACTCTTGACCTTTCGCTGCGCCACCGTCGGCGTCAGGCTGTTGGCTGTTGTCGGCGACACATTGCTGATTTCCTGCTCGATATCGAGTCGGACGTTGCCGTTCACGTTGACCCGCGGGGCCACCCGCAGGATGATCCCCGTGTTGCGATAATCGATGGTGTTCACGACGGTGTTATTGGTGGTCAGCACGGTCGCGCTGCCGGTGGAGACCGGCACCTGATCGCCGACCTGCAACGTCGCGACCTGGTTGTCGATGACGACGAGCGATGGATTGGACAGCACCTTGACCTCGGTCACGGTATGCAGCGCATCGAGTATCATGCTGGGCTGGGATTCCGATCCGATCAGGAAGTTGAATCCGGGGAACGCCCGGTTGAGGAACGCATTGGTGACGCTCCCCGCCGCGGAGGCGACCGTCGTCGGTGCGGAGGTCGAGGTCGTGTTGAGAAGCGAGCCCTGGTCGGGCCTCAGGCCGAGGTTCTTGCTGGTGAGATAGGCCTGCACTCCGTAGTTCAGGCTATCGTTGAGTGTGATCTCGGCAACCGTCGCGTCAATGGCGACCTGCAGCTGCGGCCGGTCGACCTGCCGCAAGGTGGCTTCGATCAGCCTGAAATTCTGCTGGTCGGCGTAGATCAACAGCGTGTTGTTGACGGCATCTGGCGTGATCCTCACCCCTTCCAGAATCGCCTTGCCGCCCGAAACAGCCCGTTGCGGCGCATCCGTGCTCTCCGTGGGGGGTGGAGCGCCGCCAAAACCCCGGTTGGCGACCAGGCTCGTCGTCGCCTGCTGTTGGCCGCCAAAACCGCTTTGTTGCGATGAATTGCCGTTGCCGGACAGTCGATCGGTACTGGAGCTCGGCGCGGCTCCCGAACCCGGCGCCAACTGGCCGGACGGCGTTTCAAGCGTGTTATCGGCCCCGCCAGAGCTGCCGATAAACATCTCGGTCAGGACGCGGGCGATCTGCCGGGCTTCGCCGTACTTGATCCGGTAGACGTGAACGGTGTTCTTCGCTGTATTGGCGAGATCAAGCCGCTTGATCCATGTCTCCGCGGTGCGCAACAAGGCCGGCTTGCGGCTGATCACCATGACGGCGTTCATGCGGCTGACGGTTTGGAATTTGACCACATTCTGACCAAGGCCGTTCTCGCCGGTGTCCATGATCTTCTCGAGTTCGGCGATGATCGGCTCCGGATTGCCGTTGGCAATCGGGAAAACCCCGACGGATTGTCCGCGCATCCAGTCGGCATCAAAGCTCAGTGCGTTCTCCACCGCGGCACGCCGGTCTGGCGCGCTGCCCTGAATCAAAAGCAGGTTGCGGCCGGAATCGGCCCGGACCATTCCCGGCTTGAGCGCAAAACTGTCGAGCAGCTTCACCAGGGTCTGGGCCGACACATACTGCAACGGTATGACTGAAACCCCGTAGCCAGCCTCCGGACGCGATCCATTGCCGTCGACCTTGCCCGCGCCGACGGCGTCGCCGAGCGGAATCAGGCGGTACCCCCCGGCGTCGCGGACGAGATCAAAGCCCCCCATGCGCAACGCGTTCTCGAGCACGTAGAGGATATCGTTCTTGGGGACAGGTCGGGCCGAGGTGAGGCTCACCATCGCACCCTGCACGCGCGGATCGATCACATAGCCCACTCCGAGAATATCGCCGAGCACGACCTTCGCGATCGTCGCTACGGGCGTGTTCTCGAAATTCAGGTCGAAGCCGTCACCGACCGACTGCGTGAACGCCGCGGGCTCCGCGCGCACCTCCGCGACCGGCGCGCTGCCGTTGCCGGCGCTCGTGCTGGGACCGTCATCGGTACTGGAGCCGGTGTAGACCATGGCTCGCGCGGCCTTCGCCTGCGGCGACAATTCCGGTCCGACCTGTCTCGCATAGCGCGGTTTCAGATCCAATGAGCGTACCTTGCCGACTACGTCGACCTCGTTCCGATCCGCGGTGTTGAAGGTCGCCGCACTGCAAGAGGCCAGCACGATCGACAGCCCTGCCGATATCACGACGCGCCTGGCGCGCCGGGGAACGTCGCCGGCGCTAGAACCGCCAGTACGTACTAATTCGTCAGCCAATCTTCTCTTCTGAGGCTGCTCCGGGCTTGAACCATCGATCGTCATCAAGCCACCCGTTGATTTCCTATTCACCCTCAGGTCCCCCACAGGGCTTAGCAACGCTCAAGACCACTGCGCCGCTCGTGTATTGTTTTTGGACATCCAATGTCGACTTCTTGGAGGCTTAATGGCGTCGCCGTTTTGATCGATGATCATCGAAGGTTGGATGGCTTCTAAGTCCACCTCTCGAAGGAGTGCCAGGAACGCCAGTCGCGCCTCACGAAGCGAGTTCGGATGATTCCGTAATCCGCAGATACCTGCGTAGTAACACGCACACTGCGCAGGCTTTTCGCACATGTTGCCGGACGGCAGTGCACGCGAACCACGCACGTCGAGATCGTCGCCGTCGGCGCTATCGATTAAGACAAGGCCGCGGCTCGCAAGCCGCGGCCTGTCGTTTATCGAGCCGTCACCGATCGCGCCTGTCGCGCGATTACCAAAGCCAGCCGACGCTGCCGAGAACCTTGTCGGACATCGGACCGTTCGGGCTATGATCCAACGCTTTGGTGTAGTTCACCTTGAACACCAGGCTCGGGTTCGGGAACACCGCAAGGCCGATGTCGTGGAAGGTCATATCGCCGCTCCCGGTCATCCCATTCAGATCGCTGCCGAAGACGGCGCCGGTCTGCAGGTTCTGACGGGTGTAACGATAGAACGGCACGGCTTCCCAGTCGCTGCCCAGAATATTTCCGAGCGGGACGTGATAGGCGATCTCGCCCGAGTAGCCCCACATGTCCTTGCCGACATTGTTTTCGACAATGCTGTCATTGTTGGCGCGCAGGTTTTCCGGGTTGCTGAAGTTGACATAGGCGTATTCAGCCCGCAGCTCCAATCCGGTGTTGGGGACACGATAGCGAGCCTCGGTATCGAAGATCGTCATGGCGTTCTTGCCGAGCGGCCTGTTGGTGCCGTCCGCCAGCACCTCGTCCGAGTAGGCGCCGCGGGGGGTGATGTCCGGCGAATAGTAGACCGCGGTGCTGCCCGCGAAGCCGGGCATGAACGTGGGCTGGTAACTCAGACGAAATGCGAAGGCGGGCTGATTGCTAATCTGGTTGAAGTCGCCGAGCGGGGCGCGCGTGAGCGCGAGGGCGTCGGCGCCATTGACGCCGGCCGCATAGCCGCCAGGGGTCGGGGCGTGGTTATCGCCACGGTGTGCGAAATCGTCACCGAAGTCTTCGGCGCTCTGGCTGATCTGGAACTGGTAGTTCAAGCCATCGACGATCTTGCCGTAGAAGCCGGCCGACGGGGCCCACCACGTGGTCGGGATCAGGCCGTTGGCGAGTTCCGGCCGCTCCACGCTGTAGAACAGCGTCGGCTCGTGGTAGAGGTTGTTGAACGCAATCGGCACCAGATCGACGCCAGGCGACCGCAGGATGAAGTGGTCGTTGAACCTGATATCGAAGAAGGCCTGCTCGATCTCGACGGTGCCATTGAGCTTGTCATCGGCGGCAAACGCGATGCCGGCGTGCTCGAACTCGATCTCGGCGTTGAAGACGATGTTGTCGGTGACCTGGTAGGTCGGCAACAACACCACGCGGCCCAGATCGAAGCCGCTCTGCCATTGACCGTTGGCGGCGGGGTTCTGCACCGAACCGAACTTGATCTCGCCGTACATGCCGATCTTGAGACCTGGAGCCGGCGATGGCGCCGTTCCGAACAGATCGTTGCTGGCGGGCGCCTTCATTGCCGCCTTCTGGTTGAGCTCCATCTCGAGCGACTGCATGCGTCGCTCCATGGCTTCCAGCTTTCTCGCCATCGACTTGCTCTTCGGTTCGTCGCCCGCGGACTTGCCGTCCCGGTCGATCGAGGCCCTGGCGTCCCGCTCGGCTGCGGACTTCTTGGTGTCCCGCTCGGCGGAGGACTTCTTCGTGGTCTCCTCGGCGGAGGATTTCTTCTTCGTTGCCTGCTCGGCCTTCGATTTCGATGGATTGTCGTCATTGGCGAGCACCGCCGCGCTGCTCACGCCGAGCATCAGCGACGCGATCAGCAGCGTCGACGTGATGCGGCCTCCGTGTTGAAGGTTGACGCTGCCGGAGTTGCGCTGAAAGCGCGACGCCTGGCCGCTCGAAGGCATGAGCCCATGCCGCAGAATGCGGTCGCCGATCGGCATGAAATGATAACTCCCCTAGTTAGTTTCAGCATCGGCGTCATAACCGAGTGCATTATCCCCGCGGCAACGTCATCGAGTACTCGCGAGTGAATCGATGATCAGTCGCACAACTAAGTGATGGTTTCCGATTGCGGCGAGATATTGAGTCGAAATCCGACATTTTTAAATCTTCTAAAACGCGCCGACGTGGTGACATTGTCTGCCGCCACGGAGCAAACCTGATCACGATCGAACGTTCACGACGCCTCGCGACACATATCGGTCCTGACATGCAAAGTGCCGAGGACATCGGCCTCGGCGACACCAGAAGGTCGTCATGCCGGCTGGCTCGCCATGCAACAGACCGGGCATGTCATCACGACGCGATCGGGCTCTTGCGTGGGCTAACTGTGACGGGAATGCGTCAGCCCCACGCTGGATGTCCGGCGAACGCTCGCCTCGCGCAAGGGCTTCGCAAACCGATCCACCACACGATCAGCACCGTTCGCTGAACCATGATACCGCGCCACTGCATCAACTATCCGAGACGTCGCCGCGTCCGATCGTGAAACGACGGGAGAATATGATGTCCGGTCACGGCGTCATGCCGCGACGCGCTCGGACCCGGTCGCAATCCGATTTCGCAAGTGTCTGCGGCCTGGTCAGATCACAACCTCGGAAACAAAAAGCATTGCAAGTCAGTAATTTGAGTACGGTTTCCGAATTTGGACTTCTACTGCAGCAACGACTGGTACGAACTTCAAATTCACAGCATTCAAAGACTGGTGGTGATTCCGCCATCAACATAGAGTGTATGTCCGTTGACGAAGGACGATGCCTTGCCGGAGAGAAACACGGCAGCCCCGACCAGTTCGTCGACGTTTCC
>Ga0105237_10004669_pt1 | contig 15776 bp, 16 predicted proteins | sample KBSC24metaG_FD_81520 | JGI IMG/M metagenome (GOLD analysis project Ga0105237, IMG submission 81520) | Corn rhizosphere microbial communities from Kellogg Biological Station, Michigan, USA - KBS C2-4 metaG | ecosystem: Host-associated > Plants > Roots > Rhizosphere > Soil | place: Michigan, USA... | reverse complement strand
GTGTCCGTATGAACAAGTAGCCGAACCGGTGATGGCGTAAGCATGGCAACTGTAAACATCACGGCAGACAAGCAAGTGCTTCTCGACCGTTTAGAGGAAAGCCAACGCACCTTGCTTACAGCGGCTACGGCGGTGCTTGAACAGTACGCACGCATTTGCCCGGAAGCCGGGCGCTGGTCGGTACTCGATGTCGTCGAGCACATCACATTATCGGACCGGGGAATGTTCAAGCGTTATCAGGCCGGCACGGAGAACACGAAGCCAGTCAATCTGGGTGCCGACGCGTTTATTCAGCAGGTAGGACGCAATCGCGAAAGCAAACGGAGTGCGCCGGAACATGTTCATCCCTCCGGACGCTTTGCTTCACTGGCGGAAGCGCTGAGCGAGTACGGCAGAGGACGAGCGGAGATCGCTGCATTCATTGAGAACAGCGATGAAGATTTCCGCAGGAAGCTGGTGCAGCATCCGGTGATGGAAATGGACGGTCATCAGCTTTTTCTCTTGATTGCGGCCCATTCCGAGCGGCACAGCATGCAAATTGAAGAGATCAAGAACTGCGCGGCTTACCAGGCAGCGCACAGGACAGAGAGCTAAAAGGGATTCATGGCAGACGCACCGGCAACAGTAAACATCACGGTAGACGGTAAAGCGGTCAAGGCTCCGGCTGGATCTTTGCTGATTGAGGCCTGTAAGAGCGTGGGCATTGAAGTTCCCTCGTTCTGCTACTACCCCAATCTGTCGTTGCAGGGCGCCTGCCGTATGTGCCTCGTCAAAGTCGAAAAGATGCCTAAGTTGCAGACCGCGTGCACTACGACGGTCGCCGAGGGCATGATGGTTTCGACCGACACTTCGGAGATTCACCAGGCGCGCAAAAGTATGGTTGAGTTGCTGCTCGGCAATCATCCGCTCGACTGCCCGGTGTGCGATGCTGGCGGCGAGTGCGAGTTGCAGGACATGACGTTCTCCTACGGCGCTGCTGAGTCGAAATACATTGAGGCCAAGCACCATCGCGATGAACAGCAGTGGTCTCCGGTGGTTTACTTCGACCGTCCACGCTGCATTCTTTGCTATCGCTGCGTACGCGTCTGCGGCGAGGGCATGGATGTCTGGGCTCTCGGTGTGCAGAACCGTGGTGTTAGCTCCATCATCGCCCCCAACAAAGAAGATCACCTCGAGTGCGAAGAGTGCGGCATGTGTATCGACATCTGCCCGGTCGGCGCGCTGACGTCTGGAGCTTACCGCTATAAGACGCGTCCCTGGGAGATGAAGCACGTCGGCACCACCTGCACTCACTGCGCCGATGGCTGCAAAACGACTTTGGGTGTGCGCCGTGCCGACACCGGCATGGAAATAGTCCGCGGAGACAATCGCGACAAGAGCGGAATCAACGGAGACTTCCTCTGCATCAAAGGCCGCTATGCTTTTGACTTTGCCAACCATGAAGACCGCCTTACCCAGCCGCTGATTCGCAAGAACGGCCGGCTGACGCCGGCGACCTGGGAAGAGGCGTTTGAACTAGTTGGACGCAAGTTCAAAGAAGCGCGTGATAAAAATGGCGGACAGGCGATTGGCGTTGTTGGTTCGAACCGCACGACCAACGAAGAAAACTATTTGCTGCAAAAGTTTGCCCGCGTGGTGATGCAGACCAACAACATTGATCATCACCGCACCGCCGACTTCCCTGCTTTCGCTGCGGCACTGGCCGGCAAGGAAAACGCCACTGCCTCCATGCGCGATGTGCTGAATGCTCCCGCGATTCTGCTGATTGGCAACGATCCGACCGAGCGCCATCCGCTGCTCGCCTGGCAAATCCGCAACAATGTGCGGCTGCACCGGGCGAAGCTCTACATCGTCAACTCAAAACAGATCAAACTGCGCCGCCAGGCCACCAGCTTCGTTCAAGTTGAGGAGGGTGGAGAAGGCAGCTTTATCGAATCGTCCGATACTGCGGCAGTACAGCTTCGGGAGAAGCTGAAGGCCGAACACAATCTTGTAATCATCGTCGGTTCGGATCTTCGAGCCGACCAGATTACCTCGCTCGCTAAATTTGGCTTGAGCATTGCCGGAGCGAAGTTCATCTGCCTCGGCGACTACGCCAACTCGCGCGGCGCGGCAGACATGGGGCTTTATCCCGATCTGCTCCCCGGTTATCAGGCAGTTTCGAACTCAACGGCTTTCCATCAAGAGTGGGGGTCGCTTGCGCAGGCAAAAGGCCAGACGCTTCCGGAGATGGTCGAGAGCGCCAAGGCTGGGACGCTCAAAGCGCTGTACGTCGTGGGAACCAATCCTGTCGCGCGCTTCGGTATTGATCCTTTTTCCTTCTCACAGAGTTTCGTCGTCGTGCAGGACATGTTCCTGACTGAAACTGCGACCATCGCCGATGTCGTCCTGCCCGCAGCCAACGCTTATGAAAAGTCCGGCACCTTCACCAACACCTGCGGCGACTTGCAGATTGTGAAAAAAGCCGGCGAAGTTACCGGGACTAAGTCCGCTTTCGAAATGATTGTCCGCATCGCCGATGCCATGGGCGCTGACGTTCGCAAGCTGGTTCCCTTCGGCGGCGGTACTCGCGCCGATATGGGTCAGTCGCGTGGTGCACAATCCGGCGAAGCCGATCGTCACGCGGTTTGGCTTGAGGCGCATGGGCTGGAGCTGAAGATGTCTCCGTTCGATCCCATGGCGATCCTCGATGAAATCCAGCGGCTTGTTCCCGGTTATGATGTTTCCCGGTTGAACCTGCTGGCGGGCGAAGATCAGCACACGAATTTACCTGCGAGCGTCGCCAACGCGGCGCAGAATCCGGAGCTGATTGCTTCGGCACAAGATGACTTATTCAGTTCCGGCACGCTGGGGCGTTACTCCCGCGCGCTGAATTCCGTAATGGAAAACCAAAACCGGCCCAGGGAGGCGGAAGTCAGGGCCGATTGATTCGCAGTCTCCTTTAAAACTTTAACCACGGAAACAGAGTTTCACTGAGGACAGCTGTAGGCAAACCTTGGATATCAAAGTATTCATCGTCGCATCGCTAGTTAAGACGGCACTGGCGCTAGTTGTCCTGCTAACGGCTGTCGCTTACAGCGTCTGGCTGGAGCGCAAAGTCGTCGGCCATATGCAGAACCGCTGGGGCCCTACTCGTGTGGGTCCATTTGGATTACTGCAACCCGCGGCTGATGGCGTGAAGTTCTTATTCAAAGAAGACCTGACGCCTCCGCATGTATATAAGCCTCTGTATGTCGCGGCGCCGATTATTGCGGTGATTTTTGCGCTGACTTCGATTGCGCTGATTCCTGTGGGGAATGATGTACCGATTTTCGGCTACAAGATTCCTTTGCAGATTTCCGATGTAAACATTGGCCTGCTGGCGGTTTTGGGAGTTACTTCTCTTGGCGTGTACGGGATTGCGCTCTCCGGATGGGCATCGAACAGCAAGTATTCCCTGCTTGGCGGACTAAGAGCCAGCGCGCAGATGATCAGCTACGAAATTGCGCTGGGACTTTCGCTGGTTGGCGTGATGATTCTTTCTGGCAGCTTCAGTCTGCGGGAGATTGTGCAGGCGCAATCGGGAAGCTATTTAGGGTTCATTCCCCGCTGGAATATTTTCCCGCAGCTGATCGGGTTCTTTATTTATCTGATGGCGGCATACGCGGAAACAAACCGCATCCCCTTCGATTTGCCGGAGGCGGAGACTGAACTGGTCGCCGGATACCACACCGAATACAGCGCGATGAAATTCGCCATGTTCTTTATGGCGGAGTACGCCAACATGATTACCGTGGCGTGCCTGGCGACTCTGCTGTTTTTCGGCGGGTGGAGCGGGCCGATATTTGGGCCTACGATTTTGCAGGCGCTGCTTCCCGTGCTCTGGTTCTGCGCCAAAGTTTTTGTGTTCATCTTTATTTATATCTGGGTGCGGGGGACTTTGCCGCGCTTCCGTTATGACCAGTTGATGGCATTTGGATGGAAGTTCCTGCTGCCGCTGGCCATTGCAAATTTAGTGATTACGGCTTTGATTGTTGCGTTAAGAGCGTAAAGCAGATTCCTGGCGCAATAAAACCGCGCTTCGGAATAACCAGGTTTTAGAAAGTTTGATGCTTCATTTAACTCTATTTCTGGTATTTGGGGCGGTTTGTCTGGCGGGTGCTATTAACCTGCTGGTGCAGCGGCATCCCATTAACAGCGCACTGTCGCTGGTGGCAGTCATGGCCGCACTCGCGGGCGAATATCTGCTGCTGGGTGCTGAATTTGTCGGCGCGGTGCAGGTCATCGTCTATGCCGGCGCCATCATGGTGCTGTTTGTTTTCGTTATCATGCTGCTCAACGCCGGAGAAGAAGAGCGCACGCGCGGCAGCCATATTGCGCTGCTGATCGGCGTCCCGGGCATGCTGACTGGAAGTCTGCTCATCGCCTGGGTGCTGCTGCATCACTCGGGCACCGAAGCAGTCGGGATAGGCGCCCTGCCTGGACCGCCGAAAGCGCTGGCACAGCTTTTGTTCCACGACTTTCTGCTGCCCTTTGAAGTCACTTCGATCTTGATCCTGATTGCGATTCTTGGCTCCGTGGTGCTGGCGGCAAAGCCCGAGCCCTCGCAGGAGAAGGAGAACTGATGGTACCGCTGCATTACTACCTGGTGCTGAGCGGAATTCTGTTCGCCTGTGGTGTCACCGGGTTTCTGATCAAGCGCAACATCATCACGATTTTCATGTCGATTGAGCTGATGCTCAACGGCGTAAATCTTTCCTTCGTGGCTTTTGCCGCACACTGGCATGCGCTGAGCGGACAGGTTTTTGTTTTCTTCGTGATGGTGGTCGCAGCGGCTGAGGCTGCGGTGGGACTGGCAATCATCATCGCCGTATACCGCACGCGTGAAACGTTGAACGTGGACAAGGTAAACCTGCTCAAACTATGACGTCAGAGGCAAATCTTCATCTGTCGTGGATTCCGTTGCTGGCTTTGACGGGAGCCACCGTGAACGGCTTTTTCGGCAAAAGGTTTTCCCGTTCGCTGGTGGCTGCGGTCGCTCTGGCTTTTTGCGGAGCGGCGTTTGTCTGGGCGCTGGTGGTGGTTTCACGCTTCTCTTTCCTTCCCGAACCTGTTTACAGCGAACCGTTTGCGCAGTGGATCCAGATCAGCGGTTTTCACGTTGAGTTCGCCTTCTTTCTCGATCATCTCTCGCTGATCATGCTTCTGGTGGTGACCGGCGTGGGTTTCCTCATCCACATCTATTCCGTTGGCTACATGTGGGATGACCCAAGTTTTTACCGTTTCTTTACCTATCTGAATCTGTTCATGTTTTTCATGCTGACCCTGGTCCTGGCTAACAACTACCTGCAGATGTTTATCGGGTGGGAGGGCGTGGGCCTGGCGTCGTATCTGTTGATCGGGTTCTGGTTCACCAAGGATTCAGCGGCCTCTGCGGGGAAGAAAGCTTTCATCGTTAACCGCATTGGTGATTTCGGCTTTCTGATTGCCCTGTTTCTGATCATTCAGCATTTCGGGTCTTTAAACTTCACTCAAGTATTTGACGCCGCGGGCAGGTTGCCGATGGAAACCGCGGGTGCAGGGACGATGACCGCGGTTGGATTGCTTCTCATGGTCGGCGCGGCGGGCAAATCGGCGCAAATTCCTCTTTATGTCTGGCTGCCGGATGCCATGGAAGGTCCGACGCCGGTTTCGGCGTTGATCCACGCTGCGACAATGGTCACCGCCGGTGTGTACATGGTTTCGCGTTCGCATGTGATTTTTGAGCGCGCGCCGATGGCACTCACTGTGGTCGCGATTATCGGAACTGTAACCGCTTTGTTTGCTGCGACCATCGGCATCACGCAGACCGACATCAAAAAAGTTCTGGCTTACTCCACCGTCTCGCAGCTGGGTTACATGTTCATCGCCTGCGGAGTGGGAGCATTTTCGGCTGGCATCTTCCATCTAATGACCCACGCCTTCTTCAAAGGCCTGCTGTTTTTGGGCGCTGGCTCGGTGATTCATGCGGTGGGTGGCGAGCAGGACATGCGCAAGATGGGCGGACTGCGGAGCAAAATTCCATGGACGTTCTGGACGGTGACCGTAGGCACGATTGCCATTGCCGGAATTCCGCCTTTCGCCGGATTCTTCAGTAAAGATGAAATTCTGTGGAAGGCTTACCAGAACAATTGGGTGTACTGGTTTGTGGGATTGGTTACGGCGTTCATCACATCGTTCTATATGTTTCGCATGTGGTTCCTGACTTTTTTCGGGGAGTACAAGGGCGATGCGGACCGCCATGATTCGCACGGAAACGATCATGGACATGGCCACGGTCACGGCGGCGTTCACGAAAGTCCAATGGTGATGCTGGTTCCGCTGATGATTCTTGCGATTCTTTCAATTATTGGTGGCTGGGTCGGGATCGGTGGACGCTTTGAGCACTTCCTTGCGCCGGTATTTCAAACTGGTGTCGAAGCCGCGCACGAAGTTGAGCCACACAGCAGCATGGAAGAGATTCTCATGCTGGTCTCGGTCGCGGTTGCTGTTTGCGGCCTCGCTCTTGCATGGCTCTTATATGTCAAGAAGCCGCAACTGCCAAAACAGATTGCCGAAGGGATGGGAAGTCTTTACCGCGCGGTCTTCAATAAATACTACGTCGATGAATTCTACGCGCGCCTGCTTGTGAAACCTCTGCTGCTGGGCTCGACCAATATTTTGTGGAAGGGCGTGGACCAGGGCGTAATCGACGCGGCGCTCGATGGCAGCGCGACGGGCGCAAATGAAGTTTCTGATTCAATCCGTCATATGCAGTCCGGCAACCTGCGCTCTTACGCAGGCTGGATTGCCGCAGGAGCTGCAGCGGTGATTGTTTACATGATTTGGGTGGGCACACGATGAATTTGGCCGCAATCCATAGCTGGATCCTGACGTTGATAACCTTCACGCCGCTGGTCGGCGCGCTGTTGCTCGTTCTCTCACCGCGGCGAGACCGGGAGATTCGCTGGTTTGCACTGGGGATTTCGCTGCTGACGTTTGTCCTTTCCCTGCACTTGCTGGTGCACTTTGACAAGGCCAAAGCGGGATTCAACTTTGAACTCGATCGCGCATGGATTGCTGCTCCAAATATTCATTACCACCTCGGAGTCGATGGCGTCTCCATGTGGCTGGTGGTGCTCACCACATTTCTTACTCCACTTTGCGTGCTGATTTCCTGGACTTCCATTCAGGAGCGGGTGAAGGAATTTTTTATCCTTCTTTTGGTGATGGAAACTGCGCTGCTCGGCGTCTTCGTTGCCCTCGACCTGTTTGTCTTCTACTTCTTCTGGGAAGCGACGCTGATTCCGATGGCCCTGCTCATCGGCATGTTTGGCCACGGACGCAAAATCTACGCCGCGGTAAAGTTTTTCCTGTACACCATGGTGGCGTCGGTCTTCATGCTGGCCGCGATCTTGTGGCTATATGCAAAGACGGGAACATTTGATTTTGTCGTTTTGCAAAACACAGTCCACACGATTCCCGGCTATGCGGCCGCGTCATTCTGGTTGTTCTTGGGATTCTTCATCGCTTTCGCGGTAAAAGTTCCGCTATTCCCCTTCCACACATGGCTGCCCGATGCACACGTGGAAGCTCCCACCGCTGGTTCGGTGCTGCTGGCTGGCGTCCTGTTGAAAATGGGCACCTACGGCATGTTGCGCTTCGACCTGGGATTGTTCCCGGAACAATCGCGAGCCAACGCATCCTGGATCATGGTGCTGGCCCTGATTGGCATCATCTACGGCGCGCTGGTGGCGCTGGTGCAGCCGAACATGAAGAAGGTAATTGCTTACTCATCAGTGAGCCACTTGGGATTTGTCGTGCTCGGCATTTTCAGCTTTACTACCGCTGGATTAGACGGAGCAACCTACGTCATGCTGGCTCACGGTATTTCTACCGGCGGGCTCTTCATGCTGGCGGGAATCCTCTACGAACGGCGGCACACCTACGACATCCTAGAGTTTGGCGGGTTGGCTACGCCAATGCCAAACTACGCGGCGTTTTTCCTGTTCATTGTTCTCGCTTCATGCGGACTTCCTTTGCTGAACGGATTCGTCGGCGAGTTCCTGGTATTGAGCGGAGCGTTTCAGGCAAAAGCAATCTACGGAATTCTCGGGGCAACCGGGGTGATCTGGGCTGCTGGTTATCTGCTCTGGATGTATCAGCGTGTGTTCTACGGCAAAGTTACGCACGAAATTAACAACACTTTGCCCGACCTGAACCTGCGCGAGAAAACTGCTTTGGTTCCCGCTGCGATTATGGCGCTGGTTATGGGAGTGGCTCCGGTGCTCTGGTTCAATACGATCGATCCTGCGGTGCAGTCGATACTCGCGCCCTTTGCGCAAATGGCTAGCCGGGTGGTGGGACCATGAACGGCACGCCACAAGTCGCCGATTATCTGCGCATTCTTCCTGAGATTGTCTTGTCCGTTTTCGGCATGGCCGTGATGTTGCTTGATCCGCTACTGGAAGAGCGGCGTCGCGCCAAGGTCCTTGGTGGAGTCGGATTGGTTGGCGCTCTGGTCGCACTGGTTTCCACGTTCTGCATGGCTAAGCAGCGTGGCCCAGCTTTCTGGAACATGGTCCAGGTGGACTCGTTTAGTGTTTTCTTCCACTTCCTCGTCATAGCCATCACAGTCGTCGTCGTTCTCAGTTCGTACGAGTACATGGAAGTGCAGAAAATTCGAGCCGGGGAATATTACGCCCTGATGCTGTTTGGAGCGGTCGGCATGTGCCTGATGTCGTCAGCGGTGGAGCTGGTGCTGATCTTTATCGCACTGGAAATTTCTTCGATCTCCACCTACATCCTGGCAGGATTCCGCCGGCGTGCTGCGATCAGCAGCGAGTCTTCGGTCAAATACTTTTTGCTGGGATCGTTTGCCACCGCATTCTTCTTGTACGGCGTGGCATTGATGTTCGGGGCCACTGGTTCCACCAGCATTGCGGTCGTCAGCACGAGGCTTCAGGCAGAACCTACTGTCCCGGTACTCGCCTACGCCGCCTTCGCGCTCATGTTTGTTGGACTCGGATTCAAAGTGGCCGCTGCTCCCTTCCACGTCTGGACGCCTGACGTTTACGAGGGCGCACCTTCGCCAGTGGTCGGATTCATGTCCACCGGCCCCAAGGCCGCTGTGTTCGCGGTCTTGCTGCGCATTATTTTCGAAGCCCACGCGCCCGGAGCATTGTGGTTTGTCTGGGCAGCGGCTGCGCTGTCCATGACCATCGGTAATCTGGCTGCGCTGGTGCAGACCAACGTGAAGCGATTGCTGGCTTACTCTTCCATTGCCCATGCCGGATATCTTTTGATAGCGTTCGCGGCGCTGAAAGGCACCGACGGAATTATCTCCGCAATGTTCTACACGGCCAGCTACGCGGCTATGAATGTCGGTGCGTTCGCTGTCATCGGTCACTTCGCCGGCGCGGGAGAGCGTTACATTACGTTGGAAGACTACGCCGGATTAGGCCGTCGCTCGCCGGTTCTGGCTGCGACCCTGACAATCTTCCTGCTTTCACTGATCGGCATTCCCATGACCGGCGGGTTCTTCGCGAAGTTTTACGTTTTCAGCGCGGCGCTCCAGAACAATCTGATCTGGCTGGTGATGATCGGCGTTTTGAATAGCGCAATCGGCGCCTACTACTATCTCCGCATTATCGTCACCATGTATATGCGTGAACCCAACCACGAAGAGGCGGTGCCTCCGGTTTCGTTCTCGTTGGGATCAGCGCTCGCCATCAGCGTAGTGGCCACTTTGTATCTTGGAATTCTTCCCGGACGTGTCCTGGATTATGCGCGATCAGCCGCAGAATACATTCGCTGAATGCGGTCACCTAGATACCTGTCCTTTACTCAACCGCTACAGCGATATCTACTCGTTTGAAAATCCACGTAGACATCAACCAAAACAACACCGTTTCGATAAGGGCCAACAGGATCGGTGTCCACGATATCTGGACCGGGGAGTCAAATGAAGATTTCACGACAGTGGCAGTTAGTTCCCAGGCCGGAACTATGATTCCCAAGTTGCGGTTCACGGTTCTTTCCAGCACCGCAGGTAGTAGAAGGACGACTGCGGTGCCTCCAGCTGCAAAAAATGGATTTAGAAACGTGGAAAACATTAACGCAACTGTGCCTGCTAAGGCGGAAGCTGCCGCCAAACACACCATTAACAACCACACGTCGCGTATTTGAAAACCGGACGGGCCAAGCGTCCAGCTTCCAGTAAGGCCGAGCGTAAAGCAATAAAGACCGCAAGCCATAGTGACTCCAATGACCAATCCCGAGAGGTACTGGTGCCGGGCCACGTCCTTGGCCAAAACCGCCAAAATACGCCGCGATCTGCGTTCGTTATAAATAGCGGAGCCGCCAAAGAAAACACTGAACACGACGACATAGACTGCGACCTGCTTGAAGATAAAAAGCAAATCCTCACGCTCACGGGGTAGCTCAGTCATCAGGCCCTGGAACGCCAGTAATAGCACCCAGAGCAGCAACACCAGGATCGGCCAGCGTTGTTCCCTTACAAAGTTGACTGCAATCAGCAGCACAGGCTTCATAGTTCCCCTACCTTCGTGGGTGCTTCCTGACTTGAGGTCACTTCAAGAAAAACCTGTTCCAGCGATCGCCGCATTGGATTGAGTCTTACCACCTCGCCTCCCGCCGCCCACACTTTCTCAATGGCGGCGCGTTGCGAGCTGGTAGGCACGGCAAACCGGACAAATCCATTTTCAGTTGTGGCCCCTAAAAACAAATTTGCTGAAATACCACGGGCCGAGATTTCGGTCTGATCCGCCGAGTGAAGCAGGTCCGCCGTCCGCCCCAAACGCACCAGTTTTCCCCGATGGAGTACCGCTACCCGGTCGCAGATCAATTCCACTTCAGATAGCAAATGAGAACTGAGGAAAATCGTTTTACCTTGCTCTCGCGCGCGCAATAACAATTCGCGGATACTCACCCGCGCCAGTGGATCCAATGCAGATGTGGGTTCGTCAAGAATGAGCAATTCCGGATCGTTGACCAGTGCCTGCGCCAGACCTACACGCTGCAGCATCCCTCGCGAAAACTTGCCTACGTTGCGGCTGGCATGCTCCAGTAACCCCACCGCATCCAGCACCTCGACGGAGCGCTTCTCCAGTTCGGCTCCGTGCATGCCATTCAAAGCCGCGTAGAACTGGACCAAACGCTGGGCACGGCGATGGTAGAGGGCAACATTTTCGGCTAGGAATCCGACACGGCGGCGGGTTTTGGCGTGGCCAAATGGCTCTCCTAACAGACGTCCGTTGCCGTGGCTGGGAAGCATGAACCCCATTGCCAAATGGATTGCGGTGCTCTTTCCGGCGCCGTTGGGACCCAAAAAACCAAAAATCTCTCCCTTTTCCACCTGTAAGGAAAAATCATCCAGGGCCCGCAGTCGGCGGCCGGGGAAATTGCGGTATTCTTTGGAAATTTGATGGAATTCCAGCGCGAGAGACATTTGCCGTCCATTTTAAGCTCCCCCGTCAAACCCGCGCTGGATGAGCAAATGAACCGTACCCCGATTGACAATTCTTTGCAATCTAGGCATCATGTTTCAATTCCAGGGGGGCATACAATGCTCAATTTTATGAAGCGCATTTGGTCGGAAGACCAAGGGCAAGACATTGCGGAATATGCCGTAATGCTGGCGGTCATCCTGGTGCTGGTCGTCGGCACGGTCCGCCTTATCGGATCGAATGCGAATAATGCTTTCTCGAACGTGGCCAGTTCGCTCCAGTAATGCGTTTGACCGCGCGGCGATGCTCAACCGGACGATGCAAGCCCGATTTGCGGCCTAAAATTGCCTCATATTTCGGATACCCAAGTCTGTTGGACGCGCCCCCAGCGCGGTGGTGAGGTCGGTTTCTCCCTAACATCAACTTCCTCGAGGAGAAAGGGCATGTACCGCATTCTGTCCTCAGGGGGTCCTCTGTTGACTGCTTCTCTCACCCCTTGCCGAGGTCACAAACCGCCGGAGTTCGATTACTACCTGCTATCACTATCCTGGACTCCGAATGACTCCGCCAGCCATCGTTTCGATCGTTCCAGCGAGTGTGCTTTGAAGAATGCCCCAGCAATCCTGTGCTTTTGCGGCCCACCGAATAGTTGCCGGTTCCAGCAAGCTGCGGCAAACTGACAAGTAGAGGTGTTTTATGGCGAGCTTAGCCGATAAGACTTGTGTTCCCTGCAAGGGCGGCGTTCCTCCGATTCAAGGTGAGCAATTGCGGAAGCTGATGCAACAAGTACCACAGTGGAAGACCGTCAACGAGCATCACGTTACGCGTGCTTATACATTTCCTGATTTCAAAAAAGCATTGGACTTCGTCAATCGGGTGGGCGAGGTGGCCGAGGAACAGGGTCATCATCCCGATATTCTGCTGGGATGGGGCAAGGCGGAAGTGACGTTGTGGACCCACAAGATTGACGGCCTCACCGAGAGCGATCTCATCATGGCGGCGAAAATCGACAAGTTATATCAGCTTTGAGTGTCGAAGAATTTATAATGCCGTCATGCTCGATGAGAACAGCTTTCGCAAGCAAGCCGATCATTCGCTGGAATCCCTGAAGCAGAGCCTGATTGTGGCCGAAGATTCTGCCGACATTGAAGTGGAAGACCAGGCCGGTGCGCTGCACATTTCTTTCGACGACGGCAACCGGTTTGTGATCTCTCCCAATGCCCCAGTGCGGCAGATTTGGATTTCGGCGCTTTCCACCAGCTTTAAGCTGGATTGGGATGATGCCAAGCAGGATTTTGTCCTGGCGAAAAGCGGAGAACAACTCAAAGCACTGATGAGCCGTTTGATTAATCAGCAGTTGGGAGAGGAAGCTGTGGCGCTGACATAACTGAGTTAGGCTGCCAGCTTGCTTTTCAGGTCGGCCGCGATCTGGATTCCATGGAAGCGGCCGTTTTCGATAAAAATTTCATTGGTGCGAGAACCGGCGACAATCACTCCCGCCACATAGATTCCGGCTACATTGCTTTCCAAAGTTAACGGATCGCACACCGGACGGCACTGCTCGGAAGAAAGCTCGATTCCCATGGCACGCAGGAAATCATAGTCGGGATGATAGCCAATCAGAGCAAACACGAAATCGTTCCTCAGCTGAACCGGCCCGGCTGATGTGTTAATCGCAACATAATCGGCCGCAATCTCCTGGACTACACTGTTGAAATAGGCAGCAATCTCTCCGTTTTTGATCCGGTTTTCAATGTCGGGGAGGATCCAGTACTTCACATGATGATGCAACCCTGGACCGCGATGGACTAGCGTGACCCGGCTGCCGTGGCGCCATAAATCCAGTGCAGCGATGGCGGCGGAATTTTTTCCGCCGATAACGAGCACATCACTGTCAAAATACGGATGCGGCTCACGATAGTAGTGCTGTACTTTCGGCAGGTCTTCCCCCGGGATGCCTAATTGGTTCGCCAGGTCGTAGTATCCGGTCGACACGATCAATTTCCGCGCCCGATAGTCGTAGATACGCCCCAGCTTGTCCATTGCCGTGACGTGAAAATCGCCATCTTTTCCGCTCACCATCTCAACGCGCTGATATTGCGCGACCGGCAAGTCATAATGCTCGACCACTTTGCGGTAGTACTCCAGGGCTTCCTCACGGGTTGGTTTCTGATGTGCCGTGCTAAATGGGATATCGCCGATTTCCAATAGTTCCGGCGTGGTGAAGAAAGTCATGTTCGCCGGATAGTTATAGAGCGAATTGACCACGCATCCTTTATCAATGACGAGGACGTCGAACCCCGCGCGCTGTGCTTCAATGCCGCAGGCGAGGCCGGTCGGCCCTGCGCCAATCACCAGCACATCCACTTTCTGGTCGCGCCGAGAAACCGGTTGTGCTTTGGCGAGAGTATCGGGGATTTGTTGGGTGGCCACTTATGAGGATCGCAATCCAACGCGATGGTCGAATTTTAGCATGTAGACAAGACAATCTCTGGATTGCGAACCCTGGGACGAAAACCAATCCCAATAGCGCTGCTATAATTTTCTGTTCTGCTCTGCTTTTTGAACGATTCTGAGAGACCCACTCCGAGGAGCGTGCATGGCCACGGCTACGCGTACTGAAAAAGATTCGATCGGCACCAAAGAAATCCCGGCGAATGTTTACTACGGAATCCAGACCGCGCGCGCGGTGGAAAACTATCCTATCTCCGGTATGCGGGCGCATCCAACCCTAATCCGCGCCTTCGGCATGGTGAAACAGGCGGCGGCGGAGGCCAACAAGTCTCTCCGCTTGCTCGACAAGAACCGTGCCGATGCCATCATCCAGGCTGCGGAGGAAGTACAAAAAGGAAAGTGGAACGACCAATTCGTCGTCGACGTATTTCAGGCCGGGGCCGGCGTCAGCTTCCACATGAACTCCAATGAAGTAATCGCCAATCGCGCGGTGAAGATTCTCGGCGGTGAGCTTGGCGACTATACAGTGGTCCATCCCAACGATCACGTGAACTATGGCCAGTCCACCAATGATGTGTTCCCAACCGGAATGCGGCTGGCGACGTTGCTTGAATTAGAAAAGCTCTATCCAGTGTTGGATTTACTGGCTTCGGGGTTAGAGAAGAAAGGAAAAGAGTTCCACAAGATTCTCAAATCCGGACGTACCCATATGCAGGATGCTGTCCCCATGCGTCTGGGACAGGAATTCAAAGCCTACGCCGGTGCCATTCGTCGGGCCAAAGAGGCGATTCAAACGGCTTCCGATTCCTTACGTGAGTTGGGATTAGGCGGATCGGCCGTAGGCACCGGAATCAACACTCATCCGGATTATCGAGTGAAGGCGATTCGAAATCTGTCTCGCATTTCCGGACAAAAACTGATGGCCGTCGATGACATGCGCTATGCCATGCAGTCGAACTTTGCCATGGCAAGAGTCTCATCAGGGCTGCGCAATCTGGCGCTGGAGGTGATTCGCATTTCCAACGATCTCCGCATGCTTTCCTCCGGTCCGAACACAGGACTCGCAGAAATCAACCTACCGGGACTACAGCCCGGGTCTTCGATCATGCCGGGAAAGATCAACCCGGTCATGCCCGAATTGGCAGCCATGGTGGCATTCCAGGTAGTAGGAAACGACGTGGCGGTCGCCATGGCCGTCCAAGCAGGACAACTGGAACTGAACGTCATGATGCCGACCATGGCTTACAGCGTGATGCAATCGATCACCATCACGACCAACATGCTGCGCCAGTTCACCAACAAATGCGTGAAAGGGCTCACCGCCAACAAGAAGCGGTGTGATTTCTACGTGCAGGCGACAGTGTCGCTGGCTACCGCATTGAATCCCTACATCGGCTACGCCAAGGCGGCAGAGATTGCTAAAGAGTCGGTGGCTACCGGTCGGTCAATCATCGAAATTGCGCGAGAAAAAAAGTTGCTGAGCGAAAAAGAGATCAACGACATTCTCGACCCTGCGCGCATGACAGAGCCGGTCCGCCCGTTGGATTCAGCCGCCAAGCGCGAAGAAGTAAAAGCGAAACGTTAACTGGCTTCCGAGAGGGCCGGTTCAGGTTTGGGGTGTTCCGGCTCTTTAAGTTGCTTCGGTGCAGTGGTGATAGTTATGACGCTCACCAACACAAGAAGCGTTCCCGCTACGGTACGCATCCCGATTGTTTCTCCACCTGCAAAATAGCCAAGGATCACAGCCACCACCGGATTCACATACGCGTAAGTGCCCACTAGCGTCGGCGATTTGTAGTGCAAAAGCCAGACGTAGGCCGTGAAGCCGATGATCGAACCGAACACAATCAGATACAG
>Ga0105237_10004668_pt1 | contig 15779 bp, 12 predicted proteins | sample KBSC24metaG_FD_81520 | JGI IMG/M metagenome (GOLD analysis project Ga0105237, IMG submission 81520) | Corn rhizosphere microbial communities from Kellogg Biological Station, Michigan, USA - KBS C2-4 metaG | ecosystem: Host-associated > Plants > Roots > Rhizosphere > Soil | place: Michigan, USA... | reverse complement strand
GCATCGACTCTGCGCTCATGAACTTGCTCCTCAGCAGTTGGAGCGCTTTCCAGTGAAGCAAGCCATCGGGCTTGGCCGGGGTGGTGGTCGCCGGCTCGCATCAAGAAAACGCGTCGAAACGAAAAGCTGAAGCCTCCATTCCGATTCAATCGGAACGTGCTCCAGATCCAGAGGCTCATTCACAAGCCAATTTCCGATGAAACGCAAATCACAAGTGGGCCAATCGGGATTTTCGAGGGACCCGGCTCAGCGGGGCGGATGCCGGAGCACGCCCTCGCGAGATGTGCGCGCTGCAGACCTGACGCGCTTCGGTCGCCCAAAAAAGAACAAGGCCGTCGACGCAGTATGCCGTCAACGACCTTGCCAGCCCCGGACATTGAAATCGGCTCGCGCCATCCGGTATAGCCTAAAATGCACCGGATCCGCGCGGGAGCATGTGATCTAATTCACAGTCTTGCCAGAAAATTTGCATCGACGGCAGGTTACTACTCTCAGTACCTTCCATGCGGGTATGACATTCATGATTTGACCAAGCATCTCACATTCGCAAGCTGATTAAATTCGCAAGAAACGAAGGCGAAAACGCTGGGAGACGATCTGCTCAAACAAAGATCTGCTCAAACAAAGAGATGAGGTCATGATCAACCCGATCGGATCATGATCCGGGCCGCCTGCTTTTACCTGGCCCCCCTGAAGCGCACTCCGTTGATCCCACGGGTTCTCGTGCTCGCTGGCCGCGTCTCCGGCGGGGAGGAGGCGTCAGGCGGTGCGCTCGCGAAGGACTGCCGCAGCCCGTCGACCGCTTCGGTCAGCACCGCAACCTGGTCGGCCAGCCGCTTCTTGTCGGCCTCCTCGGAGGCCAACAGTCGCTTGACGGTCTGCAATTCGTCCTGAACCACCTGCAACTGGTCGATCGCTTCCTGCTGCGAGGCTTCCAGCCCCCTGGTTCTGTCTGCCAGTTGGTCAAAGGTCTGCGCCGTACGGGAGTGCAGCAGGCGCGCCAGGGCGGCGCGATCGACTTCGGGCATGCTTCCGGTCGTGGCGCGCCATAGTGCGGTCGAACCGATTGCGACCACGATCAGCAGCAGCAGAATGGTGGCAAGCGCGATCGGTTGCGGGCCGCTCCGCAGCCAAGGCCCGGCATCCGGGTCTTGCGATTCGAAATGGATCATGAGAACCCCGAGTGATGTTGGTGGATCAGAGCCGCAATTGGCGGGCAGAACACAACGCAACAATACAGAGGATCATGAACGGCCGCGGTGCAGGCTGAAGACAACGTGCCGATGCCGGAAATCTGATTCTCAAGTCTTTACCAACAAATCGGACAAAAGCGAGGCTGATGCTGATTTGAGGTTGCTGCACCGCAAACGCCTGCTTCGCTCAACGTCAGATCGAACGGCATCTGTCATCACCCTCCGGGCACGCCCAAGCTGCAATCTGAGGGTCCGAAGCAGGTTTCATGAAATTCGAGAAGTGCCACACTTACAAAGACAAAACACATTGAATTGCAAAACCCGCTTGAAATATCAAAACCCGCGGCGGTGGCGGGCTCTCCGGGGAAGTGGAAACGGCGACTTGCCAGTGGTGATTGCCCGACCGTTCCACGCCGTCTTCAGGGATTCTTGCTGCGCTCAGCCAGCAAGGCTTCGGCCTCAGCGAGAGCTGTGCCGACCGCATCGCTGAAAGCAGGCTTCACGGAAAGAGCAGCCTTGTAGGCCGCGACCGCAGCCTCGAGGCGGATGGTGCCGCTCTCGCGTTCGCCCAGCATCTGGAGCGCGATCCCGAGGTTATTCTGGGTCACGGCCCAATCCAGCGGCACGCGCTCGCGGGTTCTTTCGGTCAGCGCCGCGTGATAGACCGCGACGGCTTCCTCCAAATAGGTAGAACCCGGCTCGCGGAGGCCCAGCGCTGTGAGCGCGATGCCGAGGTTGTTCTGGGTCATGGCCCAATCCAGCGGCACGCGCTCGCGAGTTCTTTCTGTCAGCGCCGCGCGAAAGGCTGCGACCGCCTCCTGGAGGCGGGCCGTACCGGGCTCTCGCTCCCCCAAATTCCACAGCGCGATACCGAGGTTGTTCTCAGTCGCGGCCCAGTCCAGCGGCGTGCGCTCGCGGGTTCGTTCTGTCAGCGCCGCACGGTAGGAGGCGACGGCCTCCTCAAGGCGATCGGTGCTCGGTTCGCGCGTGCCGAGTGCTACCAGCGCGATGCCGAGGTTGTACTGTGTCATCGCCCATTCCAGGGGTACGCGCTCGCGGGTCCGTTGTGTCAGCGCTGCGCGATAGGCGGCGACGGCGTCCTCGAGCCAGCCGATCCTGGGATCGCGCTCGCTAAGGGTCATGAGCGCGAGCCCGAGGTTGTTTTGAGTCGCGGCCCAATCCAGCGGCGCGCGCTCGCGGGTTCGGATCTCAAGCGCAGCGTGATAGGTGGAAATGGCCTCCATGAGGTGGTCGATACCGCCGTCACGCTCGCCCAGCCCTTGGAGCGCGGCACCGAGGTTGGTTTGGGTCGTGGCCCAATCCAGCGGCACATGTTCGCGAGTTCGGATCTCAAGCGCAGCACGGTAACTGGAAATGGCCTCCGTGAGCCGCTCGATGCCGCTCTCGCGCTCGCCCAGCCTCTGAAGCGCGTTACCAAGGTTATTCTGGGTCATGGCCCAGTCCAGTGGCACGCGCTCGCGAGGCCTTTCGGTCAGCGCCGCGCGATAGGCGGCGAGCGCCTCTTCGAGGTGAGTGGTTCCGCGCTCGCGCGCGCCGAGGGTCTGGAGCGCGTTGCCGAGCTGGTTCTGGATCTTGGCCCAATCCTGCGGCACGCGCTGGCGGCTGGTCTCGGTGAGCATAGCGCGGTAAGCGGAAATCGCTTGCAGAAGTGCGTCATTGTCGCCGAATTCATCGCCCTGGCTCTGGAGCTCCAGGGCCTGCTCGTTCAGGAATTGCCATCGGCCGACCGGGTCGATGCCGGCGACAAGGGTGGCGGCTTCCAGATATTTTGCTGCGGCCGATCCATAGGCGAGTTGCAGATGATCGATCGCTGCCTCTCGTGCCAGGAAATCGGCTTCGTACCGTGAAGATTGTTCGCGCAGCTTGTGCGCCCTGGCGCGGCCTTCGGCCAACGCCGTGCGCGCGCCTTCAAGGTCGCCTTGATCGATCAAAGCCTGAGTTTGCTGAGCGAACGACGCGAGTTCGACCGGACCCTGCTTGAGCTGCGCGATCTCTTCCCGAAGCTTGAGCAACTCGTCGGCCTTCGCGTCGAGGCGGAGCGGGATCGTCTCCTCGGAAACGCCGGCGTCGCCGAGCTTGACCAATATCGCACGCAAGGGGGCAACCGGCACACCCTTGTCGCGCGAAACCTGGGCTGCCAGCCTCTCAAGCTGATCGGTGAGCGGCTTCTGCGCGGCAGCGATCTGGTCGCCAGTCTTCTTTTCATCAAGGCCAATACTGACTGGAGCGGAGATGACCGTGTCGCGTGCGGATGCGATCCCCGTGCCCGCTTGGGTCACGGTGGTGGTGCTGGCGGCTGTTGGCTTGCTCCGTTCGGCGGGGAAAAAGTAGACGAAGACAGCCCAGCCGCCCACGGCGAGCGCAGCGAGGCCACCGCCGCACCAGGCGAGAACCTCGCGGTTCTTGGCGCGCTGAATGTATCGCCACAGCCGCCCACAGTAGCGCCAAAACCGAGGCATGCCGAAACGAGTCCTTCGCGATCCGACACGGCCAGTCTGAGCGCTGCCCGCCGCACTCGCAAGGCGTGTTTTGGTCAGACGCTCGCGAAGGGTATTCCGAGGTGGAATTCCGGAATCGGGCTGTTCGGGCCACGAGACCGTCCCTGTGTCCGTTCCGCTGCGGTTCAGGAAAAGCCTGTGGCTGTCGTCCCTGGGCTGGCCCGTGGCCTTGTGCAGGAAATTCCCATGAAATCGACGTGTGCGGCCGTCCAAAAAGTTGCGGCCAGCCTTTGGGGGAAGGCTGGCCGCGCGCGATCCGGTCTGGGACGGGGAGGGGTGGGGATGTGACCGGGTCGCGTAACTCCTTGTGACTTGTCTCGTGGCTTTTCGCTCAGCGCTCGCTCTCAGCGTTCTCTTGCGCTGGCCGTGGCGACCGCCGGACGACCATCGCCCAGCGACACCCACACGTTCGGATCGCTCTGCGACTGGCGCTTGACGAACCGGTATCCGGTCTCGGTCCAGGCCACCACGTTCTCGTTCTGGTTATCGAGAACGTACTCGCCCTTGTCAGTCTTCACGGTCAGGACCGCATGGCCTTCGCCCTTGCGGTCGCGGACCACGGTGATGAGAAGCGCCTCGCGCGGCCAGCCCGCATCGATCAGCATCTTGCGCTTCAACAGCACATAATCCTCGCAGTCGCCGTAGCCGTCAGTCGGCAGCGACCATTTCTCGATCACGCCCCAATGATCCATATCGGTCATCGGCTTGACGCTTTCATTGACCCAGCGGTTGACCTTGAGCAGATCCCGCCACGCGGCCTGCGACATCACGATGTCGCGCGGCTGCGAGGGGCTGCTGCGGCATTCACTGGCATTCTCCGAACAGAATTCGATCCAACCAATCGGTGCGCGAGTCGTATCTCCAAGACTTGCATATAACGTGCGCTCGTCGCCCGCACGTGCCTGTCCGCTCACCCCGACGAGAATGGCGATTATCGCCAAACCCATCCCCCGTCCCTTCATGCTGAACATCGTGGCCCCTGTTATTTCGTTGGAGCCAGATTTGACAGAAAGGTTTTGCGTGGCCGCTAAGTTGGCAAAGTCAATTTGAAGCCAATGAAAGTAAACACTGAGCAGTGTTTGATTTTTACTTGAATCGAATTCGTATAAAATTCGAACCAACTGCAATTGAATAAAATTTTATGGAGTAATACCTCAAAGGCCGCCGTTGCAGCCTTTGGGCGCAGAAATGCCTTGTCTGTTAACGGTTCGCGCGCCGCGGCCGGAGCAACGTTGCGGTTGCTAGCTACCCAGCACCGCGAGGGCCAGCCGGGCGGTGCGTGAGAGGTTCGGCTGTCGCGCTTTACCTCGCGCTAACGCTCTCTTCGAGAGTGTCGATCAGTTGCTCGTGGACGAACTCGAGGGCGAAGCCGTCTTCGAGGTTTCGCACCACCCGCGACTGGACCTTGCCGAGCAGGATCAGGGATTGCAACGGCGGCCGGTGCTCGGCCGCGACGGCTGCGCCCGACAGCGACAGGTCGATGATCCGGCACGTCATCTTGGTGCCATCCTCGAAAGTGATCAGGGCGATCGGGTTGCGCGGCACGATGCGGTCGTGACGGCGATCTTCGGGCAGGTTGAGGATGTCGCGGTTGGCGAGCCAGGTCAGTTGCGCGGCCAGCTTGTCGCGCTTGCGCGCGGTCGCGCCGATCGTCATCGCGAACCCGTTGTCGATGATGCGGGTAATCTTGCCCTCGACCCGGCCGATATGATCAAGGTAGGCGATGACGCGATCGCCGACATTGCCGATGCCCGGCGCGAGCAACGCCAGGCCGCCGGGAGACATGTTGATCACCTGGCAGGGAAACTCGCGGCGGTCCGGCAGCATGTAGCGGCCCAAGAGGTGAACCTTGACCCGCTGAAAGCGTCGGCGCTCCTCGGTGGCCGGAAAGATCAGTTTTCTGTTTACCAACGCCATTTCGCCACCCGATCGCCGCTCGGCAGAGTCCCGCGACCCTACCGCCCACAGGGTTAACGATGCGTTCACGACGGTTGCATGGTGTTGACGGCGCATGTCGAAGTGGGGTTCGCTTTGTGAAGCAAGAACGCTGCTTTTACGACGTCAAAAAAACCGTGGAGGAAATTCCATGCCGCAAATCCGCGTAAGCACCTATGACGGTCCGGGCGCGCGCCCGGTGATCCGCACCGTGCCCTGGCCGACGATTCAAAAGAAGGCGGCGCTGATCAAGGTCGGGGCCTGCGGTGTCTGTGGCACTGATCTTCATATCCTGAAGGGTCATTGGCCGAAGCCGTTGCCCTGGCCGTTCACGCTCGGGCACGAGATCGGCGGCGTGCTGGTCGAGGTCGGCTCCGAATTCAATGCGGATTTCATGAGCAAGCCGTTGCAGGTGGGATCAAAGGTGATGATCCCGCCGCTGATGCCGTGCGGCCAATGCTACTACTGCATTCACTATCCGCAGAGCGCGAACAAATGCCTGACGCCGGTCTATTACGGCCGCTACCTCGGCTTCGACAAGGCGCCGCATCTGTGGGGCGGCTGGGCCGAATATGTCTATGTCGATCTCGACATGCTGCCCGGCACCAAGATCTACAAACTCCCCGATGACATGTCGTTGCGGCTGGGCGCGCTGTCGGAACCGCTGACCTCCTGCATTCGCGCCTTCAATCGCGCAACGCGCGCGGGCGGATTTTCCTGGGGCGACACTGTGGTGATCCAGGGCTCGGGCCCGATCGGGATCCTCGCGGTCGCCGCGGCGCAGGAGATGGGAGCGGGCCGGGTGATCTGTGTCGGCGCGCCGGAGCAGCCCAGGCTGAAGCTCGCGCGCAAATTTGGCGCCGAAGCAACTGTCGATATTGACGAAGTGAAGAGCCCTGCGGAGCGCATCAAGGCCGTGCGCGACATCGTTGGCGGCTTCGGCGCCGACCTCGTGATGGATTGCTCGGGCCACCCAAGCGCGGGACCCGAAGGCATCGAGATGCTGCGCGACGGCGGCACCTATGTCGAAATGGGCCAGTTCACCGACGCCGGCTCCATCGAGACCTCCTGGCACCGCATCTGCACCAAGGATCTCAACGTCCTGGGCTCGTGGGGCTTTACTGGCAACGACCTGCCGCTTGGGGTCGACATGCTGTATCGCACGCGCGGCAAATATCCATGGCTGGAGATGCAGACGATCTATCCATTCTCCGAGGAGGGGGTCGAGAGCGCGGTCGCCGATGCCATCGCGATGAAGACGGTGAAGTCAACGATCGTGCCTTGGCCGGACCTGGTGGATTGAACGCGCTTCGCGGACGCGGTCGGGTTCCAGTCACGCCCTGGAGCCTGCTTCATTCGAACGGGCTAGCAACGGCGCCAAGGCTGGAGCACCGTCAGCCTGCGGCTGCGCGGGTTGCGGTCGCGAGGGAGCAGTCCGCCTGCGCAGGAAATGCCGCTCGAGATAGGCGTAGGACAAGGTCGCGAAAGCGATCGACAACAGCAGTCCGAACGGCAGACGGTATCGCCACCCGACACCGTAGCTGTCCATGAAATTCAGGATCGGGAGATGCCAGAGATAGATGCCGTAAAAGATTCGCCCGAGAAAAACAGCTTCCGGACGTTCGAAGATGCGATGGCATATCGTGTTGGAACTGCGGGTCAGCATCGTCATTGCGACGAGGCCGGGAAAGACGCCGCACAGCATGCTGCCGAAATAGTAGTAATTGAAGGATGGGCCCGCCGCCGACCAGAACAAGAAGGTGACCGTGACCCCATACAGCAACAAGGGCCATGCCAGCCTGGGCCAGAGCCGATCCAGGGTCGGATATCTTCCCTGTGGGACGAGCTTCAGGATCACGGCCAGCACGCCTCCTCCCATCAGGGCATCAGCGCGCGTGTCGAACGCGGTGTACAATCGCAATGGCTCCGCGCCGTCCAGGATGAGCAAGATCCGCCACACCCAGATGGTTGCCCCGATCGCGGCAATCGCCATCGCGAGCCGCCACGTCACGCTGAAGCGCCGGACCAGACATGCGAATATCACCGGCCAAAGAATGTAGAACTGCTCTTCGGTTGAAAGCGTCCAGGTGTGACCGAGGTCCTCGATGCCCTTGGGGTCGAACACATACCAGTAGTTCGAGGTGTATGACAGGACGATCGCGGCTCGCTTGAGCGCTGCCGGAAAGGGAGGCCGGAACAGCCAGCTGCAGATCAAATAGACCGCCAGCATCAGCAGCAACGGGGGAACGAGTCTGGCGAAGCGCCGCAGGTAGAATTGCCCGTAGTCGATGCGCCCCCGCTTCTCGATATCGCGCAACAGCAGCGAGGTGATGTAATAGGCGCTGCCGGCGAAGAAGAAATCGATGTAGAGCGCGGCTCCCGGGACGGCTTGATAGGACACATGGGCGACCACGACGCCCAGCGTCATCAGCCCCCGCATGCCGTCGTGGGCGGGGACATATCCGAGAGGATAATGTTGCGCCTGGTATGCCTCGCGAAGGGCATCCTGAAGGGGAGCGGTGGCTTTCCGCGCGATGCGCGGAATTATGCTGAGCCAGGAACTTGTCTGCATTTGTATCCACGCTGTCGCAACGTGATAGTTCAGCTAATAAATTATAATACAGAAATAAAATCGCAAATTAATGGCCGGCTGCTGCAAGCGATAACGAGATCTGGTTCGGAAAGGGTCGTCTCCTTGATCGGGAGCGGCGCGTAAACTCGTGCCCTGCCCGGAATTGGTGGAATGACTGCGACTCCCAATTCATGCCCTGGAGCCTGCTTCCTTCGAACGGACGAGCAGCGGAGACAAAGTCGAAGCCGCGTCACTGACGGGTGTCGGCCGCTGTGACGTCCGCGGTCGCGCGGAAGCAGGCCGCCGGCGCAGGAAATGCCGCTCGAGATAGGCGTAGGACAGGGTTGCGACAGCTATCGACAAGGGCAGTCCGAGCAGCAGACGGTATCGCCACTCGATACCATAGCTGTCCATCGCATTCAGGATCGGGAGATGCCAGAGATAGATGCCGTAGAATATCCGTCCCAGAAAAACGGCTTCCGGACGCTCGAAGATGCGATGGCATATCGTGCCGGAACTGCGGATCAGCATCGTCAATGCGAGGATCCCGGGGATGACGCCGCATAGAATGCTGCCGAAATAGTAGTAGTTGAAGGATGGTCCGGTATATGACCAAAACAGAAAGGTGACCGCGACCCAATACAGCAACAAGGGCCACGCCAACCTGGGCCAGAAGCGATCCAGGGTGGGATATTTCCCGGGCGGGACCAGCTTCAGGACCACGGCCATCGCACATCCCCCCATCAGGGAATCCGCGTGGGTATCAAGAGCAGTGTACAATCGCGACCATTCCGCGCCGTGGAAGACGAGCAGGATCCGCCACGCCCAGACGGCCGCCCCGATCGCACCAATTGCCAGCACGAGTCGCCACGTCACACCGAAGCGTCGGACGAGACATGCGAATATCACCGGCCAAAGAACGTAGAACTGCTCTTCAGTCGAAAGTGTCCAGGTGTGACCAAGGTCCTGGATGCCTTTCGGGTCAAATACATACCAGTAGTTTGAAATGTATGACAGGACGATCGCGGCACGAGCGAGTGCCGGCAAGAAGGGCGGCAGGAAGAGCCAGCTGAAGAGTAGATAGCCCGCCAGCATCGCGATCAGCGCCGGAAGGATCCTGGCAAGTCGCCGCTGGTAGAATTCCCCGTAGTCGATTTGACCATGCCGCTCGATATCTCGCAATAACAGCGAGCTGATGTAGTAGGCGCTCGCAGCAAGGAAGACATCGATATAGAGCACCGTTCCGGGGACGGTGCGATAGGAGACGTGGGCGACCACGATCCCCAGCGTCATCAGTCCCCTCATGCCATCGAGGGCGGGGACATATCCAAGTGGATAGAATTGCGTCTGAGAGGCCTCGCGAATGGCATCTCGAAGCGGAGCGAGGGCCTTCCGTGCAATCGGCGCAACGGCATTTATGAAGGATGTGCCAATCAAGATTTATACCAGACCTGCATTATATTTCTAACAATCAGTATATTATATTAGATTAATGCTTTTAATAATGCAATTAGCGGATGTTATTTAATTTAACGCGAGCCAGCTGCATTTTTTTGATTCAGCGATCGTGACGGCGCTAGTTGATGGCGCCGCGGCCATGTGCTCGATCCCCGGAGACAGACAGCCGCAATGCTGCAAGCGCAGCCGTGAACAGCATGGTGAGCATGAAGATGGCGACGGTGGCCTCGCGGATATCCGCGATGCGCCAGAGCCGACCCGCGCCGTCGGCGGCCTCGCCGCTCTGCCCCATCGCAAAGGGGATGACGTGGGTCAGGCCGGCGCTCACGTAGAAGAGAATGGCGATCAGCCGTAGTTGCCGGCCCGGAGCAGCCCACGGGGAGGCGGGGCGGCGGGAGCGCAGGATCAGCACGAAGGCCTGGAAGAACAGCCAGGACGTCAACAACCAGCCGAGATAGTTCGATAGCGGCACGCCAAACACGGCGCCTCCGTCGTGCCAGATCCAGGCTCTCGCGATCGTCGCGTTCGGGGCATCGATGACCAGATCCCATTGCGTCATGACGAAGGCCGCAACCAGCGGCAAGGCGATGACGTTGACGCCGCGATCGAGGTGTCGATCGGCGCCGTCGAGCAGCGTTGCCGCGACGACGAACGAAAAGTAGCCGCCGCCGAACCAGAGCGGTCCCACCACGATCGGAATACGACCGACATGTGGGAGGTCGGCTGCAACCTCGAAATGATAGTGGCCGAACGGAAAGCCGGTCGCGGTCCCGATGTTCTCAGCGATGAAGGTGATGGCGAGGCAGACGATGAAGAATGTCACACCGGTTCGACCGCCGTAGGAGGCGACGGCGTGCAGCAGTGCGCAAACGATAAAGATGGCGGCGAGAAGTTGCGCCAGCGGTGTCGGGTTCCAGCCAAAGGCGATCCCGGCCAGCAGGATGCAGCCGATGGCGACCCACAATCCGATCTGCCTGACCCGGCCGAGATCAGCTCTGTCTGATGTCATGGCGTCCGCAGCAGTCGGGGCTTTCTGCCAGGCAGTCTCTCGGAAACGTCCCGCTAGCGAAGGCCTTCATAGACCATCAGTCCCCGCGCCAGCGCGATCTTGCGCAGGGCGCGCGGCATGAGCTTCTCCGGCTGATGCCCCATGTAGCGCCACGACGTCAGCTTGAAGTCGCCGAGAAGGTCCTGGTGCGGCTCGAACGGCGCGAGCAAGCCGGTCAGGCTGACGGGCTCGTGAGCGCGTGTGTTGAACGGCAGCAGCAACAATTCGAAATGGGCCTGCGCTCCACCTGGTGTGGCCGCGGTGATGCCTGCCACCGCCGCAAGCGTCTCCTCGGCGACAGCGGCGATGATCTCCTCGATGTCGCGGCGGCTGCCCGGTTCAAACAGCTCGGAAAAACTTTTGTCCTTCAGATCGGCGCCGAGCAGGGCGCAAACGCGCGTGCCGGCGACGCGAAACGGATAACCGGCGCGGGCATCGTAGGACAGCACGAAGATATCGCCGAGCAGCCCGCGCACCGCGCCGGGTTCCATGTCGGTTCTGTCCGGGGCGCGCCCATCGCCACGCTTCTGGTCCCAATATGCGAAGAATTCGCGGTTGGACGGATGTTTCATACGCCGTACTCACCCCCGCGTGGCGGCCGTGGGACATTTCTGTCCCGCTTTCGCTCAACGCTCGTTCCCTTGGTTGTTGTGCAGGAGGGACAGTGCAGCGTCCATGCCGGAGGTATGATCGAGCCGCGTCGGGGGCATGTTTGCGCTGTTAACGTTAAGTTAACGATGTGCTTGGCAGCGGCCCGGATTCACGTAGGATTACGGGGTCGGACGGTACCGGTTCCCGGTGCAGTCAGCAGGTGGCGTCAAACAGTTTGGTCGTCGTGCGGGGAGGGGTGGGGATTGGCCGGACCCCCGCCGGAAGACCAGCGATCGTGCAAGGAGGGAGGGCTTTCTCAGGGCCCTCCCTTTCTCTTTTTGGCGCTTTGCGCCAATGCCGCGTAATGTCCCATTGCACCATCCGTCGAGGCCGCCTATTTGGGCGGATCGTTCGCGAACGGCCGAATTGCAAAATGGCTGTGGTAAAGTTCGTATTGAAGAAGGCCTCCCCTTGGACTCTTCGCCAGATTTCCCGCCGGAACGGCCCACGGAACAGGAGGGCCGCCGCGAGCCGATCCTGACCTTGCCGGGTGCGCTGACCCTCTATGTTCTGCTGATCAGCTTCATCCATTTGCGCGTCCTGCTGCCGCCGGAACTCGAAAACTGGACGATCGACGTGTTCGGATTCATCCCGAAGCGTTACGATTCGACCCTGCTGGACGTCGGCTTCCCCGGTGGCGAAGGTGCCAAGGTATGGACTTTCGTGACCTATTCGCTGCTGCACGGCAACCTCAGTCACATCCTCTTCAACGTGCTGTGGTTGCTGCCGTTCGGCAGCGCGCTGGCGCGACGGTTCGGTGCCCTGCGCTTCTTTCTGTTCATGGCCGTCACGGCTGCGGCCGGCGCGCTCGCCCATCTCGTGACCCATGAGCACGCCGTCGTGCCGATGATTGGTGCGTCGGCGTCGGTATCCGGAACCATGGCTGCCGCCATGCGCTTTGCCTTCGTTCAGGGCAGCTTCCTGTCCTTCAGCCGCGGCGACGCTGACGCAGCGGCCAAGGTTCCGGCGCTGTCGCTTCTGGATGCGCTGCGCAATGGACGCGTGCTGGGCTTCCTCGGGGTCTGGTTCGGCGTCAACATCGTCTTTGGCGTCGGATCGATCGCCATCGGCATGGAGGGGGCGAGTGTGGCCTGGCAGGCGCATATCGGCGGTTTCGTCGCTGGCCTGATCCTGTTTTCCCTGTTCGATCCGGCGCGCCGCAGGGAGGACAATGCTGCGGGTGCGTCCTCGGCCGATCTGCCGACCCGCGACTGACCCCCGTCATTCCACTCGCTTGCGGCCCAGGCCGATTTCATTCATCATCGGCTGAATTGAAGCGAACGCTCCGCGGCATCAGCTGGTGTGGCCGTTAAGAAGCCCGCATCCGTGTTGTCGCGAAGGCCTAGCAAGGCGTCATGAACCAAAACCCCGCGAGAGACTTGGGTTCGTGGTGTCCTGACGAAGAGAAGGGTTCGCCAAAGAGGCGCCGCAGAGTGCTGCGAGCTTCGGCTTCGGGAGACGACTGCGCGAACGTGCTTGATCTCGAAGGCACGACGAATGCGCCTGCGGGACACGTACCCCGGCGCCAGATTGTTGTTTGAAGACTCTGAGAAACCAAGAAAGCGTCCGCCGAACGGGCGCAATCGACTTCAGGGAGAGACGACAATGACGGTACGAGCAATTCTCGATTCCAAAGGCCATCATATTGAAAGCGTCGAACCGCAGGCGCGACTTTCGGCCGCAATCCGGATCCTGAGCGAGCGCAGGATCGGTGCCGTTCTGGTGATGCAGCAGGAGCGTATCGAAGGCATCCTGTCGGAGCGCGACATCGTGCGCGTTCTCGGCGAACGCGGTGCAAGCGTACTCGACGAGCCGGTCAGCGTCACCATGACCCGCAAGGTCGTCAGCTGCCGGCCTTCCGACACTGTCGCCAGTATCATGGAGATGATGACAACGGGCAAGTTCCGCCATTTGCCCGTGGTTGAGGAGGGCAAGGTGGTCGGGCTCATTTCCATAGGTGACATCGTCAAGTGGCGCGTCACCGAATATGAGAACGAGCAGGAGGCACTGCGCTTCTACATCAAGACCGCGTGACCTGCCGCGGTCTGAAGCGGATGGTCCCTCCGATCTGAAACTTCTGCATCGCCGTTGGCGATATCAGGACTCCTCCACGGCAGGCGCCTCCGTCGCCGAAGCGACGGCTGGCGCTAGATCGGGAACCGTATCCTGGATGGCATCGAGGGCGCGCTCGGCGGCGCGCGTGCCAAGTGCGATCAGGTCGGCGGCGCGATGGAAATCGAACCAGCCGATCTGGCCGACGCGCGGGGTGATCAGGAGGTCTGGAGGGTCGCCGGCGAGCCGCGCGCGGGAGATGCGGTCCTGCATGATGTTGAATGCGTCGGCCATGACCGACGAGATGCCCGGGCGCCCGGCGCCGCCAATGAACTCGCGCTTCATCGTGCGCTCCGGCGAGAACAGTCGGCCGAACCGGCGTTTCGGCGGCGACGGGTCGATCAGCGTCTCCGGGACGTCGACCGGCTGGCCATGCGAATAGATCGTGGTCGAGTGGGTGAAGACGTCGCTGGAGAGATTCGCCGCGATGACGATCTCGGCGCCAAGGGCGCGCGCCGCCGAGACCGGAACAGGATTGACCAATGCGCCATCAACCAGCCAGCGGTCCCCGACCCTGACGGGAGAGAATATCCCGGGCAGGGCATAGGACGCGCGCATGGCCTCCACCATGCGGCCGTGGGTGAGCCAGATTTCGTGACCGGTTCGGACTTCGGTGGCCACGCTTGCGAATTTCCGCGGCAGGTCCTCGATCACGGTCTGGCCAACAGAGGCTTCGAGTTGCGCGGCGAGCCTGTCGCCGCCGATCAGTCCGGATCCATCGAGACGGATGTCGAGATAGCTCAGGATGTTTCGCGGCTGCAGGCTGCGCGCCCATTCTTCCAGCGTATCGAGGTGGCCGGCCACATAGGCGCCGCCGACCACGGCCCCGATCGAGGTGCCGACGACCACATCGGGGATGATGCCGTGGGCGACCAGCGAGCGGATGATGCCGATATGTGCAAAACCGCGCGCGGAGCCGCCGCCAAGGGCAAGGCCGACGATCGGCCGGCGGATGCTGCCGAGGCCCACCTTTTGCGAATCCACTGCGCCGTTGCGCCCACGTCTGATCAAGGCATCCAGCACCGCAAATCTCCCGCAACATTCTTGCACCGCGGCATGATAATGCCGCTCGGTAATCTATTCACGACAGCGGCAGCACGCCAGAAACTCGGCGAAGCATGGTTTATGCCGGTCATTGCGCATGTGGCCGGCAACGACGGTAATCTTCGAATCGGCAGGGATTGTGGGCGGACCCTTGGCCGGCGCCTCAGCGGTTCGCGTGATCCTGTTCGCATGATCCTTGCCTTATGGCGCGCCAGGAGGCTTGAATTCGCCGCGTTTTCGGTGAAAAGCAGAGTGATGATTCCGAAGGGTGACATCAGGTTCCAGCGCTGCGGGCATCTGCTCGTTCTTGCGCTCGCGGCCGCGTTGCCCGCGTTGGCGATCGGGCCCGCGAGCGCGCAATTCTTCAGCGATCGCCCGCCGCCGGTCCCACCGGCGTCGGTTCCGGATTCCGGCGCGGCGGTCAATCTTGTGCCGCCCTCCGGACCGGTGCCGAGTCTCAGTCTGCCGGCACCCACGCTGACGCAACCTCCAGCCGCTGCCGCGCCGTCGGCGGCTGCGCCACCTGCCGCCGCGCCGCCGACCCAGGCCGTGCTCTCGCTCTCGGCGCGCTACGGCAAGGATCTGCCGCCCATCACCAACGGCCTGGTGTGGCGGGTGTTTCCCGATCGTCCCGACGAGACCGGTACCTTCAAATTGATCCGCGAGGATCGCGGCGCGACACCCAATATCGTTCTCCCGCCGGGCAATTATGTCGTCCATGTCGCGATCGGGCTGGTCAGTGCGGTGCGCGCCGTGACGCTGAAGGCCGAGACGGATCGGGAAGCCTTCGTGCTGCCGGCCGGCGGCTTGCGGATCGAGGGGCGGGTCGGCACCAGCAAGATTCCGCAGAACCAGATTTCGTTTTCGATCTACAAGGGCAGCCAGTTCGAGGTCGGCGAACGCGCTCCGCTGGTTCCCAACGTCGCCGCCACCGACGTCGTCCTGCTCCCGGAAGGCACCTATTACATCATCTCGAACTATGGCGATGCCAACTCGGTGGTGCGCTCCGACATCCGCGTCCAGGCCGGCAAGCTGACCGACGTGACCGTGAGCCACCGGGCCGCGGTCATCACGCTGAAGCTGGTCAGCGAACAGGGCGGCGAGGCGCTGGCCAACACCGCCTGGTCGGTGATCACGCCGGGCGGCGACGTCATCAAGGAATCGATCGGCGCATTTCCGCGCGTCGTGCTGTCGGAAGGCGAATACCGCGCCATCGCCAAGAACGAGGGCAAGGTGTTCGAGCGCTC
>Ga0105237_10004666_pt1 | contig 15784 bp, 19 predicted proteins | sample KBSC24metaG_FD_81520 | JGI IMG/M metagenome (GOLD analysis project Ga0105237, IMG submission 81520) | Corn rhizosphere microbial communities from Kellogg Biological Station, Michigan, USA - KBS C2-4 metaG | ecosystem: Host-associated > Plants > Roots > Rhizosphere > Soil | place: Michigan, USA... | reverse complement strand
TGTATCGGGCGCTGTCGGCGGAGGCCTCGACCGCTTACGGTCTCTCGCCGGTGTTCATCGTCCATGACGAGCTTGGGCAGGTAAAGGGGCCGCGGTCGGAGCTGTACGAGGCGCTGGAGACGGCGTGCGCGGCGCAGGAAGAGCCGCTGTCGGTGGTGATCTCGACGCAGGCGCCGACGGACGGCGATTTGCTTTCGATCCTGATCGACGACGCGGAGAAGGGAGCCGACCCGAGGGTCAAGCTGGCGCTGTTCACGTCGGACCCGGAGGCCGATCCGTTCGATGTCGAGACGATCAAGCAGGCGAATCCTGCATTCGGGGATTTCCAGCAGGCGGACGAAGTTCTGGCGATGGCGGAAGACGCCCGTCGCATGCCGAGCCGCGAGAATGAATATCGCAACCTGATCCTCAACCAGAGGGTCGACCGCAACTCGCCGTTCGTGAGCAAAGGGGTTTGGACCGGGTGTGGTGATCCGGTCTCTGACGAGTGGGGCGACCAGCCGATCTATGCTGGCCTGGATCTCTCTTCGACGGCGGATCTGACGGCATTTGTGCCGATTGCCTGGATCGATGACGCGTGGGAGGTCAAGCCGACTTTCTGGCTGCCCAAGATCGGGCTAGCCGAGAAGTCGCGGGCAGACCGCGTGCCCTATGATCTGTGGGCGCGAGACGGGTTTCTTGAGACGCCCGATGCTAAGTCGATTGAATATGAGTTTGTGGCGCATTGGCTGGTTGGGTTCATTCGCAGTCACAATGTGCAGAAGATCGCGTTTGACCGCTGGGGCATGAAATACCTCAAGCCCTGGCTGACCAAGGCCGGGCTTAGCGAAAGTGAGTTCGAGGCGCTGTTCGAGGATTTCGGACAGGGCTTCCAGTCGATGTCACCGGCGCTGAGGGACTGCGAGAGCGCGCTTCTCAACGCGAAGGTGCGGCACGCCAATCATCCGGTGCTGACGATGTGCGCGGCGAACGCAGTGGTGAGCACGGACCCGGCTGGCGGCCGGAAATTGAACAAGGCCAAGGCGGCAGGGAGAATCGACGGCATGGTCGCGATGGCGATGGCGTTCGGCGTCGCGCCAGCCGAGCCGGAACTGGCCATCGATATCTTCGCCATGGTCGCCTGAACAGGAAGAACCGACATGACTGTCATTCGCAAGACGGTTGCCGACGGTGGCAGCGGGATGGACTTCGTTTTGTCCGACGCCACGATCGATCGGTACGGGGACAGTATCGATCCCAAAGGTTGGGTGCTAGGCTTCTTCAAGAAGAACCCGATCGCTCTGTTTGGCCATGACGCTTCTTTTCCGATCGGCACATGGTCGAACATCCGCGTTGAGGGCGGCAAGCTGATCGCCAGCCTGAACCTGGCGAAGCGCGGCACGAGCACTCGCCTCGATGAACTGATTGGCCTTGTCGAGCAAAAGGTTCTGCGCGCCGTTTCGGTCGGTTTCGTGCCGCGCAAGGCTGAACCGATCAATCCGGACAAGCCCTATGCTGGTACCCGTTATCTTGAGCAGGAGCTGCTTGAGACCTCTCTTGTGTCCGTTCCGGCAAATCCGGCAGCGCTGGCTGTCGCGAAGTCGATGAACGTGTCTGACGAAATCATATCCCTAGCCTTTGGCGAGCATGCCGATGCGAGGCCGCGGGACGTGACCAATGGCGAGCACGCCGTGATCCAGCCCGCACCAAAGGGTAAATCAATGACCACTCTCTCGCAGCGTATCTTGGATGCGCAGAACAGCCTCAACGTCAAGCGCGACACTCTCGCCAACCTCAATGCCGCCGAAGATCTCGATCTCGACGCCATCGAGGCGCTGAACGATGATATCACGCACACCGAGCGGACGATCACCGCGCTGAAGGCTTCGGAGGCCAAGATCGGTCTCGACGCCGGCACGCCGCAGGCTTCTGTCCCGGCTTCCCCGCGTCGGCCGCTTGGCCAGAAGGACACGAACGGCCTGGACCTCATCGTCCGCGCCGCTGTCGTCCGCGGCGTTGCTCACTTCGGCGGCATGCCTGTCGAGCGAGCCCTTGAGCAGCGCTATCCCGGCCACGAGGCCCTGGCGATGATCGTCAAGGCAGACCAGACCATCGGCACTACCACGGTGTCGGGATGGGCCGCGGAACTCGTCCAGACCGTCAACCAGGGCTTCATGGACGCCCTGATGCCCTACTCGATCTATCCGGCGCTGCGCTCGCGCGGCATCGGCGTCAACTTCGACGGCATCGGCACGGTTTCGCTCCCGAGCCGGACGGCTGGTGGCGCGGGTGGTGGATTCGTCGCGGAAGGTTCGCCGATCCGGGTCGGTCGCGTCACCACCGCGGCCGTGACCATGACGCCGAAGAAGCTCGGTGTGATCGTGCCGTTCTCGCGCGAACTCGCCAAGCGCAGCACCCCCGCCATCGAGGCACTGGTGCGGCAGGCGATCCTGGAGGACACCGCAGTCATCCTGGACTCGGCGATCATCGACGCTGTGGCCGCCAGCACGGCGCGTCCGGCGGGCCTGCTCAACGGCGTTTCGGCGGTTGCGAGCGGCTACGGCGGCGGCGACTACCAGGCGGTCGTGGCGGATCTGAAGGCGCTGCTCGCGCCCTTCTACGCCGCCAACGCCGGTGACAACATCACAGTCCTGATGAACCCGGCGCAGGGCCTCGCGCTCTCGATGATGCCGGGACCGGGCGCCGCCGGTGAGTTCGGTTGGGCAGCTCCGCTGACGAGCCGGCTCAACATCATCGAGTCGACCACGGTCCCTTCCGGGCGCCTGATCGCGCTGCGCAACTCGGACTTCGCCACCGCCCTTGGTGACGCGCCCGAGTTCGACATCTCCGAGCAGGCCACTGTCCACATGGAGGACACGACCCCGCTGGAGATCGTCAGCGCGGCGGGCACTGTGGCCGATCCGATCCGCAGCTTCTTCCAGACCGCAACCATCGGCGTTCGCATGCTGATGGACGTGTCCTGGAAGATGCGCCGGAGCGGCATGGTGCAATGGGTGGATGGGACTAGTTGGTGACAACTATCTGAGTCCATGGTATAAAACGGGCCGGGAAGCTGCTTCAACAGCGACCCGGCCCTGACCACCAACGATCGTTCGAGGATCGCAATGGCTAACGAACTTATCACCCGAGCACAGGCAAAGGCGCAAGGCCTCAAGCGGTATTTCACTGGGAAGCCATGCAAACGCGGGCATCTAGCCGAGCGACAGGTGGCCAGCATCACTTGCATGGAATGTGACCGCGAGAAGCAGCGCGCGTCCTATGACCCCGCGAAGAACAGTGAGAGCGGTAAGAGGTGGCGGGCAGCCAATCCCGATAAGGTTAAGGCTAGCAAGCGGGGCTATTCTGGCACCCTCCAACGGAAGGCCTACGCCTCCACTTGGTATCAGGCCAATCGTGAGCGCATCGCCGAAAAGCGCCTTGCGGAACCGGGTAAGTATCGGAACGCGAACATCGCCAGCGCTAAGGCGTGGTTAGAAGCCAACCCTGAGAAAGCCAAAGAGCATTTCCGCATTGCGCGCCGGAAGCGCCGAGCAAGAGCGAAAGAGGCTGGCGGCACCCATACCGCCTCAGATCTGGCCGCCATATTCGAGGCTCAAGGTGGTCGCTGCGCATATTGCCGAGCGGACCTGGGTGAAGTCGAGAAGCATGTCGATCACGTGATGCCGCTGGCCTTGGGCGGGTCAAACGGACCTGAAAATCTTCAATATCTGTGCAGGCCCTGCAACCAATCCAAGGGAGCTAAGCACCCGGTCGTTTTCGCAAGGTCACTGGGCCTGCTGCTCTAACCGCATCCAGGCTGCTGGATTCCTAGAACGGTGCCGATTGGCGCCGCGATCACACTTGTTTGAAGGAGGGTTTCCCCATGACGACACGTAGATTCGTGGTCAACGTGACCACCATCGCCGACGGCAGCGCCACGGCTTACACCCCGTTCCTCTCCGGGCGGATCGCCGCGATCCACTACATCAAGACCGACTTCGCCGACGGCGTGGATTTCACGATCACCTCCGAGGCGACTGGCGAGACGATCTGGGCCGAGAGCGACGTCAATGCCGCCAAGGTCTCCCGCCCGCGCGCGGCCACCAACACCACCGCTGGCGTCGCGTCGCTCTACGCGTCCGGCGGCACTGCGGTGAACGACTTGATCCGGCTGAGCCGCGATCGGGTGAAGATCGTGATCGCGTCCGGCGGCAACGTGAAGTCCGGCGCCTTCCACGTCGTCACCGAGGAGTGATCGGTTCGGGGGCGGCAGTCGCTGCCCCCGGCCTTTCGAAGGAGCGGCTTATGCGCGAGACATGGTACATCCTGGAGGACGGCACGACCGTCGATCCGAACGAGGTCGCGCCCAACGATAGCGGAGCCTTGCTCCACAAGAGCGGCGCAGCCGTAGCGATGCGCGGCGATGTGCCGAGCACCCGCAGCGTCGATCCGGAGGAGCTTCGCGCCAAGGCAAAGGATCTGAAGGCGCAGCAGCCCAAGCGCGGCTATCACACCCGCGAATCCAAGGCAGGCTGAATTGGGCATCCTGAGCCGCCTTTTCCCGGTAAAGGAGAAAGCGGCAGAGGGCGCCTATCGCCCTGGCCCTTACATGCTGTCGGATGGATGGCTGTCGGCTGCGGCTGGCAAGTTCATCAACTGGTGGCAACTCGGCTATAACGTCAATCCGTACGGCGAGAGCAGCGCGATGGTTGAGGCGTGTGTCTCAGCCTACGCGCAGACGGTGGCCATGTGCCCCGGCGATCATTGGCGCAAGCTGGACAATGGCGGACGCGAGCGCGTCACCAATTCTGCGCTGTCCCGTATCCTGAAGGCGCCGAACGACTACCAGTCGATATCGGATTTCCTACTGAACCTGACCCGCCGGCTCTATGAGAAGGGCGAGGCATTCGCGCTCGCGATCAGGAACAACCGCGGCGAGATATCCGAACTGCACCTGATGCGCTGCGGCTATGCCCGTATCGCCTACGACGGTTCGATATTTTATGACGTGTCCGGCAACGAGATCATCGAGCAGCGCTATGACCTCGGCTACCCGATCCCCGCGCGCGACATCCTGCACGTCCGGCTGCACACGCCGCGGCATCCGCTGAAGGGCGAGAGCCCGATCCTCGCAACGATCCTCGATCGCGCGATGGCCGGCGCCGCGCTCAACCAGCAGATCCAGTTCTATCTCAACCAGGCTCGTCCCTCCTTCATGCTGGAGACGGATGAGAAACTGACGAAGGAACAGACCCAGCAGCTGCGTGAGCTATGGGACGCGCAGACGAAGGGTGACGGTGCCGGCGGCACCCCGATCCTCACCTGGGGCCTGAAGGCCAAGCCGGTGGCGACGAGCGCGGACGATTCGCAGCTCGCCGAGATGCTGAAGATGACCGATCAGAACGTGGCTCTAGCGTTCCGGATTCCGCTGCAGGTGCTTGGCGTCGGCGGCACACCCTTCGCCTCTACGGAAGCGCTGATGTCGTCGTGGGTCGCGAGTGGCCTGGGCTTCGCGCTGAACCATATCGAAGAGGCGGTCGGGCTGTTCTTTGGGCTGAAGGGATATCCCGAGGAATATCTGGAACTGAACACGAAGGCTCTCCTGCGCAGCAACTTCGCGGAGATGATCGACGGCTTGGTCAAGGGGACGATCGGCGGCGTGTTCTCGCCGGACGAGGCGCGCAACGAGATGGACCTACCGACTGTGCCGGGTGGCTATGGCGCGATGCCTCGGGTGCAGCAGCAGGTTGTCCCGCTGAGCTACGGTGCTGATCTCCAGCCACCAAAACCGGCGGCCGAGGCTCTGCCGGCACCCGATCCGGCGGCTCAGAAAGATGCCGATATAATCGACCTATGGGCGGTACGGCGCGCGGCGAAAGAGAGGCTGGATGCTCGATTCAAACGCGCTGGCTGACCTGATCGCCGAATTGGTTGGTGACTACGTCGAGCGCGCAACCGCCCCCCTCATCGAGCGCATCGCCGAGCTTGAGGCCCGTTCGCCTTTTGCGGCGGTAGAGGCGCGGATCGACGAGATCGAGCGTGGGCTTCCGGCCTTGATCGCGACTTCGGCCGCGCCGTTGGTTGATGAGCGTTTTGCTTCTCTGCCGGCTCCGGTCAATGGAAGGGACGCAGATCCGGATGTGATCCGTCAGATGGTCCAAGCGGCGGTCGCGGAAATCCCACTGCCCAAGGATGGATCTCCGGGGGCAGACGGTAAGGATGCGGACATGGCGGTAGTTGCTGCCATGGTCGAAGAGGCAGTCGGGAAGGCTGTAAGCGCTTTACCGCCAGCCGAGCCCGGCGCACCGGGTCGCGATGTAGACATGGACGTCGTTAGTGGGATGGTTGCTGACCAAGTGCGTGAGGCCATCTCAGCGCTACCCCCGGCCCAAGATGGCAAGGATGGCGTTGACGGTGCCAACGGCCGCGATGTCGAAGATATTCAAGTCATCCAAAATGGATCAATCGTCGAGTTCGCGTTCACGGTAGGTGAGACCCGATCGATATTCGAGATCGAACTTCCCGCCGGACCGGCCGGCGCGGACGGCAAGGATGGAGATACTGGCGAGCGGGGTCCCGATGGTCGCGTAGGCAAGATCACAAAATGGACCGACGCCGTCCACTACGAGAACGATATCGTGACGCACGCCGGCAGCGTCTATCAGGCACTGCGTGATACAGGCCACGCACCGCCGCATGACGATTGGTTGCTGATCGTCTCTGCCGGCACTGACGGTGCCGCTGGGCGTTCCCTAAACCCGAGCGGCACATACCAGCCGGACGCCGTCTATCGGCAGCTGGACATCGTGATGCTCAATGGCAGCTCGTTCGTCGCTCTGGCGGATGAGCCCGGATCATGCCCGGGTGAAGGCTGGCAGCTTCTTGCCGGTGTCGGCAAGCGTGGTCAGCAGGGCGAGCGAGGCAGCCCTGGCGCCCGCGGCGACGCAGGTCAGCCGGTTGTCGCTGCTGAGGTCACGAGTGAGGGTGCTCTCGTTCTCGTCAACGGGGATGGATCGACGGTAACCGCCGATTTCTACCCGGTGCTCAGCAGGATCGACCGGTAATATGGCCGAGCCGATCACGCTGGAAGAGGCGAAGGCCCATATCAGGGTCACGGCCGATGACGAGGACGACCTGATCACCGCGCTGATCGTAGCGGCTCGGGAGTGGGTGGAGAATTTCACCGCTCTTGTGCTGGTCGAGCGGGAGGTGACGGAGACGTTCGATAGCTTCGATTGCCTAAGGCTTTCCGGCTGGCCGATAGCGCCCGATGCGACACTGGTCATCGACTATCTCGATGGTGCAGGGGTGACGCAGCCGGCTGATGATTGGTGGCTCCAGGCCTACCGTCGCCCGGCGCGTGTCACGTCAGCGATCGGGACAACATGGCCTACCCCATATTCGGGGGCGGGCACCGTGATGGTTACGTATACGGCGGGCTATGCGAGTGCGGAGGATGTTCCGCAGGCGCTGAAGCAGGCCATGCTGCTGTTGATCGGGCATTGGTATGGCCGCCGGGAGTCGGTCGTTGTCGGTGCGACTGTCGCGGAGGTACCGCTGGCAGTTTCGTCTCTGGTTCGCCCTTATTGTGAATCGGTTCTCTGATGGACGCCTCTCGCCGCAACCGGCTGATCGTGTTCCAGGCATTCACTGAGCAGACCGACGCGCTCGGCGGTGACGGGCGCGAGGATGACGCCAATTGGGCCGGCTTTGCCAATGAGTGGGCAGCGGTGAAATTCGGGACCGGACAGGAACAGCGCGAGGCGGTGCAGAAGACGGCATCTCTGCCAGCGACATTCACGGTCCTGGCCAACGCTAAGACGAACGCAGTCGAGCCGGGCACGCATCGCATCGTGTTCGACGGCGGCACATGGGACATCGCCGGCAACGCTCCCTCCGCGGAGTTGAACGCCGGCAGGGACATCACGGCCACACGCGCCGCATAGGAGGGTATAATGGCGGATATCTCAATCACTGCGGCGAATGTCGTTGCTGGTGCATCGGCGAGCGTCGAGGATGGCATTGCCGGCGCAGCGATCACGGCTGGACAGGTCCTTTACAAGGACCCGACCGACAAGCGCTTCAAGCTGGCCGACAGCAACTCGGCGACGGCTGCGGCTCGCTCGCCGGTGAGCATCGCGCTTCACGCTGCTGCAATCGGCCAGCCGATCCGATCGCTGCGCCATGGCCCCATCACGATCGGCGGCACGCTGGTTCCGGGGGTTGCGTACTATCTCAGCGACAGCCCTGGAAATCTATGTCCAGTGGCAGATGTGGGCTCCGGAGAGTATTCCGTCTTCATCGGGATGGCGACTTCCGCCACGGTTCTGAACGTCGATTTCCAAGAGTCTGGAGTTGCGCTCTAACGAGCAGCCTTTAGAGTGATACGGGTCAGAGAGGTGCTGGAAACACCGCCCTGACCCTAACCGAAACGATCATGCGAGGGATCGAATGGCTGATGATGGGATATGCTCAATTGAGCATTGCGGCAATCCGGCTGAAACACGTGGATGGTGCGCCCGGCATTATTGTCGTTGGAAGCGACATGGCGATCCGTTGGTTGTCAAGAAAAGGTGGCGCTCGTCGTCCGAGCCAATGCCGGCGACGCGCAGTTGCACTATCTGCCTGAAGGTCAAGGCGCTTTCGGAGTTCTCTGTCTCGCGCAGAAGTGGCACCGGCGTTCGCGAACGATGCAAGGAATGCTCTAATACGGAGAATGCTAGGTATAGGGCCGCCCACCGCGAGAATGAGGCTCAGCGAAGCCGCCGGTATGCAGCCGCCCACCGCGAAGAGGGCAGAGAACGCCTTCGGCAGTGGCGGCTGAAGAACCCTGAGAAATATCGGCAAACGGCAGCGGACTGGCGGAAGAAGAATTCTGATAGCGTGCATGCGACGGCGTCGCGATCGGCGGCAAAGAGGCTGTCGACTCCTATCGGTCGGTTGCACAATGCGGTTCGCGCTTGTGTCAATCAGTCCATCCGGATTGGTTCCAAGGCACGGCGCCGCACCGTTGATCTTCTGGGATACAGTTTTGAGGATTTGAAATGTCACCTCGAACGGCAGTTCGTGGGTGGCATGTCGTGGGCTAATTACGGCAGAGGGGGTTGGCACATTGACCATATCATCCCACTGTCATCTTTCGGTATTGAGTCCCCGGACGACCCGGCCTTTCGGGCTTGTTGGGCTCTCAGCAATCTACGTCCCCTCTGGGAATCGGATAACCGGGAGAAGCACGCGAAGCGCCTTCATCTCCTATAGCGGCGTCGCACTCTGATGGTAACGAAGCCTGTCGAGGGCCTTTCCGATTTGGACAAGGCTCTGGGTGAACTCCCCAAGACGACCGCTGCGAACGTCCTGCGCCGTACTGGATTGAAGGCGCTGGAGATATTCGTCGAGGTGGTCAAGGACGTCGCCCCGATCGACACCAACGCCGCAAACACGCCGGAGCGAAAGCCCGGTGAGTATCGTGATAGCTGGCACGCCGGCACGAAGCTGAACAAGAACCAGGCAAAGACCGCGAGGCGTGAGGGGAAATCCTTCGCCGAGGTCTACGCCGGGACTAACGACCCGCTCGGTGTGCCGTTGGAATATGGCACGAAGCCTCGCGTAAATCGGAAGAGCGGCAAGTCCTACGGTGCGGTCAGGCCGCAGCCCCACGCAAGGCCGGCTTGGGACGCGACACATGATCTCGTCCTCAAGGCAATCCAGACGGAACTAGGCGGCGAGATCACGAAGGCTGCGACGCGGCTGGCGAAGAAGGCAGCGAGGGGGCGGTAGTGGAAGAGGCCCTGCGCGCGAGGCTTCTCGCCAACACAGCGATTGCTGCGATCGTTGGAACGAAGGTCACGTGGGGCGATCGACCACAGGGTAAGGACCTGCCAGCGCTTGTCCTGCTGCTCGTGGTTCCTGGGCGAGATTACACGCACCAAGGCGCAGACGGGCTGACCGGCGCGCGGGTGCAGATCGAGGCATACGGCAAGACCGCGCTTCAGGCGGTGCAGCTTCAGAGATTGGTTACGGCCGAGATGGAGGACCCCAAGACGGTGGGCTCCATTCGGTTCGACATGTGCTTCCAGCAAGGCGGCCCAGACGGGGCGTCCATCGATCTTGATGGCGGAGGAAAGGCCTACCAGCGGCTTTCGGATTGGCTGGTTTTTTGGGAAGAAATTTAGGGAGTCGGCAGAATGGCAAAAACTAGCTTCGGGGCCGAACTCTGGCTCCACGACGGTTCGACGCTGGTCAAGGTGGCGGACCTGTACACGATCACGCCCCCCAAGCCCCAGCGCGGAACGATCGATACCACGGCGCACGACACCACGCCGCCGGGCAAGACGTTCATCGGCGAGGCTACCTATGACCCTGGCGAGATCGGGGTTCAGGGCAACTATATCGCCGGATCGACGGGTGACGACCTGATGACCGAATCGCTCAACGACGGCGACAACCGCGATTGGAAGATCGTCGTGAAGGCGGCAGCGGGCACCGAGGACATCACCTCGCTCGATGGCGCGATCATGACGCAGTACGGCCCCGACGGATTCGAGGTGGACGGCAAGCAGACGTTCTCCGCTACCCTGAAGGTCTCCGGCGCCCTGACGCAGGCGGCGAGCGCTTAATATGGGGAACCCGTTCCGCGGAGAAGGTGAGTTCGAGTGTGACGGCGAGACCTATCGCCTCGTGTTCGACATCAATGCGTTCGTCGAGGCCGAGGACGCGCTTGGCATGGACACCCAGACGATCATTGCCGAGTTCGGAGAGGGCACTAAGCTGAAGGTGCTGCGTGGCTTGCTCTGGGCCGGCCTGCGCGCTCGTCATCCCGATGTGCATCTGATCCAGGCTGGCGAGATTATCTCCGAGGTTGGGGTCAAACCCCTGTTCGGCCCTGATGGCGTCGCTCGAAAGGCGCTGGCCGCGGCATTCGCAACCGCCGAGGAAAACCCTCCCAAGGCGTCGAACCGGAAGGCGAAGGGCACAACCGCTTCGATTGGCTTGAATGGCTGAAGTACTGGAGTTCTGAGGGGCTGGACCCGGATGCGTTCTGGAGGCAGACCCCACGCACCTACCAAGCTATCATGGCAGGGCGCGTGGTGGCCCATGAGCGGGATAGACTAAACCGGGGGTGGCTGGCGTGGCACATTGGAGCGCTGAGCCAAATCAGCCCCAAGCATTACCCGCCGATCGAGAAGCTAACTGGACGAGTGAAAACTGCTCAGGCGCAGACGCCGGACCAGATGGCTCACGCGGTAAGGCTATGGAAGCGGACGGCCCTTCGTCATTGACCAGAACCACCGGATTCGACAAATTTGATTGCCGTGCCGCGGGCGGTTGAAGCACCCCAGCTCATACCGGAAATATGTTCATCCCCGAGTTTCGCGTTCACCACGGCATCGGCGCCAAGTTTCTTAGCCCGCTCCCATAGCTCGCGCTTCATCTTCTCGTCGGATGCCGAATGGCTGAAAAGCGTTGCCTTACGGACATTGGTTTTGATTTCGCCGACCACCCGATACGGATGATCGGTGATATCGCCCTCGATCACCGGCACCTTCATCTGCGAGAGTGCCTGATAGTTGATCACAACCGGATCTATGTTCTGGGCGATAGCTGGGGTCGCGATCGCCAGCAGCGTACTAATGAAATAGCGCTTCATGCTTCATCCTTTTTGCGACAGATGGCCCGATGCAAAACGCCCGCGATGCAATACGGCACCGCCACTAAGGCCGTGGCTAGAGCGGCCGTAGCTGCGAGGGTCACATCGCTGCCGCTGTTTGTGATCGTGGCATAGGCGCCAAAACAAAGAACCGCGATTGCGGCAAGGCCACCGACAATCGTTGCTGTTTCCCAGAACGCAGCGAAAAACCTGTCCATCCCGCTCTCCCCGGCGGGCTTTCTAATCCCAATCCCCAATCCTGTCGATAAGGAGGCGCAGCATGGCAACTGGCGGCGCGCTCATTGGTGCCCTGCGCGTTACGCTCGGGCTCGACTCGTCTGAGTTCGAAGCCGGCAGTGCTCGCGTCCGGAAGGTTGCAAAGCAAAACGTAAACGACATCCAGGCTCAGTACGAGAAGCTGGGGGCGGCGATCGGGTCCAACCTCCGGAACGCCCTGACGGGGGTCGCTGCCCTTCTTGGTGGCGCTCAGCTAGTCGCCGCCGGCAAGCGCGCACTGGATTACGCTTCATCCCTCGGCGAGGTAAGCCAGCAGCTCGGCGTCACATCCAAGGACTTGCAGGTATACCGCTACGCGGCGTCTCAGGTTGGCATCAGCCAAGACGAGATGGACACGGCCCTTTCGAAACTGAGCGTGACGATCGGCAAGGCGAACGCTGGCGTGAAAGCCTCCGTGGATCCGTTCCGCCAGCTCGGCGTCTCGGTCAAGGATGCTAACGGCAATCTGCTGACCGCCGGCCAAGTCATCCCTCGCCTCGCCGACGCGCTGGCAAAGGTGAAGGACCCGGCGACGCGGGCTCAGCTTGAGGTGGAGCTTTTCGGCCGAACCGGGCAAAAGCTGGATACGTTGTTGGCTGGCGGGTCGTCGGCGATCAACGATCTGACGAAAGCGGCTACCGACCTCGGGCTCGTTATCAGCGACAAGCTGATCAACGATGCGGACGCTGCTGCGGACAAGATGTCCGAGTTGAAGCAGGTACTTGATGCCCGCTTCGCCAGCGCGATCGCTGAGAATGCCCAGGCCATCTACACGATTGTGGAAGCCCTTGAGGCGCTGATCACGAAGGCTGCCGACGCGGTCACAGCATGGAAGCGCTGGCGCCTAGAGGTTGGTATTCGTCAACAGGAAAATACGCAAAACGGCTGGTTCTCCTCTCAGGCCTCTAAGGACCAGGCGGCCGCCAACATCAACAACCTGCGCGGCGAGTTGATGAGCATGGATGCGGCTAAGTCCGGCCAGCAGTTCCATTACGATATGAAACTGAAGCGCTTCGTGCCTGGCGCCGCCCCTCAGGCGGCTGTTGGAAGTGGCGCGCTTCCTGTCGCGAATGATAACGGTGCGGCGGCCCGCAAGGCGGCCGCAGATGCGGAACGTGCGCGCAAGGAGCAACTGGCTGCGGACAAGCAGTTCAACGATCAGCAGGCCCGCCTTAATAGCCAGATCCTGAGCGCGAAGAGCGATCTTACCAGCGATTTCATCGAGCAGAATACCTATGAGCGCGAGCAGCTGGATATCGAGCGGCAGGCTGACATCCGCGACATCCAGCTCAACGACAAGCTTTCTGACGCCCGCAAGCAGCAGCTGATAGCCGAGACCGAAAGGCTCTACGGCCTTAAGGCTGACGTCATCAACCGCAAAGAGAACGAGCAGGTATCGCGGGATCAGCTCGACATAGCCTCCGCCGGACGCCAGGATCTTAACGACCTCTACCAGAGCCAGCTATCGCTTAGCCGCACCGCAAAGGAGCGTCGCGATCTGGAGCTTAAAATCCTTGAGATCCAGTACGATGAGGAGAAGGCGCGTCTAGAGGCGGTTCTGGCATCGAAGACCACGACCGACACCGAGAAGAAGATCGCTCAGCAGCGGTTGGACGTTCTCAACCAGATTCATACCAATGGCATGGCGGCGGTCGACCAGCGCAACCAATCCCCTCTGCAGGCCTACATCGACAGCATCCCCAAGACCGGCGAGGAGTTGAACGAGGCGTTTGAGAAGGTCGCCGCTGACGGGCTGGACAGCCTGAACGACGGCCTCACCCAAGCGATCATGGGCACGAAGTCCCTCGGCGAGGTCTTCAAGAACGTCGCGAACCAGATCATCGCCAGCATCATCAAGATCGCGATCCAGGAGAGCGTGATCAAGCCGCTCGCCTCGCTGCTTGGCGGTGGGGGTGGCGGCGGTGGAGGTTTCTTCGGCAAACTCCTAGGAGGCGCGGCTAAGCTTCTGGGCGGTGGCGGTGGCCTAGGCGGTCCATCGATCGGCCTCGGGAACACATCCTTCGGTGTCTCGCCCGACTTCTCCGGCATCGGCAGCCTAACCGCGGATATGCCGCACTTTGCGACTGGTGGCTCGCTCCGGGTGAAGGGCAACTATGGCGTCGACAAGAACCTCGTCTCGTTCATGGCATCGCGCGGTGAGACGGTCGATATCCGGCGGCCTGGCGCGACCAACGACAACGCGGGGACAAAATATTTCGACCTCCGCGGCGCGGTGATGACGCAGGATCTTCTGAACCAGATGAACGCTCTCGCCAGCAGCGCATCGGTTAACGTGGTCAGCTACCAGAAGAACCGTGATGCTCGCCGTGCTCAACGCAACCTGGTGCGCAAATGATTGACCTGGCGGATCTTCCTCATCAGGTCGCCACGCCTCATCTCATCACCAATGGGTCAGAGCTGACGCCGTATCTCGGAGGGGTGGGGCAGCAGCTCAACCGCCTCGGCACCCGGTTCATGATCGAATACACGATTCCTCCGATGCGGATCGAGGCGGACGGACGGCGCTGGATCTCTCGGTTGATGCGGGCGAAGCGCGAAGGCGTGGCGATGCGGTGCCCACAGGTCGACTTCAACGTCGGCACACCAGGAGCAACCTTGGTTGATGGCGCGGTATCCGGAGGCACTTCGCTACCCATCACAGGTGGGACGCCTCGGTACCCGGTGAAGGAGGGACAGTGGCTTTCCGTTCGCCGCGGCGGCAGCGGGCGAAGCTATCTCTACAACGTCACCGGCCAAACAATCCTGGACGCCTCGGGCGAGGGAACGATCGGCATCTTCCCCATGCTGCGGTCCGCGCTGGTCGATGGGGATTCGGTCAACTTCGGCAGGCCCGTGATCGAGGGATCGATTGACGGTGATGATCTAAGCTGGACGCTTGAGGCCATCCGAACTGTCGGCCTTACCTTCACGGTGAGAGAGAGGGCATGAGCGTCCTTGCGCCAGCGCTTGCGGCCGAACTCGAGAAGGACGTCGCGACCATATTCGGCGCGATCGAGATCAACTTTTCCGGGGCCGATGTTCGGCTTCTGGATGGGTCTGCCCAGCTAACCTTTGGCGGCAACCTGTTCAGCGGCGAGCATGCGACATTCGGCTCGCTGTCCTCGATCGAGGATTTCGAGGACGGCACGGGCGACGAGGCGCCGGGTTTGGTGGTGACACTGATCCCGAACGTAGATGCAGCGCCTACCGACATTTCCAACGCGGGGATGCAGGGCGCCAGGGTGCGGCTGTGGATCGGCGCGGTCAATGAGACGACGGGCGCGGTGATTGCGGACCCGTATCTCCTGTTCAACGGAGAGATAGATATCCCGACGCTGCGGCTGGCGGACAACGATAGGTCGGTCGAATATGCCTGCGTCGGTGACATGGAGAAGCTGTTCGAAGCTGAGGAGGGCATCCGCCTGGCTCCGGCTTTCCATCAGGTGGTATGGCCCGGAGAAACCGGTCTCAACCATGTGACCGGTATCCAAGACAATTTCTACTGGGGCCAGAACACCCCCAACAACGGCATAACGAATATCTGATGAACCTGATCGAGCGGCGGGATGCCACCTTGCGGACTTGGCAGAAGTTCGAAGGGCACCCTTTCGCTTGGGGTAAGTACGACTGTGGAAAGCTGATCATCTCTCATCTGCGCGAGATGGGCCATCGACCGGTGATCGGTTCCGAGGGGTCGTGGAAAACTCTGCAAGGGGTGCGCCGCTTCCTTGCTCGGCATGGGGGAAGTGGCGGCGCGTGTCTGGATGGTTGGGGCCTGATCCGCATCGCACCGGCCAACGTCCTGCTTGGCGATATCGTCGAGCTGCCGGGTGAGCCGCCGTTCGGGGCGTTTGGTGTGGCGCTGGATAACGGTCGCGGCCG
>Ga0105237_10004665_pt1 | contig 15786 bp, 10 predicted proteins | sample KBSC24metaG_FD_81520 | JGI IMG/M metagenome (GOLD analysis project Ga0105237, IMG submission 81520) | Corn rhizosphere microbial communities from Kellogg Biological Station, Michigan, USA - KBS C2-4 metaG | ecosystem: Host-associated > Plants > Roots > Rhizosphere > Soil | place: Michigan, USA... | reverse complement strand
TCGACATCGTGTTTGTTTCGACTCCGGCGTTCCACCACTGGCACCATACCAGGGACGAGCACATCAATAAGAACTACGCTTCGATGCTGCCGATCATGGATAAGCTCTTCGGCACGTGGTAGCTGCCGTCCGTTCGAGGCGCAGGAGTCTCGGGAAGAGAAGGTTTCTACGGCTTCAGTGGGATGAGCAGGCGGAAGCGCCTGCTCCACAAAGTTACGGCGCTACTACCGGATCTTTCACGCAGCGGAAGCCGATATCGTTCCGCTTCCAGCTAGCCGGCACCTTTCCGGAATCCCAGACGGCTCCATCTTCCACCTTGGGGTCACGAAAGGACTGGCCCCGAATTGTATACCAAATCTCATTCGGCCCTGGCTTGAAGTGCAGTTGCTTTTCGAAATACTTCAAGGTCTCCGGGGAGGGCGTAGTTAATTCCTCGACGAGTTCGTAGGCATTGCCCACCATGCTGAGAGCGCCCGCGGGGCTGGCGCCTGCCGCAAAGTCCGTAACGGGACGGAGTTTGAACGGCGGAATGCCTACGTTCGCCAGTGACTGCTCGCAGGGTTGTTCGCAAGGTTTGTCATTGCCCCAGGGGAAGAGCCGTCCATCGGTGCCGCGAGCAGCCTTCTCCCACTCACGCGCGGTGGGGAGACGTTTGTGCGCCCACGTTGCGAAGGCCTTCGCATCAAGGATTGAGACGTTCACAACCGGATAGTCTGGTTTGTCTGCCGGAAAGTCCTTGGGCAGTTCGTGTTTGTCCGCCTTGCAAAAAGCCTCGTAGGCCTGATTGGTGACTTCCGTCTTGTCGACGTAGAAGGCGCCAACCGGCACAGATTCCTTATGCTCACCCGACAGGAAAGTGCCTTCAGGCACCAGCACCATGTCTCCTGCGGGATCGGACAGGGTGGCGGGCAGAGCGGGCTTCTTCGGGCCGCCATCGCCTTTCTTCTCGATCACGATCACCTTGGGCTTCTGATTCAGGGCGAAGTAGAGGCCTGCGCCCAGCGCCACAATCATCACCAGCACGACCGGCACCACCCAGGCCGGCCGGGGTGCTGGCGGCGGAGGCACCACTACTGGAGGCGCCTGGATCATCACGGTGGGCGCATCGAGTTCCGCAATTACTCGCTCCAAATCGGCGCAGATCGGGGCGAAGCCCTGCGGGCGTTCGGCGGGACCTTTCGCCGTGCAGCGTGCCACCAGATCGCAGACATCCGATGAGACGCCGGCCTGTCGCATCGGCTCCAGATTGAGCGGCTCATTCAGGATGCTGTAGAAAATCCGTTCGACCGTATCGCCCGTGATGGGCTTGCCGCCCGTCATCAATTCGAAGAGCAGGATGCCAAAGGAGTAGACGTCCACCTGATCGGTAACGTCCTGGCCCATCACCTGTTCCGGGGCCATGTAGTAGGGCGTGCCGAGGACGTAGCCGGCGCGCGTCATGCTCAGCCCTTCGGTCTTGGCGATGCCGAAATCCATAAGCTTCACGACCCCGGCCGCATTAAGGTGAATGTTCTCGGGCTTGATGTCGCGATGGATGATCTTCTGGCTATGAATGTATTGCAGCGCGCGGGCAACTTGAAGCGCGATCTTCAACTTCGATTTCTGATCGCCGGTCTGGCCGTTTTTGATGGCATGGCGCAGGTCCTGGCCCTTGAGCAGCTCCATCACCATGAACGGGCGGTGCTGGTCATCCTCGCCAAAATCGTAGATGCTCAGCACGTTGTCGTGCGTGATGTTGCCGGCCATGCGGGCCTCGGCAAGGAAGCGCGCTTTGGCTTCCTGATCCTGGCAGCCCGCCTCGGTCAGGATCTTAACGGCTACCGTACGCCCGATCACCGTGTCACGGGCGCGGTAGACGTGGGACATACCTCCGCCGAGGAACTCCTCTAATTCGTACTTCCCAATCCTCGCCGGTAGCTCCATGTATCGAGCTATTTTACCGCCACGTTGGCCACACAACCCAACGTGGAGAAATAGCCCGGGCGGAAAATCGGCGGATCGGCCAGGATTTCGACGCTGACCTGGAAGGGATGGCCGGTAGCGATGTCGGTCGAGACTTGCTTATCTTTACCGGCGGTCAGAGTCTCTTCGATGACGTCCGCGGCCGGTCGACGGTCCGCTTGCTCCACCAGATGGAACACACCCCACAGACCCTCCTGCTTGTTGATGCTCTGTTCCGTACCGCCCTTGACCTTCATGGTCAATTGAACACTGCCATTGACTCCAGGCCAGACGAAGGGCTTGGCAACGGGGTTGTCTCCCGGAAACTGGACGACATTTCCGTCGGTAACCCACTTTACGAAGTCGATGTACGCCGTAGGTACCGGCTTTACGGTATAAGCGATGCGCGGGTCCTTGGCACCATCTTTGTAAGCCGCGTTCGCGAAGCGCAGACAGTTGTTGATCCAGTTCATAAACTGGGTCGTTAAACTGACGGGTGCGCCAGGCACCTGCGCATACTGCGTCCCCTGCTTGATCACGTACTTCTGCAGGTTCTGATCGATGAACTGCCACAGGATGCCATCACCCGGACGCAGTACCTGATTGATTTCGGCCAGCGTGGCCTCCCCAGCGCCACGTGAGCCGAACGGATACTTCTGGAAAATCGGATTGATCTGCTTGCACAACGCTGCCCCGGCGGTATTCAAAGCCGGTCCGACGGGAGGCGGCTTGAGGAAGCCTTCGGCATAAGTAATCGGATCCATCAGGAGTTTGGTGACAATTGCCTGAATGGCGGCAGAAGAAGAATCGACCTTGAAGTTGGCGGCTACCCCCTGGACAGCACTTTCGGCTTGACGGGCGATCTGCAGCGTGGTCGCGGCGGACACTTCGTTGAACGGCTGGTCGGCGATGCTGTCGATCGAGTTCTGCAACGCGCTGAGGGCGCTGATGTAATTCGAATTTGACGCAGCAATGAACTTGTCGGTGTTTTCCGGCGGTGTTACATACTGCACGGGCTGGAAGATCTTCGAGTCGGTATCCGGACCCGCGGTATTCTGAGAAGCCTGCGAAGACATTTCCAGCAGCGGCGAGGTATTGCTGGCATGTACCCTGAGTTTATTGGCCGCGTCTCGGAGATTCGCGTAGCGGAAAACGCTGCCCGCCTTCATGTACCCCGTCCACTCCCTGATCCAATCGTTGCTATAGCGCGCCTTTAAGTCACGATCCAAGCCGGCGCGATCGGAGATGCCGGTTCCCTGGTCTCCGAGTACCCAGGATTCTCCGTTGAAGTACTTGTCCGCGTGGGCAATCGCGTCCATCATGAACTTCTTGCCTCCCGCCGTGAAGGCACCGCGAACGATATAGCCGTTGTTGACGATGCCGTTGGCGTTAGGGAAATCGCGATTGAAGTTGATCGGCTTACCGGCCTTATCGGCTTCGCTGAGCATGACGTTGTAAATCCGCTCCATGCCCGCGAACTGCTTCAAATAACGCCGCGCGTTCGCGATTGCGGGATCGTCACCGGAGCTGCTGTACGGATTTTCTTCGAGCAGCTGCTCCGCATAGAATTCGAACTGAATTTGTGCAAGCTTTGAGCGGTCGGCATCCAGATTGCGGCCGCGTGCCCACCACGCCATCAACGTGGGCGGCAAAAATATCTTGGTGGTCTTCTCGTGAAAGGACGTCGTCATGAGGTACGCTTTCAACGAGTCGTAAGTGACCGGGTATTCATGTTCGGGAACCGGGCTTGCAGGCAGGCTCCTGAGATTCGCCAGGATGGCGTTCTGCGTCTGGCCGAACATGGCCTGCTTGAAACGATCGAAATAGATGCGGCGTGCTTCGGGGTAGAGCGACTCGCCCACATATAAGAATCCGTGATAGGTCCACGGAGCACCGTCGTGGTGATACTTGACGAGCTTTTCGAGAGACTGGCGGAGAACCTCGAGGCGCTTCAGTACATCCAGCGAGGCCAAATCGCCAGAGGGCGATTCGTTCGACGAGATCCCTTTGGCCGCGACGATGACGTCCTGCTCCAGGCCACGATTGTTGAAGAACGAGATGGTCAAGTAGGTGGTGAGCAGCAGGCACACGGCGGCGGCAGCGATGAACAGCCAGCGACGCGCAGTGCTGGTCTTGGTGCTGGATCCGCTGGCTCCCATGGCGGCGCGATCGGCCAGCAGGATGTCGTTAAAGAGGTGTGCGAGAAACAGCCACTGCGGAACTTTGCGCGTACCTAACACGGGTGCAGGCGCCGCTTGTGCGGGTGCTTGCGGATTGCCGGGAAGTCCACGGGCGCTGAAAATGCCGGTAGCCCCAGCGGGTCCGCCGTAGGCCTGCTGTTGCGGCGCGGCGGCGACAGGGGCAGTCTCGTTGATCACGACTGGACGTACACCGGTGAAATAGAAGCCACGGAGAAAAGGTCCAACGGTTAACTGGCTCGGCCGGCAGAGGTCCACCAGAAATTGCACCAGTGATGGACGGACTTTCCGAAACTCACGCGGAAATTCGTAGGCCGGCGGCAGTTTGGAAGCATCGCCCTCGCGTGCCAGAAACTCGATGCGCGCATCGGCCAGGGAGCGAAATAGCTGCTCGAAGCTTCCGGTCAGGCGGTTGGTTTCCTGCTCGGCATAAACGCCCTCGGTGCGGTTGTCGACAAGGGGCAGCGTCACACCGACTACCTGCGTGGATTCTTCGTTAGTCAGGTTGCGGACGTACTCGGTAAAGAAGGGAAGGCGGTCGGCCTTGGTGAAGAGCGCGTAAACGGGCAGATTGATGCCCATGGCTTGGGATATCTCACCCAAACGGGCGCGCAATGCGCGCGCGGAATTCGCGGCGATGTCGGGGGCGCCGGGTCGTGTGAAGTTCTCACAATCGAAGCAGACGAGCGCGGCGCGCGGCGCCTGTTCACCCTTGCCCACGACAGATGCGCGCGGCTGCAGGCGCTTGACGAGTTTGCCCCACTTACCAGCATCGGCGACCATACCGCCGCCCGCTTCGGCGAAAATCGCGCGACGGGAGAACCAGAAGTTGGCGGATCGTGTCGGCGCGACATTGCCAGCCGAGTAGACTTGGCCGGAGAGCAGTTCGGGCTCCAGGCCGGAATGCAGCATCACACTCGTTTTAGTGGTGCCTGGATCGCCCATCAGCAAAAACACAGGGAGGTTGCCGACCTTGGCGCCCTGTTCGAGCTTGGCGGCGGCCAGCTTACTCTCTGCTTCGTGAATCAGGACGGATATCTCGTCGCCACCGGGCGCCACGACCTCGCCACTGGCGGCCGCGGCTGCTGCCTTTTTCTCTTTCCGCTTTTTCAGGAAGAAAATAATGCCGACAACAATTAGCGCCACCAGAGTGACGCCCAAGACGATGTAAAGTACCATCTGAGCGAATCCTTAACTACGAGAAGGTGGGACCAGGGCTCGAACGTCAGAGACGCCGGAGCCCAGGCCGATTTTGTAGACCACAAAAAGGATAATCATCACCGCGGCGCAGACCGCTGCAATGATTCCCAGTTTCTTCACCCAAGGGTCGATGCGGCTGCGAGCGGTCCCGGGCGGGAGCATCCACGCCGGGGAGAGCCCGCTGAACGGTCCACGAATGCGACGAATCTTGGCAGCAGTGGCGTTCATGATCTGATCCAGCTCACCGCGATTGCCGGCGCGATACTTGCCGCAAAAGCCTAGCAGGAGGCAGAGGTAATGAACTTCCAGCAAGTCAGCGAGGTCGTGCGAATCACTACGTCCGAGGAGTTGCTGCAGGTTCTGAAAGAAGACTTCGCCGGCGATGTGGGTGCCGAAGAGTTCCTCTTGCATGGGCTTACGCAGCCAGTCGGCGAAGATGGGGTTTTGCGAGTTCAGGACGGATTCGTCGAGGAACGCAACCGCTGCGAAAGTGGCGTACTTGGCGTCATCGGCATTGTAACCGGCGGCGAGCGCCTGGTTGGCAGCGGTCTTCATCGCTTCGCGGGTGTGATGCCGGAAGGCGTTGGCGTCGCTGATGCCCTGAGTAGTGGCGCGCAGCCGCTCGATCGCGGTAATGGCTTCCTGGTAAATCAGCGCCAGGTTATCGGGCCTGCGAAGGTTGGCTGTAGGTGTCATGGCTGGTTATCGAGTACGACTAGGATTTCGACTTCAGGCTTGGGAAATTCACCCGGGATGTAAACGCCGATCTGGCGGGCCTTGGTCATGTGGTCCCAGCAGGGGCCGGTCCTGCTGATACCGAAATAATACGTCTCCACCCGCGTAGAGATGGCGGGTGGCGGTACGGGCAGATGGGTCAGTGCCATGCCAGGCAAGGCGCGTTTGACGAGTTCGCGTACGAACGGCGGCGTACAGACCTTGATGAGTTGCGGTGTGCGCGCCATGAGCTCGGCTTCACCCATTTCGGCATGAATCGCGAATACCCAACGCGAGCGACCCAGGCAGCGCTGGTCGGTGATCTCCCCTTCCCAGTAATAGTCGCCGGCCGGGTACAGCGGGATGGTCAGGCAGTTCGTGGGAACAATGGTTTCGAGGTGCAGGCGGATGTGGCGCTCGAGCTCTTCGAAAGTTTCACTCAGGCGCAAGTGATCGTATAGGGGCAGCGTGCGCGGGTGCGAATCGAGCGCGAATGTGCAGAGGGCGCCGGCAAGCCGCGACATCTCGACGAAGAGTTCCTCGGGGTGGCCGTGTTTTGCGACCAATTGATGCCGCAGTGGCGGAAGCGCCGAATTGACCGCATGCAGCAGCCAGAAATTCGCGATCTCGCGAGTGGAGAACTCAGTGCCGATCTGTGATCCACGTCCCGATCCGCGGCTGATCGTGGCGGCCTTCTCGTCCAGGATCTCGATGAGGCGCTGCACCATCATCATCAAGCTCCGGCTGGAGCTGATCTGCAGGATCGGCGGGATGAATTTCTGGTCGTAGATGTAGTGGCCGGAACCATCGCGGATCACCCGTGCGATCGGTTGGGTGAGAAATTCCTGGTACGGCTCGGTGTCGATGATCAGGCGGAGGTTTTTGCGGCCGAGGCGTACGGGGCGCTCATCGACTCCGCTGTTTTCATCGGACAGTACGCGCGATTCGGCTTGAAAGCGAGCCGGCGCGCCGTCCTCGCTGAGGGAACAGTTGTATCCGTTCGGCTTGCGCGGAGGAATCGCGAGCAACACGGTGATGGAGTCGCGAGTGGGAGGAAATAGGTCGGCGATGGTGCGCGGTTCGGGCAGCGCATCGCTCTCGGGCATGTTGAACGGTAGCCCGTCGGGGAGAATTCCGCGAGCGTGTACTAGGGAAACAGTACCGTTGTGCAGAGCTTCGGCGTCGAGTTCTACGCCGACAAGTCCGAAAGACGCGTACCAAAGCGACGCTGTCGCGAATTGAATAGAGTCTTCAAAATAGCGGCTTTGCGCCTGAAAATGGTGGGGTCCCAGGTACATCCCCTCCGACCAAACCACCCTGGAAAGTAGCCGCATAAGCTTATCGCGATTCAATGTAACATTAACTTTCGGGTTTAGGGAACCTCAACTAGTACGTGCCCGACGATACAGAAACGACCCTATGTGCGTGTAATTATGGGGAAGCGAGTTCGGCCATGGACTTTTATCGCAAATACGAATTGCTCGATCCGCTGCCGGGGACGGGTACGAAGAGTTTTCGCGCGAAGCAGGTTTCGACGCAGCGCGACGTCACGGTGCATCTGCTGGTGGGGGGGCGCACGCCGGACAACGAGAAGTTGCTCGCGCGCTTGCGCAGTATGCCAGCGCCCTCCTTTTCCAAGCTGATCGAGGTAGGGGACAACGATGGCACGCCTTATGTCGTGACGATCGCACCTCCTTACCAAGGGCTGGAAGATTGGCTAATGGAGCAGGAGAAAACCGCACCGCCTCCAACCGGATCGCTCACACAGGGTGGCGCGTGGAAGGCTCCTGTTCCAACTGCGCCTCCCGCTCCGAGGGTCACGCCTCCGCCGGTCCCGGCTGCCCCAGTAGCCGCTCCGGCGGGTCCGCCGCCTGGAGAATTTACAAAGCTATTCCAGACGGGGCCTAGTACTCCTCCGACCCCTCCGGGGGGTTCGTCCGCGTTCAGTACCCCGCCTCCCAAGGCGACTACACCACCAGCATCCGAGCCTGGCGAGTTCACCAAAATGTTCCAGGCGGCCCCGGTGGCCAAGCCTGCCGACGTAAAGCCCATCGAGACGAAGCCCGCCGCGCCCTCAAAGCCGGCGACGCCTCCGATGCCGGCGTCGAGCGAACCCGGCGAGTTTACCAAGATGTTTCAAGCGGGGGGTGCCGTACCGCCACCTCCCGCTTCTCCACCCAAGCCGAGGACGGAAGCTCCGAAAGTGCAGGCGCCCGAGCCCGCGCCGGGGGAGTTTACGAAGATGTTCCAGACGGGATCGAGCCCGTCCCAGCCGCCAGTTCCCCCTCCAGCGACGGGAAGCGCGAGCGGCGCATTCACTGCTCCAAACAAGCCACAGGCTGAAGCCCCGAAAGTCGCAGCGCCTGAGCCCGCGCCGGGTGAGTTTACGCGGATGTTTCAGACGGGATCGAGCCCGGCGCAGCCCTCGGCGCCTCCCCCTCCGACAGGAAGTGCGAGCGGCGCGTTTAGCGTACCTTCAAGCAAGCCTTCGCAGACGGAGGCGCCCGGCGAATTTACGAAGATGTTCCAAACTGGCTCGGCCCCGCCTGCGCAGCCTCGCGCCGAAGTGCCCAAGCCGGCCACCCAGGACGCTCCCACCTCCGAGTTTTCGAAGCTGTTCGCGGCCCCTCCGAAGACGGCCATGCCGGAGCCCGCTCTGCCGCCGCCACCACCACCTCCGCAATCCAGCGACCCGGGCGAGTTCACCAAGATGTTCAATTCGCCGTTGCCGGAGCGTTCGGACCCCCTGCAAAAGGACTGGTCGGAGCCGCAGCCTAAGCTGACGGAAGCGGGTACCTTCAAACGGATGTTCCCTGCGCAACCAGCCGCCCAATCGAAACCGCCAGAGCCTTCAGGCGGCGAGTTCACGCGATTCTTCAAGACACCCCAGGGCAACCCGGCACCTGCCAGTCCTTCGGCTCCTTCCGTTGGTCCCAGCTTTGGTGCGATGAGCCCGTCGAGCCCCTTGAGCCCCTCCAGTCCGATGAACCCGGCGGTCCCCGGCCCGCCCCAGCCGTTGGGTGCGTCCGCCAAAGGACCCGGTGAGTTCACACGGATGTTCGGCAAGCCAGGCCACGATCCGGCTGCCGATCCGTTTCCGGCTGCCGGACACCAGCCGAGCGGGGCAACGGGGGCGTTTTCGGCTCCGGTGGTACAACCCACCGCGCCTCCACCCGTGACACCGCAGCAGCAAGCTCCACCTCCGCCGCAGCAAGGGCCGAGCGAGTATACGATGATGATCAACCGGTCGGGTGGTGCGCCGGCCGGAGCTCCGGGCGCGCCACAGGCCGCACCAGGAGTGGCACCCTCGTCCGGAGGCGGCGGCTCGCCGCTGATGAACGTACACGTGCAGGCGCCCTACGTCCCAGGCATTCAGGCTCCGCACGTTCAAATGCCGTATGTGCAGCAGCCGAATCTCAATGTCGGAGGGGTGAATGTGCAAGGACCGTACATTCCACAGCCGCACATCCCACAGCCTCACATACCGCAGCCGCACATTCCGTCGGCGAACGTTGCTGTAAAGGGGCCGTCGAGCAATGTGCTGTTGTACGTGATGATCGCTCTGGGCGCGCTGGTGATTGGGCTATTGATCGGCGTCTTCTTCCTCAAGAAGTGACCGCTCCCTGGCGGTCACGGCTCGGAAACATTCGTGCCGCACGTCTACCGAGCCGCGACTGCGAAGGAGCGGTACATTCTAGCTTTTCAGTCCTGCCGTAGCGCCGAGGCGGGATGAACGCGGGCCGCCCGAGTAGAAGGAATTAAGACCGCTGCGGCGGAGACAGCAATCACCAGCGCGACCGCGCCCGCGAGCGAGAGCGGGTCAGTGGCGGTCACTCCATAGAGCAGAGCGGCAATCCAACGTCCTGCAGCGAGCGCTCCCAACAACCCGAGCAACACCCCTCCCGCGACCATCGCACCTGCCTGAAGCCCGAGCATGTGACGGATGTTGGACGGTTGGGCGCCGAGCGCCATGCGGATCCCGATTTCGCGGCGGCGCTGTTCCACCACAGCTGCCAGCAACCCATAAATGCCGACTGCGGCCAGCAGCGTCGCGAAGCAGCCGAAGGCAGTCGCGAGGGCCGCAGTGAGGCGTTCCGGTGCGGCGCTGGTATTTACTTCCTCAGCGAGGGTGTGAACTTCGGTGAAGGGCAGGGCCGCGTCCAGGCCGGCGAGGACTCTGCGCACCGGTTGTATTACGGATTCGGGAGCCATGCGTGTGCGGATGCTGAGCACCGAGAGATTGCCGTCAGTGACTGTGTAGTAGACGGGCAGCATCGGCTCGCGAAGCGACCGGTATTTGGTATCGCCGACGACGCCGATAATTTCAAACGCCGGGCTGGCAAGGCCGTTGTTGCCGTAGCCAAAGTGCTGCCCCAGTGCGTTCCCTTGCGGGAAGAAGCGCCGGATGAATGCCTGATTGACGATTGCGGGAGTGGGCCTCGAGACGCCAAGGTCGGCATCGCGAAACGGGCGACCCTCGACCAACGGAATGCGCAGAGTGTCGAAGTAGGGCGTCGTCACGGAATTGACACTGGTATTCAGGAAATCGGCGCGCGTGATCTTCTGGCCGGCTGCGGCCACGGTACTCTTCATGCCGCTACCGCGCATGATGGGGCGTGAGGCGCCGGAGACTGACAATACACCCGGTATCTCACCGGATCGGCGGATGAGTTCCTGCCAGAAACTCTTCAGTTGTGCATCGTTGTACTGGGCGAGGCTCGGGTCCACCGTAAACGTCACCACGTGATCGCTGTCGAAGCCCGGATCGAGATTGCGAAGCTGCTGAAAAGTACGGAGCAGCAGCCCGGTAGCGGCCAGCAGCAGCGTGCAGAGCGCCACCTGGAAGACCACCAGTACGCGGCGGCCTCCCCAGCCGCGGCTCGATCGCGCGCCGCGCAGGATCTGCTCGACACTCGTCTTGGATGCCGAGAGCGCAGGCGCCAGGCCGAATAAAAGTGCGGTCCCGAGTGCCGCGGCGAGCAGGACCAGCATCACGCGGCTATCCGGCGTCAGATTCAGCGAGAGCGTCACCGGTGCGGTGCTGAGGTCGCGGATCGGCGGGAGCGCGCGAACCAGGAGGGGAGCACCTAACCACGCCAGCATCCAGCCCCCGGCGGCGCCGATCGCGGTGAGCAGCAGGCTTTCGGTGAGCATCTGACGCACCAGACGCCGGCGGGTGGCGCCCATCGCGAGGCGTACCGCGATCTCGCCGCGGCGGGCCGATGCCGCCGTCAGCATCAGTCCCGCGACGTTGGCACACACCATCAGCAGCAGCAGGCCGACCCCGATCGTCAGCAGTCGCAGGGCGCTACCGAATTTGTCGCGTACCACTGAGACGCCGCGCTCGATCGAATCCAATTCCATGCCGTGGCTGAGTTCGGTTTGGACGAACTCGGGACCGTACCGCTTCCCGTACGCCTCCTCGACGGTTGCACGGTAAATGGCGACGCATTCGGCAAGGGCACGCTCGCGGGTTACGCCGGTGCGGAGCCGCCCGGCCAGTTCGAGATTGCCTTCGGAGATCTTGCCCTCTTCGGGATTGCGGGCCACGAGGGGAAGGGCACGCAAGGGCGCCCGCACGTCGGGGCCGCTATCGGTGGAAATGCCATTGAACTCGCGGGGCATAATGCCGACGATCGTGAAAACGTGGCCGTGCAGGGTGATGCTCTGGCCGAGCACGTTGGAGTCGCCATTGAAGCGACGCTGCCAGAAGCCGTAACTCAAGACGGCGGGAATCGAGCCCTGCGACTCGGCCGCATCGTCTGCGACCAACACCCTGCCATAGAGGGGGACGGCGCCCAACTGCTGGAAAAATTCGGGAGTCGAAAGATGGACGCGTACCTGCTGCGCTGGTAAGGGCGCGTTCATCGCCACCAGAAGTTCGGATTCTGCGAAGACGCCGGCCAGAGTAGTGGAATGATCGAGGAGCGCGCGGTAGTAGAGGTAGGGAAAATTGCTGCGCGTGCCGAGTTGTGGGGTCTTCTGCACCATGCGCACGAGTTCTTCCGGATGGCGTACGGGTAAGGACCTCAGCCACACCGACTCGAAAGCACTAAACATTAACGAAGAGGCTCCGATGCCCACCGCGAGCAAGCCCACCGTGACGATGGTCGAACCGGGAGTCTTGCGAAGGATACGCGCGGCGAAGCGAAGGTCGTGCATGCGAACTATCGTATCGCGGACCCCTAAAGTTCTCCCTGGTGCCAGCCGATGATTTACACGTGATTGCCGAAGACCTGATCGAACTCGAACTGGTACGAAACCGGTTCAACCGTTTGATGAATGAGTTGGCGCACGGGGAAATTGCCCGTAACTCGTTTCAGCCCTGGGAAGTAGAGATCCTGCTCGATATCGAGTCCTGCGCGTTGGAACCTCGCAAACGCCTCGATATCCTACGGCAATATCAAAAGGCCGTGCAAAAGCAAATGGAGCGCGGGAACGCGCCGCCCCTGATGAAGATGTCGGAATATCTTCATTCGAAAAGCACGCGTCGTCCCGCGATCGTATAGCGGCCCTCGAGGACTTTTCCGATTGCTTTCGGATAGGTGTGGTGCTCTTCCATGAGGATTCGGTCGGAGAGCGACTCGACGGTATCGGTGTCCAGCACTGGAACGGCGGATTGCATAATGATGGGCCCTGAGTCGAGATCCTCGTCGACAAAGTGCACAGTGCAGCCGGCGATCTTGACACCGTGCTCGAATGCCTGATGCTGGGCATCCAACCCGGCGAATGCGGGGAGCAGGGAAGGGTGGATGTTGAGAATTCGCCCGGCGAATTGGCGGATGAACGTCGCGCTCAAGAGGCGCATGAATCCGGCAAGGATCACCAGGTCGACCTGATGTTTTAGTAGCTCGTCGATCACGATTCGATCGTAGACTTCGCGGTCAAGGCCTTTGGACGGAATGGTGACGGCGATCAGATCGCGCTCGCGTGCGAAGTCCAGGCCCTTGGCATCGGCACGGTTGGAAATGACGACGGCGATTTCGGCATCCAGCGACTTTAAGTCGATCGCACGGGAAATTGCCATCAAATTCGAGCCGCGGCCCGAAATCAGGATGCCGAGCCGCTTCACCGGTAGTCCACCCGGGGCCGTCCGCGCTTGTGCTCGGTGACGCTGCCGATGACGAACGGGGTCTCGCCGATCCGTCGGAGGACGGTTTCGGCTTTCGTGGCTCCTCGTGCCGGAACCGCTAAAATCATCCCGACGCCGAGGTTGAAGGTACGCCGGTAGTCATCCTCGGGCACGTTGCCGATGGTGCGTAGTAGTTCGAAGAGTGGTGGAATGCGCCAGGAGGAAGTTTCGATGGACACGGCGAATGCCTTGGGCAGCATGCGCGGAGTGTTGTCGGTGATGCCACCTCCCGTGATATGGGCGGCGCCGCGCAGGAGTTTGGCAGCGATCAGGGCCCGAATCGGCTTCAAATAGCTGCGGTGAACGGCCAGCAGGGCGTCCGCAACAGTCGTACCGACTTCCGGAAGCATCGTGGAGGGAGCATAACCGGCAACCTCGAATAGCAGTTTGCGAGCCAGCGAGTAGCCGTTGGTGTGGAGTCCAGTAGAGGGCAGTCCGAGCAGCACGTCCCCTTTGCGCACGGATTTACCGGTCAGCAGGCCGGTCCGTTCCGCGGCTCCGACGATAAAGCCTGCCAGATCGTATTCGGATTCAGCGTACAATCCCGGCATCTCGGCCGTTTCGCCCCCAATCAGGGCGCATCCATTGTTCTTGCAGCCGCGAGCGATACCCGAAATCACCGAGGCTGCCACGTCTGCATCGAGCTTGCCGACGGCGAAGTAGTCCAGGAAGAAGAGCGGCGCCGCGCCTTGGACTGCGATGTCGTTGACGCAGTGGTTGACCAAGTCTTCGCCTACGGTATCGTGGCGGCCGGTCAGGAAGGCGACTTTGAGCTTGGTGCCGACCCCGTCGGCGGAACTGACGAGGACGGGCTTTCGGAGACCCGACAATTGAAAGGAAGCGCCAAAGGAGCCGATATCGGTAAGCACGTTCTTGGTGAACGTGGCCTGAGCCATCTTTTTGATGGAAGAAACGGCGCGGTCGGCTTCGTCGATATCCACGCCGGCATCGCGGTAGAGCACTGGTTTGCGAGTAGGCAAATCCCAGTATACGGTCTGCCGAAAAAAATAGAAGCGGTCCTGTCCATTGGACCGGGCCGCTTCTGCATGGACGTGTTGATGATGATGGGCTAAATGCCGGACTAGCTGGCTGCGGAGTTCGCGGCTACCAGCTGGCTGTTGGTGGCGCCCCAGATACCTTTAATGCTGCCACCCGCGCCGATGAAAAGGGCTGCGGAAGCCAGTGCCACAAAAGCCATAAGCAGGGTGTACTCGATCAAATCCTGGCCCTGCTCGTCATTGTAGAAATTGCGCAAAAAGTTCATGTTGTTCGCTCCTGTTAAACTCGTTGAATCTTACCGGTTCGGCGGCCTGTTTTTGGCCAGCGGCTGCCGGTTTCCACTGTGCAATACGTAATGAGTATTTCTCATCAAAAGCTGCGTGATAAGGCCTAGAAGTACGGGTAAGGTCACAGCTGCTATCCAACGGTAATATCTCCTGGCATCTTGAAACTAGCCAAATAGTAATTATCGCGTTCTGGCGATCCGGCTGGGCAGAGTCCCCAGGCAGTAACCTGACTGAAAGCATCAGCGCCATATACCGCTAAACCCTGCCTTGTCGCGGGGTATATAATACGCACTCAACCTTATGAAAAAACTAGTAACAGCGCTGCTATTTTTCTGCGCGTTCGTTTTCGCTGACTCGCCGACAACAGTCGCGATTCGCAACGCGAAAATTGTGACTGTCAGCGGCCCGGTGATCGCAAAGGGCACGGTGGTCCTGCGCCGCGGCCTGATCGAAGACGTCGGCGAAAATGTTGCCATCCCGGCCGATGCCTGGGTCGTGGACGGCGAGGGAATGACAGTCTATCCCGGCCTGATTGATTCACTCAGCACCGTAGGAATTCCGGGCGCAGCAGGCGCGGCGGCTGCTGCTGGAACCGCTCGCGGCGGGCGCGGAGCCCAGACCACGCCTACCCCAACTCCGGCTGTAACCGCTCCGGTGGAACGCGCTCGCGGACCGGAAGACCGCCCCTCGACCACGAGTTGGGTTGTGGCGGCCGACGAGATTCTGGCCAACGACCGGCGCATCGAGACGGTGCGCGGCAGTGGGATCACAACCGCTGTGACGTTCCCGACTCGCGGCATTTTTGCTGGCCAGGGTTCCATCATCGATCTGATTTCGGGCGAGAAGTCGCGAGAAATGGTGCTGGTGCCTTCGGTCGGCCAGTACATATCGCTTTCCCGCGCCGGTGGCGCCGGGGGCTTTCCGAGCGCGCTGATGGGCACCATCTCGTACATCCGCCAGATCTATCTGGACGCTGCTCATTATCAGCTGGTGAAGGACGCCTACGCGAAAGATCCGCGCGGGATGCAGCGGCCTGAGTATGACCGGGCGCTCGAGGGCGTATTGGAATCGAAGCGCATTTTTCTGCCTGCCAGCCGCTTGGTGGAGATCGATCGCATGCTGCGCTTCGCGGAAGAATTGAAGCAGCCGACGATCATCTATGGAGCACGTGAAACCTACCGGCCCGAGGCTGCCGCGTTGTTGAAGAAGGCCGGCACTCCCGTTCTGGTGAGTATGAAGTGGCCGGAAACGGCGCGCGATGCGAATCCCGACGATACTGACACGTTCCGCAATCTGGAGACTCGCGACAAGGCAG
>Ga0105237_10004661_pt1 | contig 15792 bp, 16 predicted proteins | sample KBSC24metaG_FD_81520 | JGI IMG/M metagenome (GOLD analysis project Ga0105237, IMG submission 81520) | Corn rhizosphere microbial communities from Kellogg Biological Station, Michigan, USA - KBS C2-4 metaG | ecosystem: Host-associated > Plants > Roots > Rhizosphere > Soil | place: Michigan, USA... | reverse complement strand
GCCAGCAGAAACAGCCGAAATAGCTGGCGTCATCTATCTCGTCATTCCGGGATGCGCCGCTTGGCGCAGGCCCGGAATCCATCCTCCCGATCGGGGTTATGGATTCCGGGCTCGCTCGTTTCACTCGCGCCCCGGAATGACGGTGATTGTTAATAAGGACTTCACCCCACCTTGCGCATCAGCAGGCTGCTCCAGCCTTCGATTTGAAGGTGCCGCAGCAATACCAGTCCGCGCGCGCGATAGGCGGCGATGACGCTGTTGGCCTGATACGGCAACAGCCCGGAAAGAATCACCAGCGCCGATGGTGCGAGATGCCGCGCCATCGGCGTTGCCATTTGCCTTAAGGGATTGGCGAGAATATTGGCCAGCACCAGATCGAACGGCCGGTGCTGTCCGAATTGCGGCGCTGAAAATCCGCTGGCGTGGATCGTCCGCACCCGGTTTCCCGCACCATTGAGCCGGGCGTTATCGCGCGCCACCCCAACCGACAGCGGATCGATGTCGCTCGCGAGCACCCCGCCGTGCAACGCCTTCGCCGCCGCAATCGCCAGCACGCCGGTGCCGGTGCCGAGGTCGAGCACGCGCCGGGGACGATACGCCTTCAGCACGGAATCGAGCAGCAACAGGCAGCCGCGCGTTGTGCCGTGATGGCCGGTGCCGAACGCCAGCGCCGCCTCGATCTCGATGCCGAGCTTGTTGGGCGCCACCTTTGAGCGGTCATGGTGGCCGTGCACCATGAAGCGCCCCGCGCGGACGGGGACCAACTCCTCGAGCGTCGCCTTGACCCAGTCCCTGGCTTCGACGGTGTCGAATTTGATCTCCCGCGCGACCTCGCCGCCGGCGGCGATAGCCACGAGTTCGCGGATCGAGGCCTGATCGGGGGCTTGCGCAAAATGCAGCGTGATGTCCCAGCGCCCGTCGGGTCCTTCGTGCGCGGCGATTGCCGCCTGGCCCTCGAAAAAACTCTCTGTCAGCAGGTCGACCACGCGCTTTGCGGTCTGTTCGCTGCCGATGGCAAAGCTCGCGCGGTGGGTAGCGGCGGTGGGGGTAGAAGTCATCAAGGGTCCGGGAAATGAATGTCGGCCGACAATACGTTGTCCTTCGCCACATCCATTACCCGGTAATTGGGTGGCGCGACATCCCTGCTTCCCGATGGTGCCTCGGCACACCGTCAGGAGTTTTCATTCGGCCGGCAGTGCGTCACTTTGAAATTGGCTTAGTGGTCCAGTTTGAATCTGAGGGAAATTTGCACATTTGCCTCAGGCACCCACTTGCCATCTACCTCGACCATACATCCTGCTCCGAAAATGAAGCGAGTGGGCAATCCGCTATCTTTCCATTTGCTGACGCAACGGGCATCGGCAATTTCTGGCCCCACCTCGATCACCAAAAATAAGCCCTCGCTTTGGGATCGGAAGCAGATTACTTAGCCTTCTTCCAGCGAGCGTCGGCCGCCTTTGCGGCAATCTCCTTTCGCCGCTTAGCCGTCATGCCCTCAGCCCGCGCCTTCCCGCCCATTCGCCCCAGCGCCACGGCGGCGGCGTTCTTGCCGTCATCCGTGGTCAGGTCGTCAATCTCGCCCGTCGCGATCTTGCCGACCATGACGGCGGCACCGATTACGTCGGCGGGGCGTTTTTCAGGGCCTCGGGGCATTAGTTCTTTTTTTCCTTCTTTTTCTTCGAGTTGCTTATGTGAACATCTGCGTCGATTTTGGCCCGCAATTGCGGAAGAATAGTCGCGATGAACTTTGCTGCACCATTGGGTGACTTGAAGGCTCTAGAGGCCACAACTTGGCCTTCGTGCAACAGCACTGCGAGGAACGGCAAGCCTTCGGATGGCGGCCCATAAACTACGCCCGAGACATACGCCATGTGTCCCTCCCAACTTGGGGACACTTATGCTAATGCTTAGCGGCAAGCTTCGCAAGGGAGGGCTAGATGAACGTCAGGCGCGTCCTCTGGTGGACATGGATCGTGCTGACTACCATTTGGGTCGTGCTACTTTTACTGACCGGCAAGTATTGGTGCCCTTTCTTTTTCTGGGAGAGCCGACTTCAATGCACGGCGGAAAGCACTTTCCGGGAACTAGTTAGCTTGTCGGGGGTGCCGCTTATGACGCTCGGCGCGGGCACGCTTATCGGATGGATCGTCAACGCCATCCGGGCCAGAATTTCAAACTGACGCACTACCGCGCGTTCACAGCTTTTCGACTCCGGGCGCAATGGTTGTTCACAGCCCTTTCCGCCGAAACATACCGTGGTTGTCCACAGGCTTGTACGCGGGATTTGCAGGAAAAATGCAGCGGCTTTTCCACGCAGTCATCAACCGGTCTTGCACAGACTATCCACCGGGGCGCGTACTCATCGATTATAAACCAAAATCGAACGGCAACGTGATCTTGCCGGGAGAGCGATCGCCGCGCTGATTCACCCGCTATTCACTCCGTTGCCAGATCATCCTTGCGAACGGAGTTCCCTGAACCGCGCATTAAGCCGCCTTGCCTTAAGGATGCGGCGTGGAGGGGGAATCAAGATGAAAAAAATCATCGTGTTTGTTGCCTTCCTGTGCGCCCTGGCCGCTTTGGCGGTCCAGCCGTCGGTTGAAGCACCCCGTCAGGCCGCGATGGAGACGCTATCGCCGTCCGCAATGATGCAGACGTCGCGATGGCTTCCAACAGAAGCCTACGACGCCATCTGATTTTTAGCAGGGGTGTGGCGCCGGTTCCGGCTTTGTCAGATCGACGCCCTGCCAAACAGCGCCCGGTGATCCCCGAGGATGACCCGCGCGGCGTTGTGGCCGGGTGCCCCGGTGACGCCGCCGCCGGGATGCGCGCCGCTTCCGCAATGATAGAGACCCCTCAGGGGTCCGCGATAGTCGGCGTGGCCGAGCATCGGCCGCGCCGAGAACAATTGGTTCAGCGTCAGCGCGCCGTGAAAAATATCGCCGCCGAGCAGGCCGAACTGGCGCTCGAGATCGAGCGGCGACAGGATCTGCCGCCCCACTACGCTTGCGGCAAAGCCCGGCGCATATTGATCCACGGTCGCGATCATGAGGTCGGCGACCTCCTCGCGATGGTCGTCCCACGACCGGCCCTCAGGCAATTGCGGCGCCACGTGCTGGCAGAACAGGCTGGCGACATGCTGGCCCGGCGGGCAGAGCGAGTCATCGAGGGTTGAAGGGATCAGGACTTCGACGACCGGCTCGCGGCTCCAGCCAAACGCCCGCGCGTCCTGCCAGGCGCGATCCATATAGTGCAGGCTCGGCCCGATGATGATGCCGGCCGTGAGATGATCGCCCGCGCCGGGCAGCGCCGTGAACGAGGGCAGCACATTGAGCGCGACGTTCATGCGGAAGGTACCGGAGCCATTGCGCCAGTTCCTGATGCGATCGAGAAAGTCGGCCGGCAACGCATCCGCCGGCAGCAGCCGCGTATACAGCAGCTTCGGATTGACGCTGGAGGCGACATATTTGGCACGGATGGTCTCGCCGTTGTCGAGAATAACGCCGACGGCGCGGTCGCGCTCCACGATCACCTCGCGCACCCCGGCATCCAGCTCGATCTCGGCGCCATGCCCGCGCGCGGCGCGGGCCATCGCTAACGTGATTGAGCCCATGCCGCCGATGGCGTGGCCCCAGACGCCCTTCTTGCCGTTCACCTCGCCGAACGCATGATGCAGCATGACGTAAGCCGAGCCGGCCGCGTAGGGACTGGCGTAATTGCCGACGATGGCGTCGAACCCGTAGAGCGCCTTGACCAGATCGCTCTCGAAGCGGTCATCGAGCATCTCGCCGGCCGAACGCGTGAACAGGTCGAGCAGGTTGCGCTGCTGCTCCAGCGTCAGCCTTCGCAGGATGTTCGCGGTGCCGATCGCGTTGAAAGCTTCGCGGATCGCGCCGATGCCAAAGCCTTCGACGATGTTGGGCGGCGCACGCAACACCAACTGGCGCAGCACATCGGCGATGCCTTCGAGTTCGCGCGCGAACGCGTCGATCCCCATGGCATCGCGTTCGCTAAGCCTGGCGATAGACTGATGGGTGCGGCCTTCGCCGGTCAGCAAATAGCTGCCATCAGGCGAGGGCAGGAAATTCTGCGCGCGGCGTTCGACGATCCGCAGGCCGTGATTATGCAGCTTCAGGTCCGAGATGATCTGCGGGTTGAGCAGGCTGACGGTATAGGCCGCGACCGAATTGCGAAAACCCGGATGGAATTCCTCCGTCACCGCCGCGCCGCCCACCACCTTGCGGCGGTCGACTACCTTCACGCGCAGGCCGGCCATCGCCAGATAGGCCGCGCAGGTGAGGCCGTTATGGCCTGCGCCGATAATGACAACGTCGGTCTCTGCCATGGCTGCTTCAAGTCGATTTGATGGTGCGCTCGCGCTGTATGTATTGTCATTCCGGGATGGTCCACCTGAACTCGGGTTTACCCGAGTTCAGCAATATCATTGTCCAACTCGGCAACAGCCGGCTTGGATGGACCAGACCCGGAATCTCGAGATTCCGGGTTCACGCGAAGACGCATGCCCCGGAATGACATTTCAATCCTTAGTGAAGATGCCGATCCGAGCACAGTGTCAACTTGCGTTTCGGTTCCGCGCCCAGCATTGCCCGCCGCGGCGCGCTATGCTCCATTGCCCGTCCCGGCGAGCGCGCGCCTTGCCGGGAATCCCGCCGCCGGTATCAGCCGGATTCAAGCCGGAGCTTTCATGAATTCGTCTGATCCGTCCGCTGTCACGGACCAGCCTTCCCTGAGCCGAAACCGGCTGGTGCTGATCGTCTACACCTCGGCCATCTTTGTCAGCGCGCTGCTGCTGTTCTCGGTGCAGCCGCTGTTCACCAAGATGGTGCTGCCGCGGCTGGGCGGTTCGCCGGCCGTATGGTCGGTGGCGATGGTGTTCTTCCAGTCGCTGCTGCTCGGCGGCTATGCTTATGCGCATTATCTGATGCAAATCCGCAACCGCATGATTCCGGTGGCGGTTCATCTCGTGCTGCTGGTGATCGCACTGCTGACGCTGCCGTTGTCGATCGCCAGCGGCTGGGGCGAGCCGCCGACATCAGGCTACGCATTCTGGCTATTGGGCCTGTTCGCGGTTTCGATCGGGCTGCCGTTCTTCGCGCTGGCGGCCAACAACCCGCTGCTGCAGGCCTGGTTCGTTCGTACCGGCCACCCCAACGGCCCGGACCCTTACTTCCTCTATGCCTCCTCGAATATCGGCAGTTTTTTGGCGCTGTTGTCCTATCCGGTGCTGCTGGAACCGATGTTCACATTGCGCACCCAAAACCTGCTCTGGACCAGCGGCTACGGATTGCTGATCGTGCTGATCGGGGCTTGCGGCGTGCTGTTGCTGCGCTCGCCGGCGAATGCCGCTGTCGATATGTCCGTCGATGAAACCGACGCGCAGGCGCCGCCGTGGACATTGCGCGCGCGCTGGATCTTTCTCGCCGCGGTGCCGTCGGGCCTGTTGATCGCGGTGACCGCGCATATTTCCACCGACGTTGCCGCCGCACCCCTGCTGTGGGTGCTGCCGCTGTCGCTCTATCTCTTGACCTGGGTGCTGGTGTTCCAGTCGCGCCCGCTGCTGCCGCACAAATGGATGCTGCGGGCGCAGCCGCTGGCGATCGCAGGCGTGATCGTGCTGCTCGCGGTTGGCGGCGAACAGAACCTGCTGCTGACGCTCGGCGGACACCAGGTTTGTTTCTTCGTCATTGCGATGGCATGCCATGGCGAACTGGCGCGTACCCGCCCGGCCGCGAAATATCTCACCGGCTTCTATGTCGCGTTGTCGTTCGGCGGCATGGTCGGCGGCCTGTTCGCGGGCCTGATCGCGCCTTATACGTTTTCATGGATCGCGGAATACCCGACCCTGCTGGCCTTGGCGGCGTTGTGCCGCCCGCCCGGCGGCAACGAACGTCTTTCCCGCTGGAGCGGCTGGTACTGGCCGTTTATCGCCGCGCTGGCGGCAGCGTTAATGGCGCCCTCCTGGTCGGAGGGCAAGATCACGACATGGATCGGTGGACATCGGGTCTGGGTGATCGGCGCCGTCGGCGTGCTCTCGGCATTGCTGGCACTTGGATTGAACGCCAACCGCTGGAAGATTTTCGCAACGGTCGTGGTGGCTCTCGTGCTGATCCGCGCCTATCCGTCGGACGACGGGCGCGTGGAAACCGTGCGCAGCTTTTTCGGCGTCCACAAGATCGTGGAGACGCCGCATGGCCAGTATCACGTGCTGATGCATGGCACCACGATTCACGGCGCCGAGAAATTCCAGAACGACGACGGTACTCCAATTACCGGGCGGCCCGAGCCGATCACCTATTATCACCGGGATGGCGGCATCGGTCAGGCGATCGCGGCGGTTCGCGAGCGTAAAGCTGCGCCGCTGCGCGTCGCGGTGATCGGTCTCGGCGCCGGCACGTTGACTTGCGCCTCGGAGCCGGGCGAGAGCTGGAAATTCTTCGAGATCGATCAATCGATGGTCGATACCGCGCGCGACCCCAAATATTTTACTTATATCCAGAACTGCGAGCCCGGCCTGAAGCCGGTGATAGGCGACGCCCGGCTGACCTTTGCCAAGGAGCCTGACGGCATCTACGATCTGATCATCGTCGATGCCTATTCGTCGGACGCGATCCCGATCCACCTCGCCACTCAAGAGGCGATGGCGATCTACAAGAGCAAGCTCGCCCCGCAGGGTGCGGTGATGATGCATGTCTCGAACCGGCATCTGGAATTATCCAGCGTCGTGGTCGGCATCGCCGAGGCCAACGGTCTCAAGAGCTGGGTCTACAGCGAGGATTCCGGGCGCGACAACGAGTACATCTTCTCGACGTCGGTCGTGGTCTCGGCGCGCGAGGAGGCCGACGTCGGCAAGTTGGCATCGTCGGAACAATGGGAGCTGGACGAAGCCGACGACAAGCAGCGGGTCTGGACCGACGACTACTCCAACGTGCTCGGTGCGGTGTGGCGGCGGCTGCACAAAGACGAGCAATAGAAATTTGGGACTGCGGGGGAAATTTCGATGCACGATAAGGTCGATGTCCTGATCATCGGCTCTGGCGCCTCGGGCGCGGCGGTGGCGTGGAGCCTTGCCGATACAAGGATGCGGATCCTCTGCCTGGAGCAGGGCGATTGGGTGAAGCCGACGGACTATCCGAGCAATGGACGGGATTGGGAGGCGCGCCTGTTCAGCGATTTCGCCGTCAGTCCCAACCGCCGCGCGCGGCCGACCGACTATCCGATCAACGACGCCAATTCGCCGATCAAGGTCGTGAATTTCAACGGCGTCGGCGGCAGCACGATCATGTACACGGCGCATTTTCCGCGCATGCACCCCTCGGACTTCAAGGTGCGCACGCTCGACGGCGTCGCCGACGACTGGCCGATCGACTACGCAACGTTGGAGCCGTACTTCGCCGAGAATGACCGCATGATGGGCGTCTCGGGTCTTGCGGGCGATCCCGCCTATCCGCCAAAGCAGCCGCCGATGCCGCCTTTGCCCCTTGGCAAGTCGGGTACTCGCTTCGGCACGGCGATGAACCGGCTGGGCTGGCATTGGTGGCCGTCCGACTCGACGATTGCCACCACCGATTACGAGGGGCGGGCGCGCTGTATCAACCTCGGTCACTGCACGCCGGGCTGCGCGCAGGGTGCCAAGGCCAGTACCGACATCACCTATTGGCCGCATGCCATCCGCGCCGGCGTCGAGCTACGCACGCTTTGCCGGGTGCGCGAAATCACCACCGACGAGCACCGCATGGCCTCCGGCGTCGTCTATTATGACGCCGAGGGGCAAGAGCAGTTTCAGCCCGCAGAAGTCGTCATCCTCGCCTGCAACGGCGTCGGCACGCCGCGGCTGATGCTGAACTCGGTATCGGCACGGTTTCCGAACGGCATCGCCAATTCCAGCGGGCTGGTTGGCAAGAATCTGATGTTTCATCCCTACGCCCTGACGTACGGCTATGTCGATGAACCGCTCGATGGCAATCACGGCCCGCCGCTATGTCTCTGGAGCCAGGAATTCTACGAGACCGACCCGCAGCGCGATTTCGTGCGCGGCTATACCTTTCAGTTCGGCCGCGGCGTCGGTGCGATCATGGAAGCCATCGTCAGCACCAATGCGGGGCGGCTGCCGTGGGGCGAAGACCATCACCGCGTCTATCGGAAACTGCTGAACCATCGCATCGGTCTTTCGGCGATCTGCGAGGATCTCCCCGAAGAGCACAACCGGGTGACGCTCGATCCCGTGCTGAAGGACTCCAGCGGCATCCCCGCGCCGAAGCTCGACTATACCATCAGCGCCAACAGCCTGAAGATGATGGACCACGGCATCGCGCGGGCGAAGGAGATCCTGACCGCCGCCGGCGCCGGCAATATTGCGGTCGAGAGCCCGATCCTGAACGGCGGCTGGCACCTTCTCGGCACCGCGCGCATGGGCACCGACCCCGAGCGCTCGGTGGTGAATGAATGGGGCCGTTGCCATGACGTGAAGAACCTCTTCATCGTCGATGGCAGCATCTGGGTGACCTCCGGCGGCGTCAACCCGACCTCGACCATCCAGGCGCTGGCGCTCTACATTGCCGACAGCATCAAGCAGCGCCTTGCCAACCTGTTCGACTGAGAACGACCGACATGCCAAACCATCACCTCACCGCCGAACAAATCCGCGACCTGCGCGCGCTGGCCGGCACGATCATCCCTCCAGGCCCGACCTATGGCGTGCCGGGGGCTGACGACGAATTGATCTTTAAAGACATCCTGGGGAGCCTTGAGCGCGACCATGACGATATATGCCGCGCGCTCGCCCATCTCGCCACGCTTGCCGATGGCGCCTTCGCCGATCTTGGGCCCGAGCGCCGCACGGAGGTGGCAGCGGCTTTTCGTGAAACCGGCGGTGCACCGCTCGCCGCCTTGGTTCGGGTGGTGCTGCTTTGCTACTACCGCGACGACCGGGTGATGCGATCGCTCGGCCAGGAACCGCGCGCGCCTTTCCCCAAAGGGCATGTCGTCGAACAGGGCGACTGGTCGCTGCTCGATCCGGTGCGCGCGCGGCCGCGAATGTATCGCGTGGTGGAGTAGACGAAATGTCCACCAACTCAGGTGGGGCCAATCTTCCAGTTCGACTGGCAGGCCAAACCTGCGTTCGGCGTCCGGCCGACAGCAGTTCGAAGCACCTGCCATTACAAGCGGCGGAAGAAGCGCGTATGATGTTCTAGCCATCCGTTGAACAGGGAGGCCATCATGCGGTTCAGGACGATCGGAACACTGTCACTTTCACTCGGCGCGATGGCACTTGGCGGCTCCGCGGCTGCACAAACCACGCTAGCTCCGCCGGCAATTACCCGTATAGTCATTGCTGCAACCAAACTGCCGACCGTGACGGACGTGCCACTCTATTTCAAAGCCGTGAGCGTCACGATCCCGCCAGGCGAGAACAGCAGCGTCTCTGCGGCCAACGGCATCGTCTACCAGATTTCAGGATCGACCGAGGTCTCGCTCGATGGCGGGACCAAAATTCTCAACGCAGGAGATGGGCTCTTCATCGCTGCCGGGAAGACGTCTGTGCTGAAGGCGGGCAGTGGAGGACCATCGAGCTTCCTTCATTTCTTGCTTGCCCCCGCTGCGGACCTGGATCGGCCTGCCGAACAAGCACCTGCCGTGGTGAGAGAGCTATATCGCACGGCTGCACCGATCCCCGACCTGAAGCCAGGCGGTTATGATCTCAATCTGACACGAGTCACATTTCCCGCACAGATGCCTTCCAACCCGCCACACCATCGGTCAGGAGCGGCTCTGTACTATATAATCTCCGGCACCGGAGCCAACACGGTGGACGGCACGACGATGGAAAAAGCCCCGGGTTCCCTGATCTATGAACCGTACGCCCTCGTGCATCAATGGGGCAACCCAGGCAGCGAGCCGTTGACATTCCTGGCCTTCAACATCAATCCGGAAGGTGTGGCAGCCGTGCTTCCAGGCACACCGCCCAAGAATCAATAGCCAAGCACCGCGGCCATCGACGATCTTGAAGGGGCATCCGGTCGCTAACGCGGGCAAAGCCGAGCCCGCGCAAGTCGCGCTCGGCACGCTCGATTAGCAAGTCGGCGGGCTAATCCTGATAGGTGAACAGCCCGCGCGGCTGATAATACGGCCGCGGCGCGTATCGGGGTGCATAGCCGCGGTCGTATGGCTGCTGTTGGTAGACCTGCGTATCATAGAGCCGCCGGCCGCGCGGCGCCGGATAGCGCGCCCCGTCGGAGCTGCCGTCGGCCGGATAGATGTAATCGGGGTCAGCCTGCGCTTGCGCCGGGATATCGCCTGGCGCCACCTGCTGCGGCGTCAACACGACGGGATCGCCGGCGGCGTTATATTGCGGAATGTATTGCTCGGCCGGATCGCGGCGCGCGACGGCGGTATTGGTCCGGGACCGCGGATTGCGCGCCAGCGCGATCTGGGAGGAGCCGGTCAGCGTCACGGTGGTATTGAGCACGCCTTCCTTTTGCACCAGCTCATACAGCGTCGTGGCGTTGGCGCGCGACAGCCGCACGCAGCCGTGCGAAGCGGGGGTGCCGAGACGGCTTTCGGAATCGGTGCCGTGAATGGCATGGCCGATCCTGGTGAAGAAGATCGAGTGCGGCATCGGCGCGTCGTCGAATTCCTTGGAGAAGTGGTCTTCCTCCATCCGGAAGGTGCGGAAGCTGCCGTTCGGCGTCTCGTAGGACGGAATGCCGGTGGAGACCGGCCAGTGGTAGCGCTCGACGCCGTCGACCGCGACGGTCATCTGCTGCGCATTCTTGTCGATGGTGATGGAGACGTTGGCCTGCGCGGCGCCGGTGGCGAACAGCATCAGACCGGCAAAAGCAACGAGGAAGGAACGCATTTTATCTTTGGCCTCCGAGCCTTGACTGCAGTGCCGCTCTCTCCGTCCCCCGCATCAATATGCCCGGAATGCGGATTTGGTTCCAGCGGCTGGTGAGGCATCGTTAATGTGCGGGCGGGCGCAAACAAGGCGGTGGCGGGGTTTAATCGGAGCGCCGCGCTATTTTTCCCTAGGCGGCTCGGCCCGCCCTGAATTCTTCACGGGCGTGCAACCTTTTGGCCGCATCCGCGTTACAGATTCCCGCCCGTCGGCGCAATCGCGGCCGGCCATAAGGAATTCACATGAAAACGAAGACCATGACATCGGCGCTATCGGCCGGTTTGCCCGTAAAGCTTCATCTTGCGGCTGCCGCCCTGATACTGGGGCTGCTGGCAATGCCCCATATCGGGCACGCGCAGGGCATCGTGCGCGGCGCGCAGGAGGGTGCTTACGAAGGCAACCGGGTTGCCGGTCCCGTGGGTGGGGTGGTTGGCGGCGCGGTTGGCGCCGGCGTCGGCGGCGCGGTGGGGGCCGTCAAGGGCGTGTTCGGAATTCCGGATCGCGGCTATCGGCGGGGCTATCGTTGCCGCGGCTATTACGACCGCTACGACCATTTCCACTGCTATCGGTGATTTGATCGACCGTCATTGCGAGCCAACGGGTCTCGCGAACGCGCGCCCGATGACAGGCTCCGCGAAGCAATCCACGGCCACCAAACGAGACTGGATTGCTTCGTCCGCTTTGCTCCTCGCAATGACGAACGAAAGGGTGTTCAGTTCTTCAGCCGATACCCGGTTTTGAAGATCCACCACACCGCGACCATGCAGATCGCGAGGAACATCAGCGTGATGCCGACGCTCACGCCTACGCTGACGTCGGAGATTTCATAAAAGCTCCAGCGGAAACCGCTGATCAGATAGACCACCGGGTTGAGCAGGGTGATGGTGCGCCAGCCGGAGGGGAGCATGTTCACCGAGTAAAAGCTGCCGCCGAGGAAGGTCAGCGGCGTCACCACCAGCATCGGGATCATCTGCAGCTTTTCGAAGCCGTCGGCCCAGATCCCGATGATGAAGCCGAACAGGCTGAAGGTCACCGCGGTCAGCACCAGGAACGCCAGCATCCACCAGGGATGGTGAATCTGCAGCGGCACGAACAGGCCGGCGGTGGCGAGGATTATCAGGCCGAGGATGATCGATTTGGTGGCGGCGGCGCCGACATAGCCGAGCACGATCTCGAAATACGACACCGGCGCCGACAATAACTCATAGATGGTGCCGACGAATTTCGGAAAATAAATGCCGAACGAGGCGTTGGCGATGCTTTGCGTCAGCACCGACAGCATCACCAGTCCCGGCACGATGAAGGTGCCGTAGCTGACGCCTTCGACCTGGGTGATACGCGAGCCGATCGCGGCCCCAAACACCACGAAATACAGCGACGTCGAAACCACTGGAGAGACGATGCTTTGCAGCAGCGTGCGCCAGGTCCGCGCCATTTCGAACAGATAGATCGCGCGGACCGCCCTGAAATTCATGGCGCCCTCACCAGGCTGACGAAGATGTCTTCCAGCGAGCTCTGCGTCGTATCGAGATCGTAGAAGCGGATGCCGGCGGCTCTGAGGTCGCTGAGCAGACTGGTAATGCCGGTGCGCTCGCCCTTGGTGTCGTAATTGTAGATCAGCTCGCAGCCCTGGTCTGACAGTTCGAGGTTGTAGGGCGCGAGCGCTGGCGGAATCGCATCGATCTTGCCTTGCAGATGCAGCTTGAGCCGTTTCTTGCCGAGCTTTTGCATCAGGCCCGCCTTGTCCTCGACCAGGATGATCTCGCCCTTGTTGATGACGCCGATCCGGTCGGCCATCTCCTCGGCCTCCTCGATGTAATGCGTGGTGAGGATGATGGTGACGCCGGATGCCTGCAGCGTCCGCACCACTTCCCACATGCCCTTGCGCAACTCGACGTCGACGCCGGCGGTGGGCTCGTCGAGAAACAGGATCTGCGGTTCGTGCGACAGCGCCTTTGCGATCATCACCCGGCGCTTCATGCCGCCGGACAGGGTGACGATCTTGGCGTCCTTCTTGTCCCACAGCGACAGGTCCTTCAGCACCTTTTCGATATGCGCGGGATTTTTCGGCTTGCCGAACAGGCCGCGGCTGAAGCTGACGGTCGCCCATACCGACTCGAACGCGTCGGTGTGCAGTTCCTGCGGCACCAGGCCGATCAGCGAGCGGGCGGCGCGATATTGCCCGTTGATGTCATAGCCGCCGACCGTCACGCGGCCTGCGCTGAGATTTGCAATGCCGCAGATGATGCTGATCAGCGTGGTCTTGCCGGCGCCGTTCGGTCCCAGCAGCGCAAAGATCTCGCCGCGGCGAATCTCCAGGTTGATGTTGTCGAGCGCCTTGAAACCGGAGCTGTAGGTTTTCGACAGATTTGCAACGGATATGATCGGGAGCATGGCGGGCTTGATGATCTGATTTGAAAAATGCGGGAAAAGGATAAAGCGGCACGTCGGCCAGCCCGGGGGAAGGAGAGGGTAGCGAGGTCTGACACATATGAACGCTCGAGGCCTTGCGCAATCGCCGCAAGGCCAGGCCATCCACCCGTAAATGGAGTTTAGTCGGGAAGGGACCAGTCCGCCTTCAAAGCAGGACTACAGCAAATCCGAGGCCGTCCCGTGTTCACCTGAAATAATCGAGGACAATATGCAGGTCGGATTGGAGGGCAGGCTTCCCATTCAGGTTGGCGTCGATGACCCGCCGGCAAACTTCGACGGTGGCATGGTCCCCGAGATCGTTCGCGGCTTCGAGGACGATCCAGGCCGCATCCAGCGGTTGGTCCGGCTTCGACTCATCGGAAACCATACCCGGACGTTTGCGTAGGACTGCGATTGCGTTCATGACCGATATTCCCCAGCCAATTCCAGATCGGCTATCTCAATGCATATGAAGCAGGGCCGGGCGCTTCAGGCTGGAATCAGCACCCCCGGCGCTCTTGCGAGACTGATAGAATTCCAGAACGCTTCGGGATGTCTTGACGTTAAGGCGCCCGAACTCGTTTTCCAGGTCAGTCAGGTCCTGTGCGGTGATGCGGTGATCTTTGGCGCCGAGAAAAAGTAACGACATTGTCGTCGCCCACGAAAAGTCGAGGGCTTTGGCGAGAACCAGCAGCATTTCCCGGTTCTTGTCGACCAGCGCACGTTCTATCACGTCGCCCGGCAACGAGCACAACAAGGACAGTCCGATCGTGACCTCGTCGAGCCGATGGGACCGGGCGTATCCGGATATGCTGTCCTCATTCAGGTTGCCCTGCTGATGCTGCGTGGCCACGACCCGTTTTGCGACGAAATGGCTCCGCGATACCGGCCCGAACTTGGATTGCAGCGTGCCCGTGACCTCGGTCACCGAGCTCTGAATTTGATCAACCATCGCCGGACGCTCGTCTTCGAGCCGCTTTTTCACCTCCACCGACGCCTTTGCGATTAACTGCTGGAAAAGATGCCTGGGGATGTCGTTGCGGAGACCAAGTTGCTCGGCGAGGATGGAATCGCCTTCGGCCCGCTGGATCATGTGCAAAAAGCCGAACTCCGAAAGACGCGCGCCATCGTTACTGGCGACCGAGTTCACGACCTCCCGGTTGCCGCGCGTCACGAGCACGTCTGTGACCGCCTGCTCGATGGACTTTCGTTTTGAGATCGCGAGCAAATGCGGCTGGCTTTTGGTGCAGGCGTTGGCGACCAGGGCGTAGGTCTCGAGCCGCTCGGACTCCTGGAGCACGGGGCCGGCGACATCGATCGAATCGTCAAAGGCAAGTTTATGGATGATATTGACCGGGGCCCTGTCGAAGCGGGCCAGCCGCCTTGCAAGCTGCGCGCGGGCCGCGACTTCGATCTCGTCCGCTAGCCGTCCGATCACCTCGCCAAAGGTCCATATCTCGTCGTCGCTATAGCGGCCGGCGATCAATAGATCGGTGGTATGCTGCAACGCCCGCATGCGGCTTTCCGGCGTTCCCCGCTGGACCGCATCGTCGAGACCCTGCAGAAACGATTTTTCCTGGCTCATTTTGGCAACCCCCACTCGCGACAACGCGCACTAACGCTATCCGGGTTGATCATACCCGGCACACGCGAGTTTTCGGTAAAAGTGGCGGCTAAGTTTTGCTTCTAAAAATTCGCTAAAATGCGCAGCAATTTGTTCATTTCCGGGTCATGGCGAGCGCCAGCAGCATGCTCCGCGCTTTTCTTGCAGCTCACACCCGCTCCACGAAACTGTCGACCACCTTCTTCTCGCCGGCCTTCTCAAAGGCGATGGTGAGCTTGTTGCCGTCGACCTTCACCACCTGGCCGTAGCCGAATTTCTGGTGAAACACCCGGTCGTCCAGAGAAAATTCCGAGGTGGTGCCGGTGGATTTCGCGATCAGCTCGCCTTCGATGGTCACCGGGCCGCGCTTGTTGCGGGAGAAGCCGCCCGACCCACCACTGCGCGCGCTGGAAAACGGCGACTGGCTTTCATTGAAGCCGCCACCGGCCTGGCCATTGCGGCCGCCCTGACCGCGCGCGCGATTGGCCTGCGCCCGCTGCCACCCCGGGGTCGAGTAGCTCGAGCCGAACGATTCCACATTGTCGAAGCGCGAGGGGCCGTAGCCGCCAGAGCCGCCCCAGCCCGAACCGCCCTTGGATTCCGTGATCTCGACGTTCGGCGCCGGCAGCTCGTCGAGAAAGCGCGACGGTATCGTGGTCGACCAGGTGCCGTGAATCCGCCGGTTGGTGGCGAAATACAGTTTGGCGCGGCGGCGCGCGCGGGTCAGCCCGACATGGGCGAGGCGGCGCTCTTCTTCCAGCCCGGCTCGGCCCTGCTCGTCGAGCGTGCGCTGGCTCGGAAACAGCCCTTCCTCCCAGCCGGGCAGAAAGACGTTGTCGAATTCGAGCCCCTTGGCCGAATG
>Ga0105237_10004660_pt1 | contig 15793 bp, 13 predicted proteins | sample KBSC24metaG_FD_81520 | JGI IMG/M metagenome (GOLD analysis project Ga0105237, IMG submission 81520) | Corn rhizosphere microbial communities from Kellogg Biological Station, Michigan, USA - KBS C2-4 metaG | ecosystem: Host-associated > Plants > Roots > Rhizosphere > Soil | place: Michigan, USA... | reverse complement strand
TATCAGGAATTGTAAAAGGATCATGACTAGATATATTAAAAAGCACCGCTAGAAAAGGTGTTTGTTTTTTATTTAAAACATCTGCAGCGTAAGGCAGAAAATAATGATCGTAAATACCCCACTCACCATCAGAATGTTCCGGGTTACCATAATCATCTTCTGAATAATAATTATCAATACCAACAATGTGACAAAGTTTGCCAAACCCAAAATGGTCTTTTCCCGCGCCCATAAAGAAATTAGTACTGTACCCTTTTTCTTTAAGTATAGTTCCCATACCTCTAACGGCATTGTTGCTATAAACAGAATAATAATAAGGTTCATCAAGCACGGGCGGTATGCCTGCCAATAATGCAACAATACCCTTATTAGATGTTACTCCGCTTGCATAAGCGTTTTTGCAAATAATGCTCTCATTCATTAATGAATCAAGAAACGGCGTGCTCGCTTTTTGGGGATTTCCTTTTTCCAAAAATCCTCTTCGAAAACTTTCGAGGATAAATATGACTACGTTCTTACCCGAAAAACTGTCAGCATGATTGTATTGCCTTCGTATAGTAAATAGACTATCTAGTTCCCTGTTCGAAAAATAATTTTTATCTGTCAATACCGTTTGCTTCTTTGTTAATGAGTATAAAAAAGTAATAGCAGAATTGTTGGCCAATGACTCATTCTGAGGAGACAAGTACAGCAGTGGGGTTGAAGGAAGTATAGGGCTTACGCCGGTTCCCCGGGCAATTAAAAAAGTAATAAGCAAGAAGGTTATTCCCTGCCAGGCAGGCTTGAATTTTGATCTATTAATTCCGTGACTTTTTGCAGCGGGTTGATAATTTAAAATCCTCAGAAAAACATACAAACTCAGCCATATAATCAAAATGAAAAAAATTAGTAAATACCAATACCTTATCAGGAAAAGCCCCCACGCTTTGTATGAATCTTTAAAGACGTATAAGATATCAACATTACTCCTTCGCAGGTTAAAATGGTAATAAGCAAGATCAATAAAACAAAGCGCCAGCATTGGAAAATTGAAAAGTACAAACAAGGTCACTGCTATCTTTTTGCGTAACCACACATTTACTTTATTATATAAAAAAAGAAGATAAAGGCACAACACTCCATTAAGTAAAAAGATAGTTGTAAAATCTAACCTTGTGCCCCAATAAAATGCAATCAACAATTCATGAAAAGATAAACCACTGGTACTATAATAAATTTGATAAAAACATACCCGAAGAAGGAAATATATAGCAAGTAATAAAAGAAGAATTTTAAAAACTACTTTCACCTGCCTTACTATCATTGTATGTCTGTTAGTAAATTAATTTAATAGTGATACCTGCTTTTTACGTTTATCAACACAACACTTATCAATGTGTCTTCAGTTAATTTTTTCAATTTTTCTATATGAAAGTAATTATTGAAAGCAAGCGACCACGTAATTATTTTCTTGCCCGGAAATTTGCTTTTTAAGCTATCTATATATTCCACTGACTGGGAAACAAAATGCACCTGGGGTACAATCTTTTGTTTGAGAGCGTTCAGTTCATCATCATCCTTTTTCTTTAACAGGTTGGCCTGTATATTAAGACTTACATTGAATCCGTGGCTGGCAAAACGGTTGGCAGCAGAAACATCATACAACTCTATAAGAATGTTTTGCATTAAATGATACTGCTGTATATTTCTTTCAAAAACATCAAGCGCCTGTTGTACATTAGAAGAATCAACCCCACGCATATCAAGCCATATTTTCTTATTTTCAGCGTTAACATCTTTCAATAAAGAATCCATAAACAGATTGATGGGCCTGCTTCCCGGAGGATGCCATACCCAAAAATCATTTATGCTACTGTCATAGTAAACATCAGCTTCAAACCCTTGAAAATAGTCTTTAAGTAAGTGAAACCGTTGCAAAGAGTTAACACGATGCGCCCACAACTTTTTGGTAAAACATGGCAAGGTTGATGATTCATCACTTTTGCAGGCAATCTGTTGTAATTGATAATATTGAAAGCGGAATAAAATATCATTCCTGTAATAATAACAGCAAATAAGTATGGCGATTAAGAGCAGTAAGAATATTTTCCGTATTGAAAACATAAGGTAATTAAGGAACAGCACTTATATAACTTATCCCAACGCACCTTTACACAATTAAAAGACCTCCACACTCCAGGTACGTTCAAAAATTTCATTTTCTTCCAGTAATTGTATTCCCTCTTTCTCCTGTAGCTTCCCGGTAGTTTGCACACTATCGGCAATACCGCACCATGGTTCAATGCATACAAAATCTGCATCTTTTGCATTCCAGATGCCCATATAAGGGAAGCCATCAAACTTCACCTTTAAGCCATGTGTTGTTTTATCGCTAAGGATAGAAATACTGTTTGAGCGAAGATGCTTGAATACAAGTGCATCTTCATAAAACAAGGGTTTTGATAATGCAAGCCTGTCAGTGTTTTTTAGAACAGGAGTCGTATAAGTTTCTATCAATCCATCTTTTGATAAGGGCCAGCGCTCTGCACTTTCAACATCGCTGAACTTGAGATAATAATCTTCAAAAACTGTATCGTTTGTTAATGGCACTTTAAAAGCCGGGTGACCACCAACTGAAAAGTACATATGGCCGTGGCTTTTGTTTTTTACATTATAAGTAACGTTCAGGCGATTTTCTTTTAAACTGTACTGTACAATAAAGTTGAAATTAAAAGGATAATGCGCCCATGTTTCTTCATTGCTTACTCTAACAAAACTTACTGTGTCTGCCGACTGTTCTTCAACCACAAACTCCATATCCCTTGCAAATCCATGGCGGTTGAGGTGATATGTTTTATCACCGTAAGAATAGGTATTATCTTTTAGCCCACCCACTATTGGAAATAATACAGGGCTTTTCTTTCCCCAATATTTAGCATCACCACTCCACAAGTACTCAATGCCATTTTGCTTATGTACAATGCTCTGCAGTTCTGCACCTTTAGTAGAAATCTCCACTTTGAGGCTTTCATTTTCAATCGTGTAATTCATAGTATTTATTAATACAGTGTGGGCTACTCGTTTTCTTCTTTAATCACTTCGTCCTGTGCATTGGCCACTAAAATTGCGCTCATTTTCCTTAACGGATTTTGATGGCTTTCTTTATATCCAGCTCTTGTTCTTATGATATCTACGGCAGTAAATACAGCTTCGAGGAATGAAGCATGGCTTGCTTTTCCTTTACCTGCAATGTCAAAAGCAGTTCCATGATCCGGGCTGGTACGTACAGTAGGGAGTCCGGCTGTATAGTTTACGCCTTCGCCAATAGCAAGCGATTTAAAAGGAATTAGCCCCTGGTCGTGATACATGGCAAGTACCGCATCAAACTTTTCATAACTGCCACGGGCAAAGAAAGCATCGGCACTATAAGGCCCGAAAGCCAGTATATTTTGAACTTTAGCATCTTTAATAGCAGGCTTAATAACCGTTTCTTCTTCCTGCCCGACAAGTCCTTCATCGCCTGCATGGGGGTTAAGTCCGAGCACTGCGATTTTAGGTTTATCAATACCAAAATCTTTTTGAAGGCTGCTGTGCAATATTTTCAACTTGCTTAAAATATTTTCTTTCGTAATATGCTGGGCTATTTCACTAACAGGAACATGCTCTGTTACTAAAGCTACCCGTAAGTTTTCCGCAGTCATCAGCATCACCACATCTTTTGCTTCGAATATTGCTTTTAAATAGGGTGTATGACCGCTGTAACTAAACGCTTCGCTCTGAATATTTTTTTTATGAATCGGCGCCGTCACCAGCCCATCTATATGTCCGGCTTTTAACGCCTGTGTGGCTTGTTGTAATGAGATGAGCGCATATTTGCCACCAGTTTCATTCAACTGACCCGGATTTATCTGAACTTCTTCTTCCCAGCAGTTAAAAAGGTTAATCTGCTTATTATTAATACGCGACACCTCTTTTATAGCCTGGTAACTAATGTTGATCTCCGGCAACGCTTTCCTGTAAAAGTTAATGCTTTTATTGCTGGCGAAAACGACAGGCACACAAACATCCAGCAACCTGCTATCAGAAAGTGTTTTAATGATTAATTCCAGGCCAATGCCATTAAGGTCTCCACAAGAAAAACCAATCACAGGTTTTTGTAGCTCATTGCTCATACACAAAAAATTGAGGTGTAAATGTAAGAGATTGTAGTGAATGCCGTTATTGTAATCAATCATCGAAAATTTAATCCATTTACGTTTATCCCCGGTTTTGTTTTTATCATCATTATAATCAGTAAGTCATACTCTTTTACGTGCTGGTACTATTTACTACTTTTGCGCTTCATGCAATACACACTTAAAAAGTCCCTTGGCCAACATTTTTTAAAAGATGAAAATGTATGCAGGAAAATTGTTGAAGCATTACAACAAAGCATAGCATCTACTAATATTCATCAGTTGATTGAAGTAGGACCGGGCGGAGGCGCTTTAACAAAGCATCTTCTCCCACTGGAAGATATAAGTTTTAAAGCCGTGGAACTGGATACAGAAAAAGTTGATTTTCTTCAGCATACTTATCCTGCGATTAAAGACAAAATTATCAACCAAAGCATCCTGGATATTGAGGCCCCCTTTGATAGCAACTTCATTGTAATCGGAAATTTCCCTTACAATATTTCATCACAAATACTATTCAAAGTACTTGACTGGCGAAACCTTGTTCCTGTATGTATTGGCATGTTTCAAAAAGAAGTGGCGCAAAGAGTAGCTGCAAAACCCGGCTCAAAAGTGTATGGCATTATCAGCATTTTAATACAGGCATATTATAGTGTTGAATATTTGTTTGATGTACCACCTGGAAGCTTTAACCCTCCGCCTAAAGTGATGAGTGGCGTGATAAGGCTAAAAAGAAAAGATGAAAACTTAAACATTAAAAGTGAAAAGTATTTTTTTACATTGGTAAAAACCGCATTCAATCAACGGCGTAAAACTTTACGAAATGCAGTTAAAAGTCTTTTTGAAGCAACTGTGCTGCAAGATGATATTTTTAACAAGCGCGCAGAGCAATTAACCATTGAGGAATTCGCAACGCTAACTTTTAAAATGAGGTAATTTTAAAATTCTTTCCTTAAAAAGTTAGACAATCATTGATTTTTAAAAGAAACTTATTTCAAGTGAAACCCAAAGTTATCGTAACGGCTAAAGTGCATGAGTATTTAATCAACAGGCTTGAACAAAATGGATACGAAGTAATTTTTCAACCTGCTATTACTTATACTGAACTGGCTGAGATTATTCCTGAAATAACCGGCCTTATAGTTACCACAAGACTCAAAATTGATCAGGCTATTCTAAATACAGCGACGCAGTTAAAATGGATTGGCCGTCTTGGAAGTGGTATGGAACTGATTGATGTTGATTATGCAGAAAGTAAAGGGATAACCTGTGTAAGTAGTCCTGAAGGTAATCGTAATGCGGTAGCAGAGCATTCTCTTGGAATGCTGTTAAGCCTGATGAACAAAATAACCAGCAGCTTTGCCGAAATAAAAGAAGGAAAATGGATTAGGGATGCAAACCGCGGGATTGAGCTTACTGGTAAAACTGTTGGCATTATTGGATATGGCAATACCGGCGGAGCTTTTGCCAGGCTGCTTTCTCCTTTTAACGTAACCGTACTGGCCCACGACAAGTACAAGTTTGATTTTTCCAAAGACTATGTACGCGCTGCCGAACCAGAACAAATTGCCAGGTATGCAGATGTTGTAAGTCTGCATCTTCCATTGACAGATGAAACTTTCCATTACGCCAATGACGCTTTTTTTAATGCCCTGGAGAAAAAGCCTTTTTTTCTTACTGCCTGCCGTGGAAAAGTAACAGATACTTCCGCAGTAATCCGGGCGCTCGATAACGGAAAAATTGCTGCCGCAGGTATTGATGTGCTTGAAAATGAAAAACTGGATACTTATACAGAGGAACAAAAGGCACAGATGAAAAATTTATATAGCAGGCCGAACGTAATATTGACACCTCACATAGCGGGTTACAGCCATGAAGCATTTTACCTGATGGCAAAAGTGGTACTGGATAAATTGAATATTAAATAACGGAAAGCGTTTAATCTGTTTCTATTTCGGCAGTAAAGGCCAAATCAAAATTGCGATGGAACCGTCCGTCTTTATTGTGAGAAGACGCAGTCCATTCTTCTCCGTCAGGATAGGGATCTTTTTCAGACCAGTGGTTCTCTCCTATTGCCATCATACTGCTATGGTTACAATTAACTTTAAAGGCATAATGCTTCTTGTTATCTATAACAATATTACCCATATCAAAATAAAGCCACTGATTTGCATGCTTTTTTCCAACATTTAGATGCGTTTCAGCGAGCTTATGCTTCCATGAGTGTGTTTGCTCGTCAAACTCATACAAACTTATAGACGCATCTCCTTCGCCCAAAATCATTTCGGGGAAAACACTTATGTTTTTTAGTCTTCCTTTAACAGCAGATTTAAATGTTTGACCGGCAGAATATTGCATACCGTTTGAACAATGGCCGATCCAGTAATAATGGCCGATATTCTTGTTGCCGATAACAATAGAGTGGTGTGCTTTCATAAAACGCAATTAAATATGTACGTATATATATTAAACGCAAATGAACAGCCAATAGTATGCCTGTTTATTAAAAAAATATAAAAACAGCACCAAAGAAATTGCTTGTTTTGGAAAAGAAAATTTTTAAATTTGTATCTGTTGCAACGCTGCATACGATGTGTGGCGTTGTATTTTTTTTATCTCTTGTCTAAACTGAAATGACTATGAGTGACGTAATGTATGTGTCTAAAGAGACTTTTGAAAAAATGAAAGAAGAGCTGCATCACATGAAGGCTGTAGACCGTCCTGCAGCATCAAGAGCAATTGCAGAAGCCAGGGAAAAAGGAGATCTTCGTGAAAACGCTGAATACGATGCAGCCAAAGAAGCCCAGGGCATGCTTGAAGCAAAAATGGCTTTGCTGGAATCTCAGATTGCCAGTGCAAGAATAGTTGAAACCAGTGAGATTGATACAAGTAAAGTATCCATCTTAACCAAAGTAACCATTACCAATGTTGCTACAAAAAAAACAGTAACCTATCAAATTGTAGGTGAAAAAGAAGCCGATTTAAAATCAGGTAAAGTTTCTGTAAGCTCACCTATAGGACAAGGCCTTTTAGGCAAGAGTAAAGGAGATGTTGCCGAAGTAAAAGCTCCTACAGGAATATTGAAGTTTAAAATTGAAGAAATAGGCATATAAGTTTATTTTATTTACATTTTTAAGGTGTGGCTTTATCGCTGCACCTTTATTTTATCTTATAAAAAGTCTATTCAGTTATTAATACAATTACGCATGACTTTATTTTCAAAAATTATAGCCGGGCAAATACCGTCACTTAAAATTGCAGAGAATGATAAATTCTACGCATTCCTGGATATTTTTCCTTCTGCCGAAGGGCATACGTTGGTTGTTCCAAAGATTGAAGTAGATCGCATTTTTGACTTGCCGGTTGAGTATCTGGAAGAGCTTTTAAGTTTTGCAAAGCCTATAGCAGACGCAATAAAAAAAGCGTTTCCCTGTGACAGGATAAATATCCTCACGCTTGGTTTTGAAGTGCCTCACGCTCATTTACATTTAATACCAATGAACGGAATGGGAGATGCTGATATCGTTGCCAATAAAACAAAACCGTCCCAGGATGAGCTGAGGAAAGTTCAGGAAAAAATATTGCAGTATTTGTAAGAGAAGCCTGTCTGACATATGCGGTTACCCGCCATATATTTCAAGTAACCCATCCGGAAGAGTTACATAAATCCGCTTTTTTGTACGATCAATCTTTTCAAGGGTTTCTTCATGCAGTGGTATAAGCGCTTCATTATTTTTATAAGTTACGCGAAGCAATACCTGGTGAGGTTGTTCAATTACTTCCTCCACCAATCCCAGCTCTTCTCCGTCATTCATCAAAGTATAACCAATCAGGCCAATCGGCGCAGATTTGCCGGCAATTTTTCTAAAATCTTCTTCCTGCAGCCAAACCTGTTTATGATTGAGTTTTTGGGCCGCTTCTTTACTGTCTATCCCCTCAAGCTTAACATATATATCGTTTGTATCTTTTGCTTTGGACTGCTGTATAAAATAAGGAAGATAAGAGCCTTTTAATTCCTCAATAAACAACGCCTCCACACCTTTAAGCGCAGTTTTTTTGCCAAGTGCATGCTGCACTATTAATTCGCCTTTTAAGCCGAATACAGCTACAGTTTTGCCAATATTTATATAACTGGAAGACATGATAACCTTACGATGGTATTGTGGGATAGATAATTATTGCGGGAATCTCTGAATAAGCCGTGATCGTTTCTAAAAAGAAAAAGTCCCAAAGATTTGCAGCATTGGGACTTTAATTTTTTTACGGCAAACGGAACTAAACCTCAGAAGTTGCAGCTGTTTCGCCACCTCTGCTGTTCTCAGTTCTCTTTACAAACGGCTTGCTTCCACCCGGTCTCTTTGCACGCTGCTGCTTCTTATGTTCCTCTGTACGTTTGCGAATGTTAGCTTCGTGTTCTTCGTGCCACTTCTGGAATTTAACCATTGCGGTAGCTTCGTCGAACAATCCAAGCTTAACACCACGCAACAGGTGTTTAAGGTAAAGAACGCCTTTGAAAGAAAGGATACGGCGAACAGTGTCAGTAGGCTGAGCACCTTTGTGTAACCATTCCAAAGCTTTTTGACGATCTAACTGAATTGTAGCAGGTACGGTAAGCGGGTTGTACGTACCAATTTTCTGAATAAATTTGCCATCACGGGGCGCACGGGCATCGGCGACTACTATAAAGTAGAAAGGCCTTTTCTTACTTCCGTGCCTTTGAAGTCTCATTTTTACTGCCATTTTAAATAGACATTTAACGGCGATTAAACCAGGTTAACAAATAAATAATTACGCTGCGAAGGTAAGGGGTGCGGCGGAAAAATCAAAGATTTGGGAATCGAGGTTTAACAAAATTTAGATAAAAGGAAACCAAAATAAATTAAGAGGTTAATTTTCAGAAAACATAAGGCAATTTTGAATGCATGGCAGTGCACAAAATTCAAAGATATTTACTCAATTTACTTAATAAAAAAGGACAACCCGCTGGGGTTGCCCTTTTAAATTTAAAGCAGACTATTATTTACTTCAATGTTACTTTCTCAGTAATAATCCTGGTTGCCCCTGGTTGAGGATAACCATATTTCAACCAAAATGTGTGAGTAGCAGGATCGTAAGTATTGTTGTATGTAGCATCTCCGGCCATATCCTTAACAGAAGCAGTAGTTCCTGAAGTATTTGCGCCAGGGCTGACAGTTACTTTATTTGTCAAAGCATTAATAGTAAGGATAATTTTTGTACCGGTTAAATCACCCAAAGTTTTTGATACACTTTTGAAACTTGCAGTAGACAGGTAATCATCCATATCAATTGCACGAGGCACTGTAGGGTGTTGGAAATACCCAGTAGCGTGATAAAGCCCTTCATATTTGTTTGTAACTGCAAACGCAACAATACCCGTACTTAAATTGCCGCTAATAGTATATCCGCTTTTATCTACGCTCTTAATTTTATACCCCAGAGCCCACGTGGTATCTGCAAAATTTGCTGTTTTTAGCGTCATCTGGAGATAGCCGGTATTTGAACCTTTTGGAATAACAACTACAGCATTATTTGCAACACTGAACATAGATGCTGATGGAATTGCATACTTTGTAATATTGTCAGGATTGCTGTTATAGTCATCTATCAAGCTATTATCCTGTTCCAGGGTAACACTTATATCTTCCGAAGCAGGAGAAGATGTCGCCAGGTTTACAGGAATAAGATCGAGTGTTGTGTCCTTTGTAAGATATGGCAGCGACGGAGTTATTGCGAAATTACTGCTGTTGCCTGCTGTTAACTTTATTTCGATAGGTTTAACAGAGCCTCCGCCATGAACCGATTGTATTTCGCCATCGTTATAGGCTTTGTCCTTTAAACAACTTGTCATAGTCATTGAAAGATCCGTAAATACAAGTAGAGCCGATTTTATGTTATATAATTTCATAATTTTTTAAATTTTTACTTTTAAGTTATTAAGGCTGCCAGAATATTTTAGAAGTGAACTGATTGATAGTTCCCTCTTGCTTAACATTGTCCCCATTATTGGTGTATTCCGTTTGCGGGTAAAGTAACCGATAAGGAAGGATGTTTGCAGCCCTGCTTGGATTAGCAGAAATAAAACCGCTGGGTAAAAATTTTAATCTTCTTTGATCTGCCCAGGCTTCCAATGGGTCAACGCCACACATGGCGATATATTTCTGAAAGGCAATAAACTTCGCTTTACTGCTAACAGATGAACCTGCATTATCCCAATTGGCAATACTTGCATTCGCCAGGTAATCAGCAGCAGCAGCGTCAGCATCGGTTACATTTAACCATTCAAAGGATTCTATTACAGCATCTTCATAAGCTGTTTTTGCATCTGTATTTCCAGCAACCCATCCACGGGCAATAGCTTCAGCTCTTAAAAACAGGCTTTCAAAGGAAGGTATAAGCCACTGATCCTGGCTTGCACCTGATCCACCGTTCAAATCAGCACCAATTAAACCCGGACCAAAATATGAAGTTTGAGCACCTGAAGGAATGTTACCTGGTTCATCTCCATACACATCCCCTACAAACTTGCCACCTGCAGATTGGAAAAACTGTTCAAGTCTTGCGTCGCCGCTTGTTGTAAGTATGTTTATAATATAAGCATTGGCGCTGGTGGAAGCTGTACCTTTTACTCCAGTGGGAGTATACCCATATGTTGCATAAAACGGCGATTGTTTATTTAACTGGTTGCTATAACCAGGGTTTACGCCAACTGATTCTCCAGGTCCTAAAACATATAGATCTCCATCCTGTGTGATTTTAGCAATTTCAGATGCAGGATTAAAACCAGAAACTTCGGATTGACGAATAAGTAGCCTTAGTTTTAGTGTATTTGCAAACTTGATCCATAGATCCTGATCGCCATGATTAACAACATCAACAGTTGTAAATGACAGTGGGGCTGTTGTACCCATATATTCAACAGCAGTATCTAAACTTTTCTGTAGTGCGCTGTAAATATCCTGCGCTTTGTCATAAGCTGGCAAAGGATATTTTGTTTCCTGAAAGGCTTGTGAATAAGGTACACTACCCCAGGTATCTACAACTTCCTGAAACAACTTTGCAGACAATATCATAGAAGCGCCGGCCAAAACAAAGTTGCTGTCTGCAAGGGCCTTTTGCTTTGTAAGATATAAATCAAACAATGCGTTGTAATAATTGGCCCATAACGTATTACCAAAATTAAAACTTATTGCATAGCTGGTTTCTGTCTGGTCCCTGGCATAATCTCCGTTAGAAGCAAAATATCCCACCCACTTTTCAGCAAACCCCTGGGTTCCAATTATCGCCTGGCCACCCGCTAAATCTGCTGCTTGTGGGAAAATTAAGTCAGCTGTAATATTTGCATCTGTGCCGCGGTTAGGATCATCATTTACATCAAGGAAATCTTTTTTGCAACTGGTAAGCGCAATAAAAGAGAATATTACCGCACTTATTCCTATTTTATTTAAACATTTCATTATAATCAATTTTGTATGAGTTTAAAATTGTACAGTTAAAGAACCACCAAACATTCTCGAGGCTGGTGATTGAAATGAGCTGGCTATACCAAAGGTGTTGCCGGTTGTGGAGTAGTTGAACTCAGGATCGCCCCACTGATTTGATTTTGGTACAAACAACAACAGGTTTTTGCCAACCGCACTCACAGTAACCCTCTTTATATATTTGCCGTTTCCAAACCATTTTAAAGGAAGGTTATAAGAAATGTTTAGTTCTCTAAGTCTCCATGCAGCAGCACTTGAAAAATAGTTTGTGGCTATGGCAGAGTTTGTTGTAGCTCCGGTCCAAAAACCTGAATTACCGTCCTGAACCTGTATGGAAGTATTAGGAACGTATTTACCATTCTGCAGGTAAACAGAATTAGGGAACACAAATCTTTGACGACCATATTCAGCACTGCGTGCAGATATACCAGCAAAGTCAGCATCAGATCCTAATCCAGAGAAAAAGTCATGGCCGCCTTTGTAATCCCAGGTCATGCTGATTGAAAAATTGCCAACAGAATAAGAAGGTGTAACACCTACAACCCACAGAGGTAAAGTTCTTCCTTTAATTACCAAATCCGGAGCCTGGCTTGGATAACCAGTTACAGGATCTACTATTACTTTGCCTGTAGCTGAATCTCTGAGATAATCAGTCAATTGAAAAGCAAAAGCAGGCATACCAACAACAGCAATATTGTTAACTGTAGGGGAGCTAACTGAATTCTGAATAAATCCAGAACTACCACCAATCACTACCGGCACATTACCTAGAGTACGTGTAACCTTATTATTATTATAGGTAGCGTTTATCTTTAAGTCAATACGGCCCTTTCCAACTTTGATTAAAGGAGTTAATCCTAGATCCATTTCAACGCCATAGTTTTTGAAGTCAGCAGCGTTCGCTACTTCAGTTGTGTAACCGGTTGTCCAGGATCTTGATACATTTAATACCTGGTTGGTATTATTCTGGTTGAAATAAGTCGCCTCAAAATTGATTCTGTTCTTTAAAAATCCTACTTCTAAACCAACTTCCTTAGTGTTTACAAATTCAGGCTCCAGGTTAGCACTTGGTATTACGTTATTTGCAGTAAAACCGCCGTTGCTTCCGAAAGGAAATCCGTTAGGCTGAGAATAAGTTGCCTGTAAAGAATAAGCTCCGAGGTTCACGTTTCCTGACTTTGAAATGGCAGCCCTTACTTTTAAATATGAGATAGTATTGCTGTTCTGTAAAGCAGGTATCGCATCAGACAGCACTACCGCAGCATTAGCAGCAGGGTAGAAAAATGAACGATTTTGTTTCAGTAACCTGCTATCCCAGTCGTTCCTGGCTGTTAATTCCAAATTAGCCCATCCTTTGTAGCTAAATCCTAAACTTCCGTAAGCAGAAAGAAGATTATATTTAATATCGTAGTTATTTCCGGTAATGCCAGTAGCGGAAGTACCTCCAAATGACGGTACGAAAGCATCGCCACTTCGTACAGCTACGTTGTATAAATAAGGCACCAATAAATTATTACCACCCAGAGCTACATCTTTTAATTTATTTTGACGTATTGTACCACCGGCTAAGTATTTCACTGTCAAATCTTTTGTTATCCCGTGGTCGCCGCTTAAAAAGTAGTCCAGGTTCAGGCGGGAACTATAATTTTCGTCATCAAAGACAATTCCTGGCCTGTTAGAATATTGAGTAGAATTTCTTGGATTACCATTAAATGCAACAGTCTGCGCCCAGTCAGATACAACTACCGGCGCATTGGTATTTTTGAAACTCTGGAATGCCAGATTTGTACTTACTCTAGCCGAAGCTTTCAACCAGGGAAAAAGTTGATAATTAACATCAAGATTACCAATAATGTCATCTTCTCTTCCTTTTTGTCTAATATTACCAATCAGCCAGTAAGGATTTACAGCATATTCATTGTAATAATTAGAGAACTGGGCAAATTTTCCATTTCTCCAGTCTTTATAATCTAACAGTGGAACGTTACTTGAAGTCTGCATAACAAGAAAAAACAAACCTCCGTTATAAGCATCAGGAAAAGTATTTTGGAAGCCAGCTTCGTTTACAACATCATAGTTTTGCTGTATATAGTTCAATCCATAGTTAATAGAAAAATTACCATATTTTTTGCCTCCATTAAAGCGAAAACTTGTACGTCTGTTTTCATCGTCAGGGACAAGTCCTTTAATTTTAGCATCCTGTATACTTACATAAAAATCTTCAGAAGCAACTGAAACAGAGTTTTGAAATGTAAGACCAGTATTCCAGAATTTTTCTTTATCCTTATAGTGGCCATTGGAGTAAGGCAGCATCTGTATAGAGCCATCTTCCAATGGAATGCCAACAGGCTTCAATGAACCATCAAACGCAGGTCCATATTGTTGGTTTTCGTAAGGCACATATCCATAGTTACCGAATTGATCTACAACTTCACCGGCACCGGCACCAAAAGATTTTTGGAGCTTAGGGAAGAAAGAAATACGTGTAGCCTGTATAGTTGAATTTACAGTGACAGTAGGTTTTTTACCACCCTTTTTAGTAGTTATTACGATAACACCGTTAACAGCATCCGGACCATAGATAGCAGCAGAAGCAGCACTTTTTAAAACCGTTAAATCTTCTACGTCATCTGGTGGAATAGAGGACAAATACCCCAAAGGAGTTGGAGCACCATCAACAACAAGCATAGGTTGATTATTACCGGTTAGAGAACGAATGCCTCTGATATTAATCTTGGCGTTTTCAAACACACCACTGTTTACCGTAGAAATGTTTACACCTGAAACCTTTCCGTTTAGAGCTTGCTGAACATTCACCGCTTTAGCTTGTGTAAGCGTTTTATTGTTAAGCGTTGTTGCAGCGTAGCCTAACTCTTTTGCCTGCCTTTTAATACCAAGAGAAGTGGTTACAACAACAGTGGAAAGTTCTACACTTGTTCTAACTAATGATACATTAATAAGTGTACCTTGACCAGCCGTGTTGACTTCTTTAGCAGTCAAACCAGCGGCACTAAATTCAAGAACGGCATTTTCCGGAACTGAAAGTTTGAAATTTCCATTTTCATCGGCGACTGTTCCGCCTTTTTGACCTTTGATTTTAACTGAAGCGAATGGAACGGCGTCACCTTTGTCGTCTGTGACTTTTCCCGTAATTACGTGGGTTTGCGCTAGAGCCAGAAATGAGCATAGCAATAACGCAGTAAGAATACTTACAAGTTTTCTCATGTGTTTTGTGTTTAATCGACGTAAATATAAAGGTTTATCAAGAATTGGTTAAAAATTCTTAAACTTTCTGTTAATTAGGATACTAACAATTGTTTTTAGACAGAAAAGCTTTTCAAAATGCTGCATTAATTATTAAATGATAAACCTCTCCAGTTTTTAAGTAATTGAGAGTCAATCAACTGAAACACAAAAAAAATAAATACAAGATTCGTTTTCTAACAATAAATCTGAATGTAAAAAATAAAAGAGGCTGTCTTTTTTAACAAAGACAGCCTCACTTTTAGACAATATTTTTAAAACTTTATTGTCGCTGTATAATTTCTTCCGTTACCCTGTAACCTGTTCCACCAAGATAACCATACCTCACATAGAATGTTTTTGTATCAGGGTTATAAGTGTTATTGCATTTGGATGAGCCACTCCATGCGGCTGTATAACCCGGATTTGTCGTAGGTAACCCGCTGCTGAACATGTAATATGTTCCGCCTGCTGCACCTGGTGCAGGGGCTATGGTTACAGTATTATCACTGTTAATGGTGAATAATGCAACGTATCCGCTTCCTCCCAAATCACCGAGCGGCATTGTTATTGAGTTTGGCCCGGCAGTGGTTCCAGTCTTTGCAAGCTTGTCGATGGAACGCGGGCTTGCAGGATGGTACAGATAACCATTTGATACGTAGCTACCATCATATTGGTTTTTTACCCTTATAATTACAACTACTGAATTATTAGCACTTTGAACGGAAACACCACTTGCATCAACCTTGGTAATTTTGAATCCCATGCCAAATGATGTACCATAAGTCAATAATTTTTGGATATCGACTTTTAAATGGGCCTCACCTGTTTTGCTACCGGCAGGGATACTTACAGATGTTGGATAAGTATAAACCTCAGACGGTATTGTGTCAAACT
>Ga0105237_10004659_pt1 | contig 15794 bp, 14 predicted proteins | sample KBSC24metaG_FD_81520 | JGI IMG/M metagenome (GOLD analysis project Ga0105237, IMG submission 81520) | Corn rhizosphere microbial communities from Kellogg Biological Station, Michigan, USA - KBS C2-4 metaG | ecosystem: Host-associated > Plants > Roots > Rhizosphere > Soil | place: Michigan, USA... | reverse complement strand
TTCAGCTGTGGTCGTGGTCGTCAGTCGGCGAGGGCCGCGAGCTGGTCTTCGAGGTGGAACACCTCGCGGAGTCTCGGGGCAGCTTGATCGGCGCGGTCGCCGTCGAGGGCGACGAAGAAGCGCGCGGCGTCAGCCTCCCACTCGGCGGTGTCGGGGTCGAGGGCGAGAGCGCGGGTCGACGCCTCGTCGTCATCGACCTCGTAGTAGCCGATCAGCATTCCGTCGTCCCGCAAGAACAGTGAGTAGTTGCGGCGGCCGGATCGCTCGATGGCGCGCAGCATCGTCGGCCAGACGGCGGTGTGCCGTGCGGTGTACTCCTCGATCAGGTGCGGCTGGACCCGCAGCTCGAAGCAGACGCGCTGTACCGGCCTACTGCCCGGCATCAGGCTCCCCAGCCCGCTTGGGTGCCCCCGACGCGGTCGGCGGCGATCTTGGCCTGGTATCCGGATGCCGCGTAGGCCGCGTACGGGTCGCCGGCGAGGCCGCGCGACTCGCGCCACGCCGCAAGCGCCGGGCGCACGTCGGTGTAGAACGCGTCCATCAGGATGCCGTTGGCCCCGAGCACGTCGCCCGAGTTCTGCGCGGCGGTCAGTGCATCGCCGTCCACGAGCAACGCGCGCGCCGTCATCTCCTGCACGTTCAGCACGGAGCGGATCTGGCCTGGGATCTTGTCCTCGACGTTGTGGCACTGGTCGAGCATGAAGGCCACGCCGGAGTCCTTCCCGTAGCCACCGCCGCGGATGACCTCGTAGAGGATGCGGAACAGCTGGAACGGGTCGGCCGCGCCGACGATGAGGTCGTCGTCGGCATAGAAGCGGGAGTTGAAGTCGAAGCTGCCCAGCTTTCCGAGGCGCAGCAGTTGCGCGACGATGAACTCGATGTTCGTGCCGGGCGCGTGGTGGCCGGTGTCGAGGCAGACGAGCGCCTTGTCGCCGAGCGCCAGCACCTGCACGTACGACGTTCCCCAGTCCGGAACATCGGTGTGATAGAACGCCGGCTCGAAGAACTTGTACTCCAGCACCATCCGCTGGTCGTCGCCGATGCGCGCGTAGATCTTCTGCAACGAGTCGGCGAGCCGATCCTGGCGGCTGCGGATGTCGCCCTGGCCTGGATAGTTGGTGCCGTCGGCGAGCCAGATCTTGAGGTCGCGCGATCCGGTCTGGTTCATGATGTCGATGCACTCGAAGTGGTGGTCGATCGCCTTCTGGCGGATCTTCGGGTCGACGTGCGTCAGCGAGCCGAACTTGTAGTCATCGTCCTGGAAGGTGTTCGAGTTGATCGTCCCCAGGTCGACGCCGAGCCCCTGGGCATACTCGCGGAGGGCGGCGTAGTCGTCGACCTTGTCCCACGGGATGTGCAAAGCGACGGTGGGCGACAGGGCGGTGTACGTGTTGACCTGGGCGGCATCCGCGATCTTCTCCTGCGGGGTGCGCGGGGTGCCGGGAGTGCCGAACACCTTGAATCGCGTCCCGGAGTTGCCGAACGCCCACGAGGGCAGCTCGACCGCCTGTTCGGCGAGGCGGGGGGCGATGGACGCGAAGTCAGTCATGACGGTGAATTCCTGTTCGGGCGACGATGCCGATGAATCGTTTCAAAAAGAGAAGCCGGGATGACACTATGCGGGAAGAAGACGCAGCGTCAAGTCAGGCCTCCTGAGGAAACGGGCGGGAGTCCGTCCGGCCGGATGGCCGGACGGACCCGCCCTGGTGACCAGTTCAGCGATTAGAAGTTGAACTGGTCGATGTTGTCCTTGTTGTACTGGAACGGGTCGCCAAGCAGGACGGTGCCGTCCTTGCCGACCTTGAAGCTGCCCAGGGTGCCGGCCTTGAAGCTGTCACCCTCCTTGCCGGTGATGGTGCCGTCGATCAGCGCCTTCGCGGCGTAGGCCGCGAGGTAGCCGAGGTCTCCCGGGTTCCACAGCGCGAACGCGGTGACGGTGCCGTCCTTGACGTAGGCCTTCATCTGGTTCGGTGTGCCCAGACCGGTCACCGCGACCTTCCCCTTGAATGCCGAGGTCGAGATGTAGCGGGCCGCCGCAGCGATTCCGACCGTGGTGGGCGAGATGATGCCCTTCAGGTTGGGGTAGGTCTGCAGCAGGGCTGCCGTCTTGTCGAACGAGGTCTGGTCGTCGTCGTTGCCGTACACGACGTCATCCAGCTTGATGTTCGGGTGGTTCGCGGCCAGGTCCTTCTTCATGAGGTCGATCCAGGCGTTCTGGTTGGTCGCGTTGGCCGAGGCCGACAGGATGGCGATCTCACCGCTGTCATTGATCTGCTTGGCGATCATGTCCACCTCGACCTTGGCGATGCCGTCGGCGGTCGCCTGGTTGATGAACAGGTCGCGGCAGCCGACAGCGGTGTCGGAGTCGAAGGTGACCACCTTGACGCCGGCCTTCTGCGCCTGGTTGATGGCCGAGCACGGCGCCTTCTGGTCATCCGCTGAGAGCACGATGGCGCCGACCTGCTTCTGGGTGAGCGTGTTGATGTAGCTCACCTGGGCGTCGGGCGCTGCGGTGGCGGGCCCGACCTCTGCGTAGGTGCCCTTGAACTCGGCGATGGCCTTCTTGCCGCCGGCGTCCGAGGTGTCGAAGTATGCGTTACCGAGGTTCTTCGGGAGGAAGGTGATGGCGTAGTTCTTGCTACCGCTTCCTCCCGAGCTGCTGCCGCCGCTGGCGGCACAGCCGGCCAGGAGCATTGCGGCCGCCGCCAGGGTGGCGACCCCGGCGAGACGAACGCTGTGACGAGTCTGGAACATCGTTGTTTCCTTTCGGTGGTGTCTGTCGATGTGACTGCATCGGCGCGGAGTGAACGGTCAGCTGGATGCCGAGCCGCCCGTCTCGCGTCGCTTTCTCCCCGCGCTGAGCCGCATGCGTTGCAGCCAGGCGAGGAAGCTGGTGAGGATCACCGAGAGCACGAGGAGCGTGCCGGTGATCACGTTGATGACGTCGGAGGTGATGCCGGCCAGGCGCAGGGCGCTGGCGAGCACGCCGATCAGGAGGGCGCCCGCCAGAACGCCAGGAAGCGCTCCGCGTCCGCCGAAGATCGAGACACCTCCGAGGAGCACTGCGGCAACGACCGAGAGCTCGAGTCCCGTCGCATTATCGCCGCGGGCGCTCCCGAAGCGCAGGGTGTAGAAGATCCCAGCGAGCGCCGAGACGAAGCCGGCGAGCATGAACAGGATGAACTTGGTGCGCTGGATCTTCACGCCCGAGAACGCGGCGGCATCCGGACTGAGACCGATCGCGTAGATGCCCCGGCCGAAGGGGGTGAAATGCAGGAGTGCGCCGAAGATCAACGCGAGCACGACGATGAGGACCGTCACCGAGGGGATCAGGGTGCCGGGGAGGGTCGACGTGGCGAGGTCTGTCCAGAACGCGGGGAACGAGGTGACGGCCGTCGTGCCGAGCAGCCCCTGCGCCAGCCCGCGATAGAGGGCGAGCGTGCCGATGGTGACCGCCAGGGAGGGCAGACCGACCCTGGTCACCAGCAGGCCGTTGACCGCTCCACCGATGAGTCCGACCAGGAGCGCGATGGCGGCGGCAGCCGGGAACGGCCAGTGCGCCTGAGTGAGCAGGCCGATGATCGAGCTGGAAAGTCCCATGGCGCTCGCGACCGACAAGTCGATCTCGCCGGTGATGATGACAAGGGTCATCGGCAATGCGATCAACAGGATGGGCGCCGTGTCGAGCAGCAGGAAGTTGTAGGTGATCGGCGCACCGAAGTGCGGAACCGCGGCCGAAGCGACGACGATCACGACGACGAGCAGGGCGATGATCGCGGTCTCGCGGCGTATCAGCAGCCGCTGCCAGAGCGGCCTGCCGTAACCGGGATAGTTTCGCCCTCCGGACGACGACCCGGTCGTGGGAGAGGTCGTGGTCGTCATGCTTCCGAGTCCTCCATCACCGTCAGTCGTCTCGCTTGCCGGAGGGCGAGTATGCGGTCGAGGACGATCGCGCCGATGATCAGCGCGCCGACGACGGCCTGCTGCCAGAAGTCCTGGATGCCGAGCACCGGAAGAGCCCGGTTGATCGTGAGCAGCAGCATGGCGCCGATGGCCGCGCCCCACACCGACCCCACTCCGCCGAAGATGGCGACGCCGCCGATGACAGCGGCTCCCACGGCTTGAAGTTCGAAGCCCGAGCCCGCCTGGGAGTCGACCGTGCCGTAGCGCGCGACGTACAGCACTCCCGCCAACCCGGCGAGAGCTCCGCTCACGATGAAGGCGAGCAGCACCCGCCGGCCGACCTTGAGGCCGTACAGGTTGGCGGCATCGGGGTCGGAACCGATCGCGTAGAACTCGCGACCGCCGCGGATGTTGCGCAGGTACCACGCCGCGACCACGAGTACGACCGCCGCGATGACCGTGATCACCGGGATGAAGAGCAGCTGAGCCGTGCCGATGCCCTGGAAGTCATTCGGGATGTCGCTCGAGTTGATGCGGTTGCTGCCGGTCCACAGCACGTTGATGCCGCGGAAGGCATAGAGCGTGCCCAGGGTGATGACCAGCGACGGCACTTTCGCGATCGAGATCAGCAGGCCGTTGACGGCGCCGAGCGCGGCGCCACCTGCGACGGCGATCAAGGCGACGAGCGGCCAGGGGATGTCGGTGTACTTGAACAGGGTGCCTGCCGTGTAGGCGGTCAGGCCGATCACCGATCCGACCGACAGGTCGACGTTGCGGGTGATGATGACCATCGCCTCGCCGACCGCGATCAGCAGAACGAGCATCGGGGTCACGAGCAGATCGCGAAAGCCGTCCTGACTGAACACGAATGACGGGTTCTTCACGGTGGTGACGACCACGACCAGCAGGAAGGCCAGCAGGATGCCGGTCTCGCGGGCGCGCGTGACGCGCTTGAGGGAGTTCACGCGGCAGCCCCGGTCGCCGCGCGCATGACGGACTCGGCGGTCGCGTCCGCGCGCTCGATGGTGGCCGAGATCCGCCCCTCGCGCATGACGAGCACGCGGTCGGCCATGCCGAGGACCTCGGGCAGCTCCGACGAGATCATCAGGATTCCCATTCCTTCGCCGGCGAGCTGCGAGAGCAGGCGGTGCACCTCGGCCTTGGTGCCGATGTCGATGCCACGGGTGGGCTCGTCGACGATCAGCACCTTCGGCTCGGTGGCGAGCCACTTGGCCAGCACGACCTTCTGCTGGTTGCCGCCCGAGAAGGTGCCGACCTCGGCATCCAGCGCGGAGCTCTTCACCTCGAGGCGACTGGCCCAGACCCGGCTGGCCTCGTTCTCGCGACGGCCGGTGATGATCAGGCCGGCGGCGGCGAGCCGCTGGCGGATGGCGATGGTCAGGTTCTCGGCGACGGAGGCCCCGATCACCAGGCCCTCTTTGCGGCGGTCCTCGGGGACGAGCGCGAGCCCGGCTCGCATGGCCGCCGCCGGATTGTGGCCGGGAACGCGGATTCCCGCGAGGGTGACGGTGCCACTGTCGTAGCCGTCCACGCCGAAGACCGCTCGGGCGACCTCGCTGCGACCGGCGCCGACCAGGCCGGCGAGCCCGACGATCTCGCCCGAGCGCACCTGGAAACTGATGTCGTCGAAGATGCCCGCAGAGCTCAGGCCCCGCACGTCGAGCACGACATCGCCGATGGTCGCCTCCTGCTTCGGGAACAGGTCGGCGACGTCGCGACCGACCATCTGGCGCACGATAGTGTCCACGTCGGTGTCGGCGATCTTCTCGGTCGCGATGTACGAGCCGTCGCGCATCACGGTGACCACGTCGCAGAGCGCGAAGACCTCGTCGAACCGGTGCGAGATGAAGAGCAGGGCGCGACCTTCGTCGCGCAGGCTCCGCGCCACCGCGAACAGGCGGTCGACTTCGACGCCGCTGAGTGCTGCGGTGGGCTCATCCATGATCAGGACGCGTGCGTCGAGGCTGATCGCCTTGGCGATCTCGATGATCTGCTGGTCGGCGATCGAGAGGCCCCGCGCGGGCCGGTCCGGGTTGATCCTGACGCCGAGGCGCTGGAACAGGGCGAGAGCCTCGGCGTGCATCGCCTTGCGATCGATGCGGCCGAACGAACGCAACGGCTGACGACCCATGAAGATGTTCTCGGTGACGGTGAGATCGGGGAACAGGGTCGGCTCCTGGTAGATCACCGCGATGCCCGCCGCTTTGGCCTGCGCGGTCGACGAGAAGCTGACCGGTTCGTCATTCAGCAGGAACTCGCCGGAGTCCGGCTGGTAGAGGCCCGCGATGATCTTGACCAGAGTCGACTTGCCCGCTCCGTTCTCGCCGACGAGGGCGTGGATCGAGCCGTTGTCGAGTGTGAGCGTGCCGGAGCGCAGGGCCACGACGGCGCCGAAGGTCTTCACGACCTTGCGCAACTCGAGCGCGTGAGCGGAGGAGTCCACGGGGGCGGGGCTCATGCCAGGCTCTCCTTTGAGTCCAAACGGTGAAACGATTCAGGTGCTGTTCAGGCATACTACATGCAGGGATGCCCCCCGGGTCAAGCCGAAGTCGGGGCAACGAATCTGAGTCGTTTCAGAGTTTGGTAGGGTCGCACCACCCTGGCCCGGGGATCACGCCGAAGGAGGCTCGATGGCCGCGACGAGCATCCGTGACGTGGCCAAGCTGGCCGGCGTCTCGGTGGGCACCGTCTCGAACGTGCTCAATCGGCCGGGCGAGGTCTCCGCCGATTCGGTGATCCGGGTGCAGCGCGCGATCGAGCAGCTGGGCTACCGGCGCAACGACGCCGCCAGACAGCTCCGAGCCGGCACCTCCTCAACGGTGGGCTTCGTGGTGCTCGATGGCCAGAACCCGTTCTTCAGCGCGGTCGTGCGAGGAGCCGAAGACGAGGCGTCCAAGAACGGGATCGCGATCCTGCTCGGCAACACCGATGAGGACTCCACGCGGGAGCGGATGTACCTCGACCTGTTCGAGGAGCAACGCGTGCGCGGAGTGCTCATCTCGCCCTACCGCGACATCAGTCCGCGGCTGGAGCAGCTCCGGTCACGCAACATCCCGGCGGTGCTCGTGGATCGCTTCAGCGGAGACGGGCGGTTCAGCTCGGTCTCGGTGGACAACGTCTCGGGCGGCAGGATGGCGGCCGAGCACCTGATCCAGACCGGGCGACGCCGCATCGCTTTCGTCGGCGGCCCTTTCGATCTGAGGCAGGTGAGCGACCGGCTCGCCGGGGCGCGTGTCGCCGTCGAAGCCGCCCCGCACGACGTCGGGATCGAGGTGGTGGCCACGAGCGCGCTTACGGTCGAGCAGGGAATCGCAGCAGGTATGCGGATCCTGGGCAGGCTCGAACGCGACTGGCCGGACGCGGTGTTCGCCGCCAACGACTTGCTCGCCCTCGGGCTTCTTCAAGCGTTCGTCGGCAGCGGCAAGCCGCTTGTGCCGCAGCGGATCGGGCTCATCGGCTTCGACGACATCGCCTTCGCCGGGGCGGCAGCGGTGCCCCTCTCGTCGATGCGGCAACCGAGCCGTACGATCGGCGCCACCGCATTGCGGGTGCTCATCGAAGAGGCCGACGACCCGGCGCTGATCCCTCGTCAGACCGTCTTCCAGCCGGAGCTCGTCGTGCGGGAGTCGACGCGCGCGGGCTGACGAATCACGCCTCCCGCTGTGATGGCGACCGGGTAGCCGTCAGCGCGGGATCCCTCTCGATGACATCACCCAGTGCCTGGTCGATTTGCGTCATCAGCTCGGCCGGGATCGTCACTCCGGAAGCCCTCACATTCTCGGCCACTTGCTCGGGTCGCGACGCGCCGATGATCGCCGAGGCGACGTTGGGGTTCTGAAGGACCCACGCGATGGCGAGCTGAGCCGGGCTGAGCCCGAGCTCACGACCGATCGGGGCCAGGGCCTGAACCCTCGTCAGCACCTGGTCGGTCAGGAAGCGCTTCACCGCGCCCGCGCCGCCCTTCTCGTCGGTGGCGCGGGAGCCGGCCGGCAGGGGCGCGCCGGGGACGTACTTGCCGCTCAGGACTCCTTGCGCCACCGGCGACCAGACGATCTGCGAGATCCCGAGCTCGACCGACGTCGGGATGATGCGCTCCTCGATGACACGCCAGAGGGCGGAGTACTCGGGCTGGTTCGAGATCAGCTGCACCTTGAACTCGGCCGCCAGTGCGTGACCGGCGCGCAGCTGCTCCTCGGTCCATTCGCTGACTCCGATGTAGAGCGCCTTGCCGCCGCGGACAATATCGGCGAAGGCTTGGAAGGTCTCCTCCAGCGGCGTCTCGTAGTCGAAACGGTGAGCCTGGTAGAGGTCGACATAGTCGGTGCCGAGCCGCCGGAGGGATCCGTCGATCGACTCCATGATGTGCTTGCGCGACAGGCCGACGTCGTTGTGGCCCTTGGGGCCTGTCGGGCCGAACACCTTGGTGAAGATCTCGAGCGACTCCCGCCGCTGCCCCTTGAGGGCTGCGCCGAGCACTGTCTCGGCCGCGGTGTTGGCATACACGTCTGCCGTGTCGAACGTCGTGATGCCGACCTCGAGGGCCTCTCGAACGCAGGCGAGGGCGGTGTCGTTCTCCACCTGGGAACCGTGCGTGAGCCAGTTGCCGTAGGTGATCTCCGAGATCTTGAATCCCGAGTTGCCCAGATACCTGAACTGCATGATTTCTCCATTCGAGGGTGCAGACGCGCTGGAGCCGACGCTGCGACCGCGCGATAGTAGAGGATGTAGATCGATACACAACCAGCGTAACGGCCGAGGAGAGGGCGACTCACCGTGAATCGGATCCAAGACATCGCCGGAATCGGCATCGGAACCGCGCAGTTCGCGTTCAAGAACGGCAGTCGCGATCAGTCGGTGGCCACCATCCTTGCCGGGCTGGCATCCGGCATCCGCCTCATCGACACCGCGCTGGCATACACCCGGGTCGGCGAGGTCAGCACCGCCGAGTCGATCGTTCACGATGCTCTCGCGGAATACCGGGCACCTGGCGAGGTCCTGGTAGCGACCAAGGGTGGCCATTGGCGTCGTGGCGATGAGTTCCCGATCGACGGGACGGAGGCGACACTGCGGGCGCACTGCGAGACCAGCCTCCGCACGCTCGGTGTCGAGGCGCTGGATCTGTATCAACTGCACCATGTCGATCCGAAGGTCCCTCTCGAAGAGAGCGTTGCCGTGTTGGACACGCTGCGCCGTGAAGGCAAGATCGTGCAGATCGGCCTGTCCAATGTGACCCGCGAGCAACTCGAGTCCGCGCGCCGGATCGCCCCGATCGCCTCCGTGCAGAATCGCCTGTCGTTCGCTCGGCTATCCGATCTGCCCTTGGCGAAGAGCTGCGTCGAGCTCGGAATTCGGTATCTCGCCTACTTGCCGCTGGACGGGCCGGACGCGGTGATTGGTCCCGACGATCCGCGCAGGATTCTCGCCGAGCGACGCGGGGTCTCGGTTCAGGCCCTCACCCTCGCGTGGCTTCTGCAGCTGTCGGCAGCTGTCGTCCCGCTCGTTGGAGCGAGTCGCCCGGCCACCATCGTCGACTCGGCCGGCAGCACCGACCTCGAGCTGTCGGTCGAGGAGGTCGATGCGATCGATCGGGCGGCACATGCCGGCTCCTGAGTCGGAGTTCGAGACCACCGCCGAGTTGGTCGCCCAACTCGTTCGGGAGCAGCACCCGCGGATGTCTGGCGATGTGGAGCTCGTCGGGCGCGGATGGGACTGCGATCTCTACCGGTTGGGAGCCGACCGCGCCGTGCGACTTCCTCGTCGATCCGGAGGCGTGACGTCGCTGCTCAACGAGCAACGATGGCTGCCCACTGTGGCGGCCGAGCTGCCGATTCCGATCCCGGTCCCCCTCGCGGTCGGTCGCGCCGGCGCCGGGTATCCGTGGGGCTGGAGCATCATCCCGTGGTTCGAGGGCATTCCGGCCGACATGGTGTCAGCCGCGTCCCGCGATTTCGCCGCGGCGCGACTCGGCGAGGTCGTCGCGGCGCTGCACTCGCCTGCGCCGGCCGATGCGCCGACCAGTTCCTACCGAGGGGTGCCGCTCGGCGATCGCGACAGCATCGTTCGGCGGGCATTGAGTCGGCTCGCCGAGGCAGAGCCCGCGCTGCGGATCTGGGATGCGGCCGTTGACGCGCCGCCGAACCCGGTGAGTTCCTGGACGCACGGGGACCTCCACCCGGGCAACGTGCTGCTGCACGGCGACGGCCAGGACGGTCGTCTTGCGGCCATGATCGACTTCGGGGACATGTCGGGCGGGGATCCCGCGGTCGACCTCGCCGCCGCGTGGCTGTTCTTCTCGCCCGAGGGCCGCAAGCGGTTCCGGGCGGCGGCCGGCCGGCGGCGATACGACCCGCACGCGTGGACTCGCGCGCGGGGGTGGGCGGTCGACATCTCCATCGGTCTGATGACGGAGTCGGACGGGTCCGAGCGCATGACATCGCTCGGTCGTTCCGGGTTGCTGGCGGTGCTTTCCGACTCGTAGCGAGCCGTCAGGTCGTGGGGGGGAAGGTCGACGAGCGGACCACCAACGTCGTCGGCATCTCGATGTAGCGCGACTCGCGCCTACCCTCGATTCGCTCGAGCAACAACGCGCCGGCACGTCGACCCATCTCGTGTCCATGCTGGTTGACGGTGGTCAGGCTGATTCGCGGATTGGCCGCCATGTGGGAGTCGTCGTATCCCGAGATCGAGAGGCCGGCGAGGTCGTCGAACTCGGCCGCGGCGCGCATGGCGCCGAAGGCCGCGTCGTCGTTACCGGCGAAGATCGCGGTGGGCCGCAGGCCCGCCTCGAATGCACGACGGCTCTCGATGTACGAGGTGTTCTCTTCGAAGCGCGCGGTGATGATCGAGATCTCGTCGTCCAGGCCGGCCTCTCGCATGATCCGTCGATATTCGTTCTGCCGGATGATGTGCGGGCGATCGGGGAGGCTGATCCAGGCCGGGTCCAGATGTGTGATGTGGGCGATCCGTCGGTGACCCAGACCCATCAGGTGACGCATCATCACCTCGACCCCTTGACTGTCGTCGCCGACGATCGTGTCGAAGGTCGTCGACGACAGATGCACGCCGAGCTGCACCATGGGAACGCGACGACCCATGTCGTCGAGCCATTCGGCGTCAGCGAGAGGCGAGATGGCCAGGATGCCGTCCACCTGGCGGTCGTACAGGCTTTCAATGGCAGGGGCTGCGGGCCCGCTGCGCTCGGCGATGGCGACGATGGTTTGGAATGGCGTGTCGGCCACGGCCGACGAGAGCCCGAGCAGCACATCCGCGATGAAGTTGTTGGTGATGTCATTGATGACCACACCGATCGTGAAGGTGCGCCCCCGCATCCCACGAGCCGAGATTCGAGGGCGGTACCGCAACTCGTCGATGGAGGCATTCACTCGCAAGCGCATCTCATCGCTGACCCCATAGGCGTTCCTGAGGACCTTCGAGACGGCCGCACGCGAGACCTGCGCGTGGGTGGCGACGTCTTCGATGGTCGTCCGCCTGTGCTCCTGAGATTCGTCGACAGCCACAATGCTCCTTGTTGTCAGGATCGTAGCGGGAGGTTGTGCCCTGGGCGGACCGCGTGTACAGTCCTGACGTTGTAGACCATTCTACGCGAAAAGTAGAATGATCTACGACATCCCTTCATGCCGGTGTCGGCAACTTACAGAGAGGTAAGAACCTTGAATCAACGAGGACTCATGAGGCGGGGACTCATCGCAAGCGCGGCTGTCGTCGTCGCCGCGCTCGCTCTCGCCGGCTGCTCAGCAGGCGGCGGCACCGGCAGCGGCAAAGTGACGATCAGCTACCTGGTCGACAACGCACCCCTGACCACGGCGACGACCAAGACCTTCGTCGCGGCCTTCGAGAAGGCCAACCCGAACATCACCGTCAAAGTGGAGTCGCGGGCGCAGGGAGCCGATGGCGACAACATCATCAAGACCAAGCTGGCCACCGGCTCGATGAACGACGTATTCCAGTACAACAGCGGGTCGCAGATCCAGGGCGACCACCCCGATCAGACGCTCGTCGACCTGTCGGGCGAGCCATGGGCCAAGGCTGTCACCAAGGACTTCAAGGCCAGCGTGGCCGGGACGAAGCAGGGAGCCGTCTACGGAGCACCGTGGGGGACGACCTTCGCGGGCGGCGTCATGTACAACACGAAGGTCTACGACAAGCTGGGCCTGAAGGTGCCGACGACCTGGGACGAGTTCATCTCGAACAGCCAGAAGATCAAGGCGGCCGGAATTGCGCCGGTGCTGCAGACCTTCGGCGACACCTGGACGAGTCAGCTGTTCGTTCTCGCCGATTTCGCCAACATCAACGCCAAGGACTCGAAGTGGGCGGCGGACTACACAGCCAATAAGCCGGACGCCAAGTACGCGAAGCAACCGGGCCTTCTCGGATTCCAGTACACCGCCGAGGTCTTCCAGAAGGGTCTCGTCAACGACGATTACGCGTCGCTGACCAACGCCAACGGCCTGAAGGATCTCGCGGACGGCACCGCGGCGCAGTACCCGATGATCACGATCGTGATCAGCACTCTGAAGCAGAGCAATCCCGATCAGGTGAACGACATCGGCTACTTCGCCATCCCGACCAGCGACGGCAGCGCGCCGCACATGACGATCTGGGAGCCGAACGCCCTCTACATCCCGAAGTCGACGACGGGCGCCAAGCTCGACGCCGCGAAGAAGCTGCTGGCCTTTGCGAACTCCAGCAAGGGATGCGAGATCCAGGCCAGCGCGCAACTCGTCACCGGGCCGTTCGCCACGACCGCCTGCAAGCTGCCGTCCGACGTGCTGCCGCTCGTCAAGGACGAGCAGAAGTACCAGGACGCCGGTAACACCGGTTCGGCGCTCGAGTTCCTGTCGCCCATCAAGGGTCCGAACCTCGAGAAGATCCTGATCCAGGTCGCCACGGGTCAGGCGACAGCCGCCCAGGGCGCCGCGTTGTACGACCAGGACGTCAAGGCCCAGGCTCAGCAGCTGGGTATCAAGGGCTGGTAGCCAGTCCGCAGCAGAACCCGCAGGGGCTGGCTCTCACCAGCCGGCCCCTGCGGCCCTGCGCTCGGTGAGGAGCAAGAGATGACGACCATCAACATCCCGGTGCAATCCGTTTCGGCACCCCGTCGGCCCGACGGCCGACCGCGTAAAGCCCGGAGCATCTACCCTTCGTGGTTCTACATCCCCGCGATCGCCCTCTATGCGGTGTTCTTCGCGGTCCCGACCTTCGCGTCGTTCTACTTCTCGTTGACCAGGTGGTCGCTCTTCGACGCGACCTTCATCGGCTTCGACAACTTCGTCACGTTCTTTCAGAATCCGCAGCTCTTCAACGGATTCATCCACACCTTCGAGTACGGGTTCGTCACTTCGGGCGCGAAAGTGGTGATCGGCTTGGCTCTCGCGCTTCTCCTGACCTCCCCGGTCATCGGCCGCGGATACCTTCGCGCGGTCGTCTTCTTCCCGGTCCTCGTGTCGACCATCGGCGTCGGCTTCGTGTTCAAGTCACTGCTCGACCCGTTCCACGGGGTCGTCAACGCCGCGCTCGGCGCCGTCGGCCTTCCGAAGCCCGGCTGGTTCACCGACCCCAACATGGCGTTGTGGACGATCGCGGGCGTCGACGTCTGGAAGGGCGTCGGCATCGCGACCCTGATCTTCATGGCCGGGATCGTCGCCATCCCGCAGGAGTACATCGAGGCGGCACGGATGGACGGGGCGTCGAGTTGGCGGCTGTTCCGCTCGGTGATCCTGCCCCTGTCACGCCCGGCGATGGGAACGGTGATCATCCTCTCCCTGATCGGCGGCCTTCGGTCGTTCGACATCATCTGGGCGACGACGAACGGAGGCCCGGGATTCGCCAGCGACGTCATCGCGTCCGTGATCTACAAGCAGTACCAGGCGGGCTTCTTCGGGTTGTCCACCGCGGGCAACGTGATCCTGTTCCTGGTGGTGACGGCGATCATGGTGCCGGTCTCACGGTTCATCAACCGACGGGACGTCGAACTGTGAGCCGCCGTACGCGCATCCAGCGCTGGGTCGTCGGGATCTTCGCGATCCTGGCGTCGGTGTTCGTGTTCCTCGTCCCGTTCGCGTTCGTGGTCATTCAAGCCGCGAAGAGCCCGGCCGAGGCGTCGAGCATGAACTTCGACCTTCCCGCGCACTGGCTGTTCTGGGACAACCTCGTCGGCGTTCTGCAGTCGAACGACGGCATCATCATCACGGCCTTCATCAACTCGACGATCCTCACGATCACCAGCGTCGTGGTCATGGTGGTCTTCGCCGCCATGGTCGGCTACGTGCTCCAGCGCAAGCGGACCCGGTGGAACCCCTGGATCAACTTCTTCGTGCTGGCCGGCCTGATCGTGCCGCCCGCGGTGGTGCCGACGATCTGGGTGCTGCAAGGGCTCGGGATCTTCAAGACGCTGTTCAGCGGGGTGCTGGTCGAGGCGACGTTCGGCCTCTCGTTCTCGATCCTGCTGTTCCGCGCGTTCGTCGCGACCATTCCACGTGAACTCGACGAAGCGGCGACGATCGACGGCGCCGGGCCGATCCGCCTGTTCTTCCGGGTGGTCCTTCCGCTTCTGCGGCCTGTGATCGTGACCGTGATCGTCGTGCAGTCGGTCGCCGTGTTCAACGACTTCCAGAACCCCCTGTACTTCCTTCCGGGGAACGATCTCGCGACGGTCCAGCTCACGCTCTACAACTTCCAGAGCCAGAGTCTGAGCCAGTTCAACCTGCTGTTCATGGACATCCTGCTCATCACCATTCCGCCATTGGTGCTCTACATCTTCTTCAACCGCCAGATCGTCGCCGGTCTGACCAGCGGTGCCGTCAAGGGCTGAACTCTCCGCCCTTCTTCATCACCACCGAAAGGACGCCATGACCTGGCATGCCCATTTCATCGCCTCGCAGGAGGAATTCGACGGGGCGCCGCTGTTGCGCCGCGAGTTCGAACTCGAGGAGGGGCACGGCGCGGTCCGCTCGGCCGACTTGGCCGTGAGCGCCCTGGGCATCGTCGAGCCGTACGTCAACGGCGAGCCCGTCTCACAGGACCTCCTGACCCCCGGATGGACCAGCTACGAGTGGCGGATTCGCGTCGTGCACTACGACGTGGCCGACCGCTTGGCGCAGGTGAACGTGCTCGGGCTCGCGATCGGCAATGGGTGGTATCGCGGACGTCTGGGGTGGACCGGTGCCCGCGCCCTGTACGGGAACCGGATCGCCGGGTTCGCCGAGTTGACCATCACGTTCGAGGACGGCGCCGTGCAACGCATCGCGACGGATGACACCTGGACGTCGGGGCCGAGCGCCGTGCTCGCCAATGACCTGTACGACGGGCAGACGATCGATGCGCGCCTGCGCAGCGATGACTGGCTGCGCCCGGGATTCTCCAGCGCCGGCTGGGGCGCTGTCGACGTGCTCGACGAGACCACTGACAAGCTCAGCGAATCGCAGGCGCCGAGGGTCTCACGACAGCAGGAGGTCGCCCCTCAGCGAATGTGGACGTCGCCCTCCGGCAAGACCCTCGTCGACTTCGGCCAGAACCTGGTCGGCTGGGTGCGGGTCCGGGTTCGCGGACCTGTGGGATCGGAGGTGGTGATCCGGCACGCCGAGGTGCTCGAGAACGAGGAGCTCGGAACGAGGCCCCTGCGCAGTGCGCACGCGGAGGACCGCTACATCTTGAGCGGGGGCGACGACGTCTTCGAACCGACGATGACCTTCCACGGCTTCCGCTACGCGGAGGTGATCGGCTGGCCGGGCGAACTCGGCAACGACGACATCACCGCCATCGTCGTCGGGTCGGATCTCGAGCGGATCGGCACCTTCAGCTGCTCTGATCCCGTGCTCGATCGTTTTCATCAGAACGTGGTGTGGGGCATG
>Ga0105237_10004654_pt1 | contig 15804 bp, 14 predicted proteins | sample KBSC24metaG_FD_81520 | JGI IMG/M metagenome (GOLD analysis project Ga0105237, IMG submission 81520) | Corn rhizosphere microbial communities from Kellogg Biological Station, Michigan, USA - KBS C2-4 metaG | ecosystem: Host-associated > Plants > Roots > Rhizosphere > Soil | place: Michigan, USA... | reverse complement strand
GTCTCTTTACCCGGGCGCGGAGTATAGGAAACGTCCCAGCGCTGGACATTCACGTTTCATGCATGGCAACCGAACGTACGATTGGCCGCACCGGACTCACGCTCTATTGATAATCAGGTATGATTTTGGGATGAATAAAAAGCGCTCCACGACGAACTCGCCTTCGGGAAACAATGTTCTGAACTCATTTGCGGACAAGATGTTGACTTCGTCAAAGAAGTTTTGCGTGAGAGCCGAGTCCCGGTGAACCAGTCCAAATGGCGAGAACTTTACCACAGCACGTCCTATGCGCCGGGGCAGCCAATGCAAGAACGGCATTATGAAGTGTGGCTCGAGGGGGAACACCTTTGCTGGCGTTTGAATTACATAGTTTCTGGCGACGCGCACAATCTCGCGGGCCAGACCGACCCGCTCACTCGGCGGGACATGCTCTATCACCGAGTTGCAGATTAACACGTCGATCTGCTTGTCACTCGCGGGAATGTGTTTACCGTCATAGATGCTTGCTTGGATGTTGGTCGGCGCCTCACCGACATTCGCGGCATCAAATTGATTGTCCAGGGCAATGTTGTAGATCGTAATCTGCTTCGGCCGTATCTCCGATTTGACATGCCTCCAATAATGAAGAGAGCCTCCGATGTCGACGATTGCACGATTGTCGATATCCGGGAAAATTCGTTTGATCTTTCGGGCGCGCGAGATCCGAAACCGCTTCATGAATGGCGATAAGGCGTAGAACCAAAGCCGCATGGACTGTCTCCTCGAGGTGGCTCGCCAGCATCATGGCTCAGTTGGTCACTCCGCAATGTCCGCGCGACCGCCGTAATTCGTGCCTTTCGCGGCAGGCACAGGCAGGGTAGTCGGAAAGTAACGCTCCAGCGCTGTGGTATATTGACGAGCGTCAAGTCGCCCGCGATTACCGGGGCACGGACTCGCCAGCGGAGAGTAGTCCTGTGTTGGCAGGCTGAAGCGCCAGAATGACCGGCGCCAAAACAGCGAGCGCGAGCAAGAAACGTGATCTAACGACCGCACCCATCCAGGAGCTCCGTTGCGCGTCAAATTCGCTTTCCGAGCCACCGGCCCGTAAGGCCCGACGCCTGAATGCCATCCGTCATCCTCTCATTGATCCAACGCCTCAACCCGGTTTTTCGCCTCCTGAATGCCGCCAGCATGCGCTTTCGCATAAAGCTCGCGCGCCTTCGTCACTTCGCCGCGCGTTCCGTATGTTCCCCACGCGGACAGAATGCCGGGATCATAGGTCTCTGCGAGCATGAAGCTCGCTTGCGCGCTACCCGTCTCCGTAGCGCGTTCGAGCACGGTCCGCGCTGCGCCGATATTTCCCTGGCCGAGTAGTGCGCTGGCGCGCGCGATCAGCCGCGTCGCCTCCGGACTGCTTTGCGTTTCTACGGCCGCGGGCGGCGCCATCGCAGCCACCTCTACCGCTTGTGCTGCCCTGGAAATTGGGCTGTTCGCGGCAAGCTCGGACGTAACGCGCACATCGATCGTGCGCCGGGCGGGATCGAGATCCCGCGCTATTGCCGCGGTCCTGTCGCGCTCTTGCTGCAGAGATTGTCGCAGTTTCATCATGGCGCTCTCCGTCTCCTGCTTGAGCTGCCTTGTTTCGTCGCTCGTGTTGCGCAATTGCGCCGCCTGCATCTCGATTTCGCGTTGCGCCACCGCGAGTTCGCTCCACAGTGCGGCACGGCGCGCGCGTTCCTCGTCGAGCGCTTGACGATGTTGCTCCGTGCTTGCGATCAGCTCTTGTCGAGCGGCCGCCGCCTCCTGCGCGAGGGCGGCTGTTTTCTGCTGCTCCTGTTCGAGCGATTGTGCGCTCTTCGCGGCTTCCGCCTGCTTGAGCTGCCTTGTTTCGTCGCTAGCGTTGCGCAATTGCGCCGCCTGCATCTCGATTTCGCGCCGCGCCGTCGCGAGCTCGCTTGCCAGTGCAGCGCTGTGTGAACGTTCCGCGTCGAGCGCTTGACGATGTTGCTCCGTGCTTGCGGTCAGCTCTTGTCGCGCGGCCGCGGCCTCCTGCGCGAGGGCGGCTGTTTTCTGCTGCTCCTGTTCGAGCGATTGTGCGCTTTTCGCGACTTCCGCCTGCGTGAACTGCCCTGTCTCGTCACCCATTTTGCGTAACAGCGCCGCCTGCGCCTCAATTGCGAGCTGCGCCACCGCGAGGTCGCTCGCCAGTGCGACACTGCGTGCGCCTTCCTCGTCCAGCGCTTGACGATGCTGCGCCGTACTCGCGGTCAGCTCTTGCCGCGCGGCCGCGACCTCCTGCGCGAGGGCGGCCGTTTTCTGCTGCTCCTGTCCGAGCGATTGTGCGCTCTTCGCCGCCTCGGCCCGTAGTTGCACATCGAGACCCTGGATGGCGCGTCGGGCCTCGGTCAGCTCTTGCGCCAAAGCTTCGGCACGCTCCTCCTTCGGGATTTGTCGCGCCTCCGGTGCGGACGCCAGCGCGACCTTCGTAACCTCCTGCGCCTGCGCTGGCACGCTGGCCTGATTGGCTTCGGTCTGTCGGGACGCGCGGAGGGTGGACTTCGGGTTCTGGTTCGGTAACTGGGTGCCTTGCGCGACGACCTGCCCGCCGATCGTGCTGATCCTGACGACGTCCTGTTGGCGGGAGTCTCGGATCACATGGAAAAACAGGCCGATGAGCACCACCGCTGCAATGACGTCGACGAAGAAGCTATAGCCGCGTCGCCATGCCGTCGACCCGGCCTGAGAGGGACTACTTGATTCTTTGTTCTCTTGCAGGAGATTTTCATTGCTTGACATTGGATACCAATGCGTCGGGATGATCTCGCTTGGCTCGCCGTTTTCGCTGACCCATTCACCCGCCTTGGGGGCCCAGTGTGCGACGTCATAGGTTCCCGTCGCGTCATCCTCGAGGATGACGACATTCCCATCTCTCGGTGCGGTCTCTATCAAGTGGCGCATGTCAGTAACGCTTATTCAGACGGTGTATCGGGGCCGTTTTTTCTCCACTTCGCCACAGTCCGCCAGCACCCGCATAACCGAGAACGCCCGCAAGTTACTTGGAGGCAAGCCTCGCGAAGGCCCGAGGAATGATATCGTATCGCCCGCAGAGGTGCGCTGACTTGCGATTCGGCAAGTTGGGCAACCGCCGAGTAGGCAGTCTCCATCAGGTTCCGCTGAAGTTTCAAATTGGGCCACTGTTTTGGGGCTATGTTAGGTCCATCTGTGCGGACTTTGGCAAAGGCTCAAACACTCCCGTCCGAGGGGACATTGAGGCGGAGCAAGTTGGGGGCGTTGTCACTCTGGACTAGAGCCGTTTCGCGATGGAACGCCAAGTTTCCCCTCAGATAGGATTGCGCTGTTCCGATGATATTTCGCGCCAGTCGAGCCTAGTTACAATGCCGGCGGCAGCTGCGGCGCCCCAATCATGAGGGTAAGCTGGTGGGTGAAAACCAACGCTAGCCCTTGATGCAGCACGGAGGGATCTAGCGACTTTCATCTCCACGACTCAGACCAGCCGGATTGGCAGCTGCAACTGGACGTCGCGATAACGGCCTTCGCATCGATCGACGAAATGCTGCGGGAAGAACGGAATGTCGCGCATGGAACGTATCAGCTGTCGATCGCACGCAGAGGGACCGGAGGACCGAACACACGCGGTCGACCTGGTCCTCCGTGAGCGTCAGCGCCGACGGAAGGTTGATGGCCCGCTCGGCGAGATCGTAGCTCACCGAGTTGCTCTCAGCGGCTCGTGCCGCGTCGGGAGAGGTGGCGTAGGCCAGCAGTGAACTAAGCGGAGAGAAGAAGGGGCGGGTGGCGATGTTCTCGGCGGCCATCGCGGCAGCGATCGTGTCCGCTCGCACCCCCGTGCCACGGTCGAACACGACGGTGTTCATCCAGTACGTGGCCCGATCTTCCTCGCGCTCGAAGTTGAGGGCGATCCCCGAGCCGTCGAGGCGGTCGGCGTACCACCCGAAGATGGTCCGCTTCCGTTCGATGAGCTCCTCCAGGCGGTCGAGCTGCACGCGCCCGAGCGCGGCCTGCATCTCGCTCATCTTGTACTTCCATGCCACCTCGACGCTGCGGAAGGAGGCGTCACCCGGGAGCCGACCATGGTCGCGCAGGAAGAGCATGCGCTCGTGCAGCCGGCTGTCGTCGCACAGCACCATGCCACCCTCGCCCGTCGTCAGCGTCTTCGAGCCGTGGAAGCTGAACGTCGACGTTCGACCGAATGCGCCGGCCGGGCGTCCGGCGTGCCGCCCTCCCGCCGCCTCCGCTGCGTCCTCGATCAGCGATACACCATGGGCATCGCACAACGCCTCGAGCGCGACGAGGTCGGGAAACCCGCCGTAGACATCGACGGCGATCACCGCCTTCGTGCGATCGCTGAGCATTGCTTCGACCGACTTCACCGACATGCACCAACTGTCCGGCTCGACGTCGACGAAGATAGGTGTGGCGCCCACGTAGCTGATCGGGGCCGCGCTGGCGATCCAGGTCGTCTCTGGCACGATGACCTCGTCGCCGGGACCGATCCCCAGGGCGAGCAGGCTCAGATGCAGCCCCGACGTGCACGACGGAAGGGCGATGGCGTGCGCCCGGCCGGTTGCCGCGGCGAACTCGGCCTGGAACGCCCGGCTCTCGTCGGTCGCGTGGTCGAACCATGAGTGCCGCGCAGCGCGAGCGACGGCCTCCACCTCGCGGTCGGTGATCCACGGTCCGGCGACCGGGATGCGCTCGCCGGTCGATGGCGGCGGCGTCACCGCGCGCGTTTGGGTATCATTGCTCACAGTCTGTTCCTCGATCGCTGCGGGCCTGGCGAAGCACCTCAAGATGCCGGGGTTATCGAACTGGGATCCGCCGAGTGCCGATAGTCGCTCCCGAGCTGCATAGCGAACTCCGACGCCTGCGGCTTGTACAGCGTGAAGTGCGGATCGCTCATGTCCTCGTCGTCTCGGCGAGTCGTGTAGTAGTAGAGGTTGAGCACCTTGCGATACGTGTCCGGAGGACACCGGTTCGGTTCCCGCTGACCGTGGTTTGAGTATTCGCTGGTCGAGAACACGACCAACCGGTTGAGAATGGGAAGCGCGCTCGACTTGACCTGCGTCATGTCACGGTCCCAAAACTCGATCGCTCCCTTCCACTCCGGCTGCCAGTCGCTGGAAAGGTAGAGCAGGGCGTTGACACGACGGTACGCCTGCAGCTTGTGGTGCCAGTTGAAATCGGCATGAATCTTCAGGAAGTCGCCTTGCCCGCTGAGATGCACACCGCCGCCGATATAGTACGGGTCGGGGAGGAGACCCTCGATTCCGGTGAGGGTCTCGAGGAAGAGCACGAACTGACGACCGTTCATCTCGCGGAGCATCTCGCGCAGCAGCGTTGGAACCTTGGTCTCGTTGTGCTGGTAGCGACGACGGTTGTTCTCGTTGTCACGCACCACCCAGGAGATCTCGTCCGGACCGGGAAAGGCGGCCGAGAGCGAACGCGCCAGATCGACGTTGATGAAATCGTCGAGGACGATGTGCGGGAACGGATCGGCCTCCTGGTAACGTGCGGCGTTGTCGATTGCGAGCCGCGCGTAGCTCGGGTCGTCGAATGTTCCCAAAGGCGTGACCCTGGGCCGCCCATCAATCTCGATGCTCACCACTCCGCCTCCTCTTGCAAAACCTCCACAGCCACAAATTGACTCATAGTGAAGAGCGGAGCGTTATTATTGCGTTTTGTCAAAAACCGCTTTTGGGGACCGGCAATCATGGGGTGTTAGCAGCGGCCTTTGGAACTAGACGTGAGACCGCGCGGTGGTTCAAGTTGGCGGCGGCTCTTGACGGCGGGGTGGAGGGCCAGGTCTCGCCGGCTCCGGCTGCCTGCGCCAGGAGATGGCATCCCCGGGTGGAGGCGACCTAGAATTGGCCGAAGAGCGGGCATGGGTGGCCTTGAAGCGCCGCAATGGGATATCGCGCATCCGCCGATCGCAGCGCTGACGTAGTTTGACCGCTACGTTGGCGGATACATCTTGCGATCAGTCCTCGGCCGCTTTGAAAGCCGACGATACGTGTGGAGTGAACAGGTCGCCGATCACCGTTCGAGATCGGTGGGCTCGGCATCGGCTTCCGGCCAAACACGGCCGTTGCGGCGCCCGGAGACTTTACCCTCGGCGATGCCGTGGCTGGAGACCGGGGTTAGATCAGTCCTGCGCGGACGCCGTCGCGTGCGATGTCCTATTGCGGCAGGCTGTCTCGGCGAACTCCGCCAGCCGATTCGTCACGCTTGACTTCGGGGAACAACCACATCGCGAAAATCATGAAAAAACCGAGGAATGCAACGACGTATTGGATGCGATCGTGCCCAAGCACATGTTGATAATAGAACGCAATGGCAGCCACCAGGACAACCACCAGCGAAAGTCCGAATTTAATCTTTACAGGCATCGCCAGATTCTCCTGCCAGTTCACACCAGGTTTGCCCAGGACGGTCCCGCCACTTTAGCTAACGTTGCGATAGCCATTACTTGAATACCTACCAGTACGACAAGTCCAGTTCGTCCATCGCGAAACGATGGCGGCCAAACTTCAAAAAGTCCGGGCGCAAACAACACGACAAGACCGGCCACGACAATGAGACTGCTCCATCTCAACTCGGCGTAACCGTAAACTCCCGTGCCAGCCAAAAGTAATGCCAGCAAAAAGGCGTTGCCGACGATCAGCAGCGTCGCTGCGCGCGATCTCACGGACTCCGGGCGGGAGCGGAGCGGAAACATGCCGGCAACGACCAGGAAAGCGACAGTGCAGATGGTCGCGAACGCTGCGAACCAGAGCAGGGAAATCCAGTGCGGTTCGATAGCAGCCATGGCTTGTTTGCCTGTGACTTGACCGAAGCTTATTCGGCCGGCGTAGCGAATCCCGTCGGCTCGCCCGCGACGTTCAGCTTCGGTGTACGTGATGTCTTGCGCATGTTGGTCTTGACGAAACGGGTGTCATAGCCGTTCAGCAGATGGCCAAGCAGACCGCGATCGAGGTCGGAGGTGCCGAACAGCCAATCCATGACAGGGAAGGTCAGGTTCATGTTCCGCTCCATCATGATCGACTGATTATGGTGGGCGGTATGGTGACGCCGGATGGTGTTGACGAAAGGCGCGTTTCGGACGAACCAGTTTTCATCGACATGGCAACAGAAGTGCATGAACTCGTAGATCAGATACATCGATGTCGTCGTCGAGATCAGCAGCCAGCCGACATTCGGCGAGATCAGCCAGCCGAAAACAAGGGCCGGCGGGATCGACATCATCGTGAAGGTCACAAGGGCGTAGGGCGGAAAGAAAGTCACGCGCCAGTCGTTATGGTCCGCGAAGCGCATCTCCTGCTCGGTGAAGAACTGGTGATGCATCAGGGTGTGCCGGTTGTAGATCGCGCGGAACGCCTTTATCTGCGATGGCCTGTGCATGACGAAGCGATGAATCCACCATTCGAAGAAGTTTGCGAACAGGAAAGTCACGGGAACAATCACAAGCTCCCACCAGCGCAAGTCGCTGATGTTGGCGAAATAAACCGACAGGGCCGTGAATCCGATCACATAGATGACGAAGGCATGCAGCCAGCCATTGTACCATCCTGCGATGCGGTGGCGGTAAGTTGCCCTGTAATTCCGCTGCCGCTCCGTCATTGGACTCGACGATAATTCCATCACTCCGTCTCCGTCGCTCGCCAGGTTATTTGGTGTGTGATATATCACCAATCTATTAGTCCGGCAACCGGCTTTTCGGATGGCCATTGCCCGAAAAAAGCGCTTGCTGCGATGTCGCTGATATATTTATGGTATGGCAACAAGCGCGCGACAGATGCGCATGTACACGGGAGGCCCCTATGAAGCTCACGCGGCGCAATTTTTCAAAACTCGCAGGTTCCGGCGTCCTGGCAGTTGCTGCACCTGGGATATTTGCACCCGCCCTGGCGCAGGATAAGCCGCTGAGGATCGGAATTATCGCGCCGCGATCGGGCGCGGCCGGTACCGCCGGCGAGTGCGGCATTCGTGCGGTGCAATGGGCTGCCGAGCGGATGAACAAGGATGGCGGCATCGCCGGCCGCAAGATCGAGTTGGTGTTCGAGGAAGAGACCAGCCCAAAAGACACCATCGAGCGCTTCCGACGTTTGATCCTGCAAGAGAAGGTCGAGGCCGTCCACGGCTTGATCTCGACGGGAGTCAGTCTCGGGGTCGCGCCTGTGGCAGAGGAGGAACAGGCGCTTCTCGTCATGTGGGACGGCACCACACAGGACGGCGTCAAGGAGACGATGCCGAAGCCGCGCTACGTTTTCCGCTCAACTGATAATGAATGCGAAGCAGTGATGGGGTCGCTTCTCGCGATCAAGTATTTCAAGGGAAAATTCAAGCGGGTGGCCGGCATCAATCCCGACTATTCTTATGGCCGGAACAATTGGGAGGCATTTCGCCAGATCCTGGCACGATACGGCGTCGAGACGGAATTCGTCGCCGAACAATGGCCGAAAGTCGGGACAATGGACCTGACCTCGCATATCGCCGCGCTCAACGCTGCCAAACCGGATCTCATCTTCTCGTCAATGCTGTTTGCCGATTTGCCCGTGTTTATGAAGCAGGGAAATGCGGCGGGTCTGTTTGACGGCGTCAAAATGGTGTTGCCGGCAGCCGGATGGCAGATCAATCAACTCAAGAAAGAATTCATGCCGGAAGGCGTGATCTTCGGCCACAACACGCTGTATTTCGACCATCCGCAGGCGTCGCCGCTGCAAAAGGCATTCGTCCAGGATTATAAGGACCGCTACAAGGAGGTACCGCACTGGGAAGCGGACAGGGCGTATTTCGCGCTCGCTACCTACAAGGCTGGCGTCGAAGCTGCGCAAAAGGCGGCGAGCAAATGGCCGACGCCGGAACAAGTGGCGGAAGCGATGCCCGGTCTCGAGGTCGAAAGTCTCGGCGGCAAAGGACGCTTCCGCAAAGACAAGATTGCCGAACAGGTTTTCTATCAGGGCCCGTCTACCAACACCAACAAATACGATTTTCCGACGCTGGCTTCGATCGACACGTTCCGGGCCGAACAGTTGCAAAAGCCGCCCGGTGCAGATTTCTGGGAGTGGATCAAGAGCGCGAAGATGCCGGTCTGAGGCATGACCGAACTTGTGGATGTCATCCTCGGTGGGACATTCCACGCTGCGGTGCTCTTTCTCGTAGCTGCCGGGCTGCAGCTTGTGTTTGGCGTACAGAAGATCGTCAATCTGGCCTGCGGATCCTTCTACGCCCTGGGAGCATATTTCGGAATTACCGCGGTCGGCATCGCCCTCAAACTCGGCATGCCGCCGGTGCTGTTCTTTCCGGTCCTGATTCTAGCCGGGTTGACGATCGGTCTCGTCGGACTGCCGATCGAACGCGTTTTGCGCACGATATACCGCCGCGACGAGAGCTATCAGTTGCTCATCACCTTCGGCTTCCTTCTGATGTTTCAGGATGCGTTTCGCTATTTGTGGGGCGCGACGCCGCGAACGATGGACAATGTCTATCTCGCCTATGGCACCGCGCATATTCTGGGAGTTCGGGTACCGACCTACAATCTGCTGGTGATCGCTGCAAGTCTTGCCATCGCGGTCGCGCTCGGCCTGTTTCTCGAACGGACCAAAACCGGACGTATAGTGCGCGCCACCGCGGAAAACCGCGATATGGCAGAGGGCCTCGGCGTCAACGCCTCGAAAATCTTCGCGCTTGTCTTCACCGTGGGATGCATGCTGGGCACGGTCGGGGGCGCGCTGGTGGTACCATCGGGCGCAGCATCGCTCGATATGGCGGTGGACCTGGTGGTGGAATCGTTCGCGGTGGTTGTCATTGGCGGCCTCGGCAGCATGCGTGGCGCGTTGGTTGGCGCGCTTATCGTGGGACTGATGCGCGCGGCGGCTATTTCGCTGATGCCCGAATTGGAGATGTTGTCGGTGTATCTGGTTGTCGTCGTCGTGCTTATTGTCAGACCAGCCGGCTTGTTCGGGAAGGCAACAGCGTGAGCAATCAGTCGATCGACATCGCGCCCCCGGCGGCTGTGCGACGAACGCTACCGCAGCCCAATGGATTGTGGATTCTGCTTGGGCTGATAGCAGTCATGGCGCTGCTGCCGCTGGTCGCCTCGCCCTATGCGCTGCTCCTTATGCTGCCGTTTATTGGTTACGGCATCGCGCTTTTGGGATTCAACCTTCTGTTTGGAACTACCGGGCTATTATCCTTCGGGCACGCGCTTTTTCTTGGCGTTGGCGCCTACACCGCGGCGGCGCTGACTTCGAAATTCGGCATTCTCAGTTTCGAGGTTTTGCTGATCGCGGCGGCGCTGGCATCCGGGCTGGTAGCGCTGGTGATCGGGGCATTGTGCGTTCGCTACACCAGGATTTTTTTCGGCATGCTGACGCTGGCGTTCGGCATGCTGTTTCACTCCTTTTTGTTCAAGTTCTACAACATTACCGGTGGTGACCAGGGCATGCGGGTGCTGCGGCCGTTGTTGCTCGGCATGGAATGGCGTGGCGGCAAGACCGTGTTTCTGACCGGTCCGTTCTACTATTATGCGCTGCTGTTGTTTGCGCTGCTTGGTGTCGCGATGTGGCGCATCACGCAGTCGCCGTTCGGTCTGCATCTGCGCGCGATACGCGAGAATGCCGGCAAGGCCGCCTACGTCGGCGTGCAGATTTTTCGCATGCGGTTGGCCGCCTTCGTCATCTCGGCGATCTATGGCGGCATCGGCGGAACGATCCTTGCCGTCACGACGGGATTGGCGGATCCCGAACTGGCTTATTGGACCCATTCCGGCAACCTGGTCTTCATGGCGGTGCTTGGCGGCAGCGGAACATTTTCGGGTCCGGCGATCGGCGCGCTGGTTTTCGTGGTGTTGCAGGATTTCGTGATGTCGATCACGCAATACTGGCGCTTTGTGATGGGCGGCGTGCTCGTGCTTCTCGTCGTCTTCGTGCCGCAGGGGCTATCGGGCACGATCGAGGCTCTCGTTAGCCGGCGCGCTGGAGGGCGATAAAAATGCAGCCCGCCCGCGCAGCCGATACAGCACCGCTGTTCGAGACCATCAACGTCTCGAAAGCCTTTGGCGTATTCAAGGCCCTTAACAATGTCTCTTTTCATGTCTGTGACGGCGAGTTTGTTTCGATCGTCGGACCGAATGGAGCCGGCAAGACCACGCTGGTCAATGTCGTGACCGGACTGCTGCGACCGACGGCCGGACAGGTCCGTTTTTTGGGTCGCGATATCGCCGGCATCGGGCCGGTCGAACTCGCCAGACTGGGGATGTCGCGCGCATTTCAGCTGGTCAATATCTTTCCGGCACTCACCGTGCGCGAAACCCTGGCGGTGGCGGTCGCCTCCCGCCTGCGCCGCGTCGGCAATCCGTTCCGCTCGCTGAAGCGCGATGACGCGCTGCACACCGACGCCGAGCGTATCGCGGAAGTGCTGGGCTTGCGCGCCAGGCTTGAAACGGTGGCTTCGACCTTGTCGCAGGGCGAAAAGAAATTGCTGGATATCGCGAGCGCCTTTGCGCTCAATCCCAGCGTTATCCTGCTGGACGAGCCGACCAGCGGCGTTTCGACCGGCGACAAGCATGCGATTATGGAAGTTCTGGTCTCGGCGGCGAAAGCGGCGGGTGTGCGTGCCGTCGTCCAGGTCGAGCACGACATGGATCTTGTCGAGCGGTATTCGCATCGCATTGTCGCGTTACAGGAAGGGTCCGTACTGGCCGACATGCCGCCCGACGCTTTCTTCGCGAATCCGGCCCTGATCGCCGCAGTGATAGGAACGCGCCCGCAAACCCAGCGAAAGATGTCTTGATGCTTAACCTGTCGAACCTGAACGTCGACATCGAGGGCAGTCGCATCCTCAACGGCGTCAGCCTGTCAGTCGCGGCCGGCGAACTTGTCTGTCTCGTCGGGCGCAACGGCGCCGGCAAGACCACGACCTTTCGCAGCATTATGGGTTATCGCCGCGCGCGCTCCGGCGATATCAGCTTCGACGGCCGCGACCTGACGAAGCTGCCGACCTGGCAAATCGCGCAACGCGGTATCGGCTTTTCGCCCGAAGAGTCCGAAGTCTATACCGACCTGACCGTGGCCGAGAATATCGAGCTTTCGACCTGGACGCGGCCTTCTGGTCGTCCGGCCGCGGCCCGCATCGAAGAGGCCTACACCGTGTTCCCGAAGCTGCGCCAATATCTCGCCCGCGGCGGTGCGCAGCTTTCCGGCGGCGAGCGCAAGATGGTGTCGATCGCCAGGGCACTGACGCTTGATCCAAAACTGCTGCTGCTCGATGAACCGTTCGAAGGTCTGTCGCCGGCGATCATTCCATCGATCGCGGAAGGCGTCGCTTCGATCCGCGCGATGGGCAGGGGTGTTCTGATGGCGGAATCCAACGTGCACCACATTCCCGATTACGTCGACCGGATCTATGTTCTGGAGCGAGGCGAGGTGATGTTTTCGGGCACATTGGCCGAGGCGCATCGGGACCGCGAGGTCATGCGCGTGATCGCAGGCCAGATCGAGGTCGCCTCGTGAGGGGGCAAGCATTTCGGATCGGAAGCGGGAGGGTAATATGAAGCGCTATGCGGGAGATCGGACTATCGATGGCGTGAAAGTGACGGTCGATGGCGCGCCACTCGACCCCAGCGTCGATGTCATCGAGTTCACCAAGAACGGCTTCGAGTGGAGCTATGAAGGGCCGGAGCCGCGCCAGCTTGCGCTGGCGCTGCTGGTCGATCATCTCGGCGACAGGGACAAAGCAAAGGGTTCGGTAGAGGTATTTATGCGCGCCGTCGTGGCGAATTTCGGCAATGAGTGGGAAATGACGTCGGCCGATATTGACCAGGCGTTGGCCGCGCTTTCCGGCAAGGCGGTTGCCTGATGACCCTCAAGTATCGGGCCGCGGTGTTGCATGCCGCGCAAACGCCGATGTCGATCGAAACCATCACGGCGACGGACTTGCAGCCGACCGACGTGCTGGTTCGAATCCGCGCGGCCGGCCTTTGCCACACCGATCTCGAGGTGATCGAAGGATCGCTGCGCTATCCAATGCCGATCGTGCTCGGGCACGAGGCCGCCGGCATCGTCGAGCAGGTCGGCCCTGCCGCGCGCGGGGTGAAAGTCGGCGACCATGTCGTGCTCTCGTGGAATCCGCACTGCGGCCATTGCTTTTACTGCGACCGCGACGCCCCGATCCTGTGCGAGCAATATCTCGGGGAGGGACCGAAGGCGCTGCCGTTCAATGGCGAAAGCCGCGCAGCGTTGGCCGATGGCCGCCCGCTTCGGCAGCTGATGTTCCTGGGATCGTTCGGCGAATATTGCGTCGTGGCTGACCAACAAGCCATTCCCGTTCCAAAAGATATTCCTTTCGACCGCGCCTGCCTGCTCGGCTGCGGCGTCATGACCGGCGTCGGCGCGGCCCTCAATCTGGGCGCGATCGCGCATGGCGATACCGTGATGGTGATAGGCTGCGGGGCGGTCGGCCTCGCCGCGGTGCAGGGCGCGCGGCTGGCGGGTGCAGGTGCGATCATCGCAGTCGATCTCGACCCGGCGAAACTTGTGCTCGCCGTGCGGATGGGCGCAACGCATGGCGTCAACGCATCCACAGACGACGCGGTCGCCGCCGGCAAACAACAGACGGGCGACCGCGGTGTCGACGTCGTCATCGAGTCGGCCGGGAGCGGCTCGGCTTTTCGGGTGACCACCGAGGCCGTACGGCCCGGCGGCCAGGTCATCTGGCTCGGCAAGATCGACGTCAACAAGGACGTCGCGTTCCGCTGGGGCTCGCTGATGCAGGAAAAACGCATCCGCCGCGTCAGCTATGGTAATGCGCGCCCGCGGCGGGATTTTCCGCTGCTCGCGCGTGCCTATCTCGACGGCTCGCTGATGCTCGACGAGTTGATCTCGCGCCGCATCACGCTTGAGGGGATCAACGGCGGTTTCGACGCCTTGAAGCGCGGCGAAACCATTCGCAGCGTCATCATGTTCGATTGAAGCCGCCTCAGGTATCGAGTGTCTTGCGGGCGAAATCCTCGATGTAGTCGATCAGCCGGTCCGAGGCGGTCGCCGCCGCCTTCGCTTTCTTCTGCGAAACCGCTTCCGCGACTGCGGCGTGCAGCTTGGCGGCAAGCGGCAGATCCGCGACCTGCTGGTAGTGCTGATACCAGAACCGGCGCGACAAGGCGTTCATCAGTCCCATGGACCGGCGGGCGAATTCGTTGCGGGAAGCGCTCGCGATCAGGATGTTGAAACGCTGGTCGAGGCGCATGAAGGCGATGTCGTCGGCCTTGGCGGCGGCGGCGAGCATGGCTTCTGCGACGTCGGCGAATTCGCGCCGTTCCTCGGGGGTGGCGCGCTCGGCCGCCAGGCTTGCCATCAGGCGCTCCAGTTCGCGCCGCACTTCGAGCAGCCGCAGTTGCAGCCGCAAATTGATCTCGGAGACCATGATGCCGCGCCTCGGCATGATCACAACGAGGCCGTCCCTCGCGAGCCGCTGCAGGGCCTCCCGGATCGGGGTTCGGCCGATCCTCAGACGTACGGCAAGCGCCTGTTCCGACAATACCGTTCCCGGCGATAATTGCAGCGTGACGATCATCTCTTCAAGTTCGCGATAGGCGCGATCTGTAAGAGTGCCGTCCTCAGCCTCGGCTGCTCGAGACAGGCGTTTCGTTGGCGCTTTCGATTTCAAATCGTTCCTCACTCCAGCCGGCGGGCTCCCAAGCATTCCTGATGCATACCAATCCCAAGCGTATATTGGCCATATATCACAAAGCAACACCGCAAAGGGGCGCGTGATGAAGATTGCATCGAGCTGTGTTGGAGCCACATTGATCTGTGACAGCCGCATGTTTGTGCCGCGCCCAGCGTCGAACTGCAGTTTCAGAGCACCGCAATCATTGCTTTCTTCGCCGTAGCGGATCAGCGTCCCCGCGCCAGCCTGACCATTGAACACAGCCGGACCACTCTGGGTGCCTGTCAATGTTACGATGAGACACGGTGCTGCTTGTGCCATCGACATGGGGGCCGTGAGCCACGCGGCGCAGATGAGCGCGGCCGAGATAGAAAGTCGCTTCATGCTAATTCCGTAAGACCAAAAATGGCGGTACTTGGAAAATTGCCAGTGTCGGGAAGTGGCGGCAAGAGGGATGACCGCTCATGGCACCAAATGGACACCTGGCCTTACTATCCCGGAGTCATTCCTGTCGCGCGCCGACGAGGTGATCGAGTAGCAGTCTTTTTTGATGATTGTATGCTATTTGGGTTTGCCGGACCTCGGGTGGTTTAACGGTATCTGTTACCGTATTGGCGCCGGGCATGGCACGGGGAGCGGGATCATGGCCAAAGAGCAGAGATTCTTTGGCACGAACTGCGGGCTTGGGCCGCATGCCTCACGGCGCGGCTTGCTGCAGGCCGGCTTGGCGATCGGCACGCTGGCACTGGGCCAGCGCGCTGCGCTGGGGCAGTCCGGCGTCGGGCACGCCCACATGCGCGAACTCGGCGCGACGAAGTTGCCGGTTGTGGCGGCGATGGACCAGCCGCTGGTCGAGCCCGAGGTCCGCCGCTCCGTCAATGGCGTGCTCAGCACCAGCCTGAGCTGCGCCTACGCCTATCGCGACATCGGCGGCATGCGCCTCTACCTGCGCCGCTACGAAGGCGGGCTGGGCCCGACGCTGCGCATGAAGCCTGGCGAGACCCTGAAGATCCGGCTCATCAACGACTTGCCGCCCAACCGGGATATCCTGCCCAGCAACCCCTCGCATCCGCACCAGCTCAACAACACGAACTTCCATTTCCACGGCGCGCACTGCAGCCC
>Ga0105237_10004651_pt1 | contig 15809 bp, 8 predicted proteins | sample KBSC24metaG_FD_81520 | JGI IMG/M metagenome (GOLD analysis project Ga0105237, IMG submission 81520) | Corn rhizosphere microbial communities from Kellogg Biological Station, Michigan, USA - KBS C2-4 metaG | ecosystem: Host-associated > Plants > Roots > Rhizosphere > Soil | place: Michigan, USA... | reverse complement strand
GTCAGGCGCGACTCTCATCGTGGCGCTGGGGCAAGCCCCAAACAGACGCCGGATAGATTTAAGCAAGCCAACCACATCGCCCGTTAATCAGTATTGCAAAAATGGGGGGGACCATAGATTTTTGTTGGGCCTCGCTCTGCAGTGATCGCGCCCTGCCTCAGGACACGGGCTGCTCCTGCAACAACCCGCCTTCGATCCGCACATGCCGCCCATGGAAGCGCTTGAGGCTACTGCGATGGCCGACGCTGACGATGCTCAATCCAGGCAGCTCATCGATCACCGCCTGATACAACGTGGCTTCATCCTCTTCATCCATGGCCGAAGTCGCTTCATCCATGTACAGCCATTGCGGCGCGAACAACAACGCGCGGGCAAAGGCCAGGCGCTGTTGCTCGCCCGGCGAGAGCATCCGTTGCCAGTGGTTGGCTTCATCGAGGCGAGCGACCAGGTGCGGCAGGCGGCAGGTTTCCAGGACCTGTGCATAACGTTCTGCCGGGTACACGCTGACGTCCTGTGGATAACTCAACACATCCTTGAGCGTACCAATCGGCAGGTAGGGCTTCTGCGGCAGGAACAGGTAGCGCTTGGCCGGCAGGCGAATGCTGCCATGGCCGGCTGGCCACAAGTGGCCCATCGCACGCAGCAAGGTACTTTTACCACTGCCCGATCGCCCACTGAGCATCACCCGCTCGCCCGGTTCCACGGTCATGTCGGCGTCGGTGAGCAAATGACGGCCGTCGGCCAGGTCCATCCCCAGGCCCTGCACCACCAGGCGTTCGCCTTGGGGCTGCACATCGATGGCCGCAGGGCGTTGCTCGTTCTCGCTCATGGCCTGCTGGAAGCTCAGCAGACGATCACTGGTCGCACGCCAGCTGGCCAGGTCGGCGTAGGCCGTGATAAACCAACTGAAATTGCCTTGCACGTTGCCGAACGCCGAGTTGATTTGCATCAGCTCGCCCAACTCGATCTTGCCGGAGAAGTAGCGCGGTGCAGCCACAATGAACGCAAACACGGTGGCGATCTGCTCATAGCCGGCGGTGAAGAACGTCAGGCGCTTGGACACTTTCATGATGTCCCAGAAGTTATGCCAGACCTTGCCGAACCGCGCACTCAAGCGCTGGTTTTCGTTAGGCTCGCCGTTGTACAGGGCGATACTCTCGGCATTCTCCCGCACCCGCACCATGGAGAAACGCAAGTCCGCCTCAAACCGTTGTTGCTGGTTGCTCAGGCCGATCAAGCGTCGACCGATCAAGTGGGTCAACCAACTGCCGACTCCGGCGTAGACCAGGGCACACCAGAACATGTAGCCGGGGATGGTGATACCGAACACTTCAATGCTGCCCGACACGCCCCACAGAATGATGGAGAACGACACCAGGCTGACCACATTGCGTAGCAGCCCCAGGCCCAGGTTCAAGGTATTGGAGGTGAAGCTGTTGAGGTCTTCGGAAATCCGCTGGTCCGGGTTATCGGTATAGCCGCCCTGCTCCAACTGGTAGTAGTTCTTGTGGCTGAGCCAACGCGCGAAATACTTTTCGGTGAGCCAGGCACGCCAGCGAATGGTCAACATCTGGGTCAGGTACAGGCGGTAGACCGCGCCGAGAATCGCCACCGTGGCGATACCGCAGAAATAGATGATCTGTTGCCAGAAGGCGGCGGTATCCTTATTTTCCAGGGCGTTGTAGAAGTCTTTGTACCAGTGGTTGAGCCATACCGATATCGCCACGCTGAACAGCGACAGGCCAATCACCACCGCCAGCAACAACCAGGCCTTGCCCTTCTCTTCACTGCGCCAATAGGGCGTGATCATCGCCCAGGTTCGGCGGAAAAACTGCCCACGCACCGCGTCATTGACCGCGGAGTACTCAGCGTTCTGATTCATTGTTCAGGCTCGGTAGGAAAAACATGACAGGCGTTTGAACCGATCATAGACGATCGGTTCAGGGCGCCGTGCAGCCTGAAGCAGATTGTTCAGACTTCGTTCAGCGCCGTACCGGACGTTTCTGCAGCTTGCGTTGCAGGGTGCGGCGGTGCATGCCAAGGGCGCGGGCGGTGGCGGAGATGTTGCCTTCGTGCTCGGTCAGCACACGCTGGATGTGCTCCCATTGCAGGCGATCCACCGACATGGGGTTTTCCGGCACCAGGGTATCGAGGTCGGCATGCTCGGAGAGCAAGGCGGCCAGCACGTCGTCGGCGTCGGCGGGTTTGCACAGGTAGTTGCAAGCGCCGCGCTTGATCGCCTCGACGGCGGTGGCGATGCTGGAGTAACCGGTGAGGATCACCACGCGCATTTCCGGGTCGAGCTCCAGCAGCTTGGGCAGCAGCACCAGGCCCGAGTCGCCGTCCATCTTCAGGTCGAGCGCGGCGTAGTCCGGCAAGTCGGCCTGGGCGATGGCCAGGCCTTCTTCGGCGGAGCCTGCGGTGCTGACACGGAAGCCGCGACGGCTCATGGCGCGTGCCATCACGCGGGTAAACGTGGCGTCGTCATCTACCAGCAACAGATGCGGCAGTTCTTCGCCTTCGACTTGGATCTCGTCACTCATCGATATCTCCTCGTGCGACACGGGGCAGGCGCAGCTCGGTGAGCGTGCCACCTTCCTCATGACTATAGAGCTTCACTGAGCCGCCCGCGCGGGTCACGCTGGCCTTGCTCAAAAACAGGCCGAGGCCGAAGCCTTTGCCCTTGGTGGTAAAGAAAGGTTTGCCGATCTGCTCGGCAATAGCCAGCGGCACACCGGCGCCGTGGTCGCGAATACTGATCGTAAGGTCGTCCACATCCCAATCCAGTTGCACTTCCAGGCCCTCGGGGCAGGCATCGGCAGCGTTGTTCAACAAGTTGAGCAAGGCCTGGGTCAAGTCCGGCGGCGGCGCCATGCGCGGCACACTGCCCTGGCCCAACAGGTGGAAACGGTAACTGGCTTCGGGGCGCATCAGGTGCCAGCGGTTCAGGGCTTCGTCGAGCCACTGGGTCACGTCCTGCATCTCCACCGCCAGGCGGCGATTGGCTTCGGCAGCACGCACCAGTTGCTGCAAGGTCTGCTTGCACTGCTTGACCTGTTCGCGCAGTACGCCGAGATCCTCTTGCAGCGCCGGGTCGTGATGGTCCTGGGTCATTTCGTTGAGCAGCACGCTCATGGTCGCCAGCGGCGTGCCCAGCTCATGGGCGGCACCCGCGGCCTGGGTGGCGACGGCCAGCAGTTGCTGGTCGCGCAGGCCCTCTTCGCGGCGGATGGCGCGCAACTCTTCCTGACGGCGCAGTTCTTCGGCCATGCGCGCAGCGAAGAAGGTGATAACCGCAGCGGACAACGCGAAGCTCAGCCACATCCCGTAGATCTGCAGGTTTTCCCGTGCAATGGGGAAGGTCTGCAAGGGGTAGAACTGCGCCAGCAACAGCGTGTACAGGGTCAGCGCGATGCCCGACAGCACCACCGAATAGCGCCACGGCAAGGTCACGGCGGCGATGGTCAGTGGCACCAGGTAATACGAAACGAACGGGTTGGTGGAACCGCCCGAGAAATAAAGCAACACACTGTGGATAAACAGGTCGCAGGCCAGTTGCAGCGCGTATTCGAGTTCGGTCACCGGCCAGGTGGTGCGCAGCCGGATCGCGGTGAACACACACAGCACGGTGGAAAAGCACAGGGTCACGCCCAATTGCAGCCACGGCAGAGGCAGCAGGTCGAACCAATAGGCGAGCCCGACGGAGCCGGCCTGCGCGGCCAGGACCAGGGTACGAATGAACGTCAGGCGCCAGAGGTTCTGGCGAGTGGCGGAAGTCAGTTTTACGGCGGCGAGCATGAGCTCTCCCGATGAGCGCTGCAGGCGGATCGGCAGGAGTATAAACGAAGCAGCACCGCCGACACGGCGTGTGTGGCTCTTTGACGCAGGGCGGGCAAATGACCGTTCGTCGGCAGCGCCCCAACCTGTAGCTAATGTGTAAACCCGAAGAACCCAACGTGACCGTCTACAGTCATACCGATACGACCCCCCTAAGGAGCTTCCATGTCTCGTTTCATTCGCAGTGCAGCCATCGTTACCCTCAGCGTCGGCAGCCTCGCCAGCCTTCAGGCCATGGCCGCCGATGAGCTGCATTACAACCAGATTGCCCTGCGCGCCGAGGTCAGCCAGGAGGTGGCCCGCGACAAGATGATCGTCACGCTGTACACCGAATCCCAGAACAGCGACCCGGCCAAGCTCGCTGCCGAAATCACTACCACCCTGAACAAGGCCCTCGACCAGGCCCGCGAAGTCAAAGGCGTGACCCTGCGCCAGGGCAGCCGCAACAGCTACCCGATCTACGACAACAAGAACCAGAAGATCACCGGCTGGCGTGAACGCGCCGCGTTGCGCTTGGAGAGCGCGGACTTCCCGGCGCTGTCCAAGCTCACCGGCGAACTGCTGAACACCTTGAAGATGGAAAACATGGATTTCACCATCGCCGACGCCACGCGCAAGTCCAGTGAAGATGCGCTGCTCAAGGAAGCGGTCACCGCATTCAAGGCACGCGCACAGTTGGCCACCGATGCGCTGGGCGGCAAGGGCTACAAGATCGTCAACCTGAACCTCAACACCAATGGTTACCCCATGCCTTACGCCCGTGCCGGGATGATGATGAAAGGTGCCCTGGCCGATTCGGCCCCTACCCCTGAAGTGGAAGCCGGCACCAGCCAGGTCAGCATGACCGCCGATGGCGTGATCGAAGTGCTGCAACAATAAAGTACTGACTGAAGCAAATGGGTTCCTGAAAACTCACTGAGTAGCGAACCCGTTCTCTGACAGATTGGCATCTGGCGCGGCCTTGAGGACGCGCCTTTTTTATCGGTGCAGCCGTAACTTCATAAATCAGAACACATGGCGCATTACACGCCTCTTCATTCTCCCCCCCTACCGCACGCTGAATACGCGCTTTTATCCGACGAAGTCATGCAATCAGCCGCCAGGTCTTTTCAGTAGATGTCAGCCGCAACCATGTGTAACGAGAACAAAGCCAAAAGCAGGAACGTCAGTACGATCATTTTCCACGCAAGTATCGAACACATAATCGCCAGGGAGGCTAATTTACGGAGATCGATACCGAATGATTACATCTGCCTCAAACACTCTTCCGACATCCATGCCAAATGGGCCTCACACCTCACCAGAGCTCGCCACCCAGCCTTCCCGCAATAACACAGAACATGCACCCCGGCAAAAAAGCCCAAGGAGAAAACACCATCACCAAACACTGATCCCCGGTCTACCGTATAACCCAGGGGTGGATAAATACATCGCTAAAGCCACTGAAGGTTTTAAAACGCCGAGCCAAAGTACCGCTGAAATTATCAAGGCCGAGTTGAAAACACGGTGGCGCAAGGACATTGATCCTGATAACACGTTTATTGTCACGTTGAACTACGACCCCAAGCAGCCAAAACCCAGGGGTGGCAAAGTCTTAAACAAGATATCGCTGACCAAAGCCGCGTTACATAACGTACAGCGCGCCAATAAGAAAGACGAACACCAGACGGAGTCCGAAAAACAGCGGTCGACCCTGCACACCTGGCTCAACCGGATGGCGCCGTTGAACCCTTTGTCGGTGCTGGAGAATAAGATTGACCCGCTGGCGCAGCCGCAGAAGACCTACGAAGGCATCTTTGTCGGGGCGGCCCCCGGCCAGAGGGAGGTTTATGGCGCTACAAACCTGCTGCGCGAGACCCCAGCCGCCTTCCGGGAGATCGTGTGGAACACCGAACGGAGCAAACCCTACACCGACTTCCTGAATAGCTTTTGGCCTGCCCATCAAAGCAAATACGAACAAATGAGCAAAGCATCCCTGGTGGGTGCTGCCCTGCGGCAATTTGAGAACAACAGTTTGAAGGCAAGTGATACCGACCTGGTCATGCGCGCCGCCGGCCTGCCGTCGAATACCACTTGGGAGCGTCTGAAACTGGACGATCTGGCCCCCGCCACCCGCAAAGACCCCGATGTGGAAGTAGGGCTGTTGAGTATCAACGGCTTCAAGTCCACGGACTTGCTCTACATCACCGACAAGAAGCCCCAATTGGGTGACGACGGCACCCCCATCAACCGTACGTTGCTGTACATCCCGGGAAACTCCTCGCCGATTCATACGTTCGACAGCCACGCCCGGATGAAGACATGGCTGGCTGAACAGGCTGTCGACCCGGTCAAGCGTGAAGCGCTATCGATGCACTTCCGCTTGCGCGACCAAGCTGATCGTTTCTTCTCCGAAGGCGTCAATCAAACGTTGGTCGGTGTCAGCGGCTGGACCAAAAAAAATGCACCCGATGCCGGGCCTCTCGAACGGCTGAACGAATTCGATCCGCAACAATTCATCACCACCGAACCACTGTCCGGCGACCCGTTCGTGGTCATGACCCAGCGGCAGAAAGAACGCTCATACGCCGACGCCGAAACCGAGATCACCACGGACGGCGACGTCACCAAAGCCACCCTCCTGGAAGTGCTGGAGAACACCAGCAAAATCGCCTTGATGATGACCCCGCTGGCCATGGTCATGCCAGAAGTGGCGATAGGGCTGGAGGTGTTTTACGCTGCCGCCGGCGCAGTGGAGGCCGGGGTTGGCGCCGACGACCTCAAGCATGGCAAGCAAGGCGGCGCAGACCATATTGTGTTCGGTGTGCTGAATGCACTGCCTAGCGTCGTCCATGGCGCCAGCAAACTAGTCACCGGTGCCGCCGAGGGCGAAGTCGTCGCAGCGAATGCCGCAGAAGAACTATCGCCACCCTCACGCGAAATCCCGGAAAAGCCCGTCGACATCAAGCCCCGCGCCGAGGAAAACGTTGCCAACCGTCTCCGCCCGTCCCAGGCCGCCGATATCAGCGCCTATGCAATCCCGGATGGCGAACGCGTTATTGAAGGCTTGCAGGCAAATGCAAAAGGCATGCATCAGCTTAAAGATGCTTCCGGCGTAGACCGGTGGTTCATCCGCTACACCGACGCTACGGGTATGCCCAAGGTCTACGAGATCAGAAGCGACTTCAAACTGCGCGACGACTACGTTCAGATCATCGACCCACAAACCCGCAAGCCGGTGATGACCGTGCATTCCACCGGCGATGGTGAGTGGGCACCGGGTATCGGCCCAGGAGGTGCCCGCGAGTGGCCATGGAAAAAAAAGATCCCAGCACCGACCCAGGATGAAGTCCTGAACAAAGTCCCCAGCGTTTCGAGTCAGTTTGTTGAAGTAGATGGCACCCAGATGGCAGGGGCAAAAATCTTTGACAAGTACGTCAATGCCGACACAAAAACCAACTTCACTTTTTCCAGTGAGCACTATGAACAAGGTAGCGAGATCAAGCGTAGGCTGAAGATCGATTGGGCGGCCAATGACGGCGTGTATTCGGTGTCAGACTCCGAAAGGGCAATCCCGTCAGAGTTCGGGGCCGGCGAGTACGCGCCGAACTTCATCAAAGACCTGCACCGTAGCCCCTACACGCTGCGCGTTGGCGCAAACGAAATTGAAATGGACTTCAACAAACTCAAGGCCAGCTTTGAAAATCCACCTGCAAACCTGGAGGACAGCTTCCTGCGAGACAACCTCGCCAAATTTGAACAAGCAGTGCCCGATCCAGAACTGCGCGCGCGGATTTCCGAAGTTGCCCACCAGGGAGCAGCAGCGTCCACGTGGCAGGAGCTGGGTCCCCCCCTGCTCAAGGACAACTACTTGACCAGTGCGGGTGACCGTCACTTTCTCATCGACTACAACCCGGCGGCCGGAGACGCCGACGTCACGATCTCTGCCAAGTGGAAGCTGACTGATACAGACTCCGCTGAGCTCGAGCCCATCAAGGATATGGACATCTCATCGACGCGCACTTTCAAGATCCGCAAGAGCAGCGGGGCAGAAGGTGATCGATTCAAAATTGAAGGTCCCTCGAATTCCCGCCTGCAACTGTCGGTAGGGTAATAACGATAGAACGTTCTCGACTGACCTGAAAAGCCTGAACGGCGGTAACCTCGGTGACCGCCGTTTTTTGTCTGGGCAACTTTGTATGCCTGCCACTTCAGGAGTCTCCATGGAAAGAATCACCTTAAAACCACTGCTGCTCGCTGCTGGCCTGCTGGCCTTTATGCCGCTGGCACAGGCCGCCAGCACGTTAGTCTACTGCTCCGAAGCCAGCCCCGCCGGTTTCGATCCCAGCCAGTACACCAGCGGCACCGAAGTCGAGCCCGGCCTGGCGACCCGTTGGGAGGTGTCCAAAGACGGCCTGACCTACACCTTCCACCTGCGCGATGGCGTCAAGTTCCACACCACCGATTTCTTCACGCCTTCCCGCGACTTCAACGCCGATGACGTGCTGTTCACCTTCAACCGCTTGCTGGACGCCGACAGCCCGTTTCGCAAGGCTTACCCCTCCGAGTCACCGTACTTCACCGACATGGGCCTGAACACCACGATCAAGAGCGTCGACAAACTCGACGAGCACACCGTGCGCTTCAACCTGAACAATGTCGACGCCGCCTTCGTACAAAACCTGGCGATGAGTTTCGCCTCGGTGCAGTCCGCCGAGTACGCGGCTCAATTGCTGAAGGAAGGCAAGGCCGAAGACATCAACCAGAAGCCGGTAGGCACCGGGCCGTTTGTGTTCAAGCGCTACCAGAAGGACTCGCAGATTCGCTATGTGGCCAACAAGCACTATTGGAAGCCCGAGGATGTGAAGCTCGACAACCTGGTATTCGCCATCACCCCGGATGCCGCGTCACGCCTGCAGAAACTCAAGGCCGGCGAATGCCAGGTCAGTGGCTATCCGCGCCCCGCCGACATCGAGGTGATGAAACAGGACCCCAACCTGCGCGTGCTACAGCAAGCCGGTTTCAACCTGGGCTTCCTGGCCTACAACGTGACCCACCCGCCGCTGGACCAGCTCAAGGTGCGCCCGGCCCTGGACATGGCTATCGACAAACCCGCGATCATCAAGGCCGTTTACCAAAGCGCCGGACAATTGGCGCAGAACGCCTTGCCACCGGCGCAGTGGTCTTATGACCCGACCATCAAGGACGCCCCCTACGATCCGACCAAGGCTCGGGCGCTACTAAAAGAAGCAGGGGTTGCACCAGGTACGACCATCAACCTGTGGGCCATGACCGTGCAACGGGCTTCCAACCCGAATGCGCGCATGTCGGCGCAAATGATCCAGCAGGACTGGGACAAGATCGGCATCAAGGCCAACATCGTCAGTTATGAATGGGGCGAATACATCAAGCGCGCCAAGAATGGTGAGCACGATGCGATGATTTACGGCTGGACCGGCGACAACGGCGACCCGGATAACTGGCTCGGCGTGCTCTACAGTTGTGCTGCGGTCAAGGGCAGCAACTACGCCAAATGGTGTAACCCGGGCTACGACAAACTTGTCCAGCAAGCCAAACTCAGCAGCGATCGCGAGCAGCGCATAAAGTGGTATCAGCAGGCACAAAAAATCCTTAAGGAACAAGTACCTATAACGCCTATTGCAAACTCGACGGTTTTCCAACCCCTGCGAAAAGAAGTGCGAGACTTCAAGATCAGCCCGTTTGGATTGACGCCTTTCTACGGCGTGAGTCTAGATAAGTAACAGCCGCGCCCCAACCGGGTGCGCCAGGCGCGCCATATGGGTCTTTTTGGTGCGCCTTGCGCACCGAAAAAACCCTCTAAACATGCCCATTTGTGTCAAAACTTTCATAATTGCGACATTCGTGTACGTTCGTACCACTCTTTGCCGCTTGCAACCGTTCAGCATCTTGCAATGGGTATGGCCCCTGCATAAGTATCCGCAGGCCGACTCACGAGGTCGCCCTCACCACCAAAAATGACAACAAATCATGAGGCCAACATGCTTAAACACGCAGTCCTTCCGTTATTAGTGAGCGCTGGCCTTATGGCCGCCGCCCCCTTTGCCCATGCGGCAACTAACCTGGTGTTCTGCTCCGAAGGGAGCCCGGCCGGTTTCGATCCTGGCCAGTACACCACCGGAACAGACTTCGATGCTTCGGCCGAAACCATGTTCAACCGCCTGAGCCAGTTCGAACGCGGCGGCACCGCTGTGATTCCTGGCCTGGCCACCAGCTGGGACGTGTCCCCGGATGGCCTGACGTATACCTTCCATTTGCGCGAAGGCGTCAAGTTCCACACCACCCCGTACTTCAAGCCCACTCGTGAATTCTCGGCTGACGACGTACTGTTCACCTTCAACCGGATGATCAATAAAGACGATCCATTCCGTAAAGCCTACCCCACCGAGTTCCCGTACTTCACGGACATGGGGATGGACACCAACATCAAGAACATCGAGAAAATCGATGACCACACCGTCAAGTTCACCCTTGGCACCGTGGACGCCGCCTTTATCCAAAACCTGGCGATGAGCTTCGCGTCGATCCAGTCGGCTGAATACGCCGCCCAACTGTTGAAGGAAGGCAAAGCCCCGGACATCAACCAGAAGCCGATCGGCACTGGCCCGTTCGTGTTCAAGAGCTACCAGAAAGACTCGAACATCCGTTACACCGGCAACAAGGACTACTGGAAGCCTGAAGACGTCAAGATCGACAACCTGATCTTCGCCATCACCACCGACCCATCGGTACGCATCCAGAAGCTCAAGAAAAACGAATGCCAGATCACCTTGTTCCCACGTCCGGCCGACCTCAAGGCGCTGGGCGAAGACAAGGACCTGAAACTGCCGCACCAGGCCGGTTTCAACCTGGGTTACGTTGCTTACAACGTCATGGACAAGATCAAGGGCAGCGACCAGCCTAACCCGCTGGCAGACCTGCGCGTGCGCCAGGCGCTGGACATGTCGGTGAACAAGCAGCAGATCATCGACTCCGTCTACCAGGGCGCCGGTCAACTGGCCGTCAACGCCATGCCACCGACTCAATGGTCCTACGACACCACCATCAAGGATGCCAAGTACGATCCGGAGAAAGCCAAAGCGCTGCTCAAGGAAGCCGGCGTCAAGGAAGGTACCGAGATCGTCCTGTGGGCCATGCCGGTTCAGCGTCCGTACAACCCGAATGCCAAGCTGATGGCTGAAATGCTGCAGAACGACTGGTCCAAGATCGGCCTGAAGGTCAAGATCACCAGCTACGAATGGGGCGAGTACATCAAGCGCTCCAAAGGCGGCGAGAACCAGGCCATGATCATTGGCTGGAGCGGCGACAATGGTGACCCGGACAACTGGCTGAACGTGCTGTTCGGCTGTGATTCGCTGGCCGGTAACAACTTCTCCAAATGGTGCGACAAGAAATTCGACGGCATCGTCAAAGAAGCCAAGGCCACATCGGATGTCGCCAAACGCACCGAGCTGTATAAGCAGGCGCAACATATCCTCAAAGATGCAGTCCCGATGACACCTATCGCGCACTCGACGGTGTATCAACCCATGCGCAACTCCGTGCAGGACTTCAAGATCAGCCCGTTTGGCTTGAACTCCTTCTACGGCGTGAGCGTAAGCGGCAAGTAAGGATCACTGGCGGCGGCGTTTCAGAACGTCGCCGTTATTGCATCCGCCTGGACCGTAGGAAACAGACCACATTCGCAATCGCTGCCGTCCTACGGTAACGAACTGCGATTTGCGACTCCGTTGCCTACAAGGTCAGTCAGATTTGACGCATTTACTGCGAAGTCCGCGACCCATAACGTCGTAGGACAGCAGAGGCATCTAATTCGGAAAGGCACTTGCTGCGAGTGGGATCAGTGATGTCTCCCTGGCCGAAAGCCCGGGTGATTGCTCGCTGATGACAACTACAATCAAGGATCGGGATCGTCATGCGCCATACCACCGTTCTATCCGCAATTTTTGGCACCAGCCTGCTGGCTGTGGCCACGATGGGCCAAGCCGCCGACAAGAAGAGCCTGGTGTTCTGCTCCGAAGGCAGCCCGGCAGGGTTCGACACCGCGCAATACACCGCCGCCACCGACAACGATGCCGCCGAGCCGCTGTACAACCGGCTGGTCGAGTTTGAAAAGGGCGAGACCAACGTGGTGCCTGGCCTGGCGACCAAGTGGGAGGTTTCCGAAGACGGCCTGACCTACACCTTCCATCTGCGCGAAGGGGTGAAATTCCACAGCAACAAGGAATTCAAGCCAACGCGGGACTTCAACGCCGACGACGTGCTGTTCACCTTCAACCGCATGCTTGACCCCGACCATCCGTTTCGCAAGGCCTACCCCACCGAGTTTCCGTACTTCAACGGGATGAGCCTGAACAAGAACATCGCCAAGGTCGAGAAGACCGGCCCACACACCGTGGTGATGACGCTCAACACGATCGACGCCGCGTTCGTGCAGAACATCGCCATGAGCTTTGCCGCCATCCTGTCGGCCGAATACGCCGAGCAGTTGCTCAAGGACGGTAAGCCCAGCGACATCAACCAGAAGCCGATCGGCACTGGGCCCTTTGTATTCCAGCGCTACCAGAAAGACTCGCAGATCCGCTTTGTGGCCAACAAACAGTACTGGGACCCGAGCAAGGTCAAGCTGGACCAACTGATTTTCGCCATCAACACCGACGCCTCGGTGCGCGTGCAAAAGCTCAAGGCCGGGGAATGCCAGGTCACCCTGCATCCGCGTCCGGCCGATGTCGACGCCCTCAAGGCCGACCCGAACCTGAAACTGCTGACCAAGCCCGGTTTCAACCTCGGCTACATCGCCTACAACGTGCGCCACAAGCCGTTCGACCAGCTTGAAGTGCGCCAGGCGCTGGACATGGCAGTGAACAAGCAGAGCATCCTCAATGCCGTGTACCAGGGCGCGGGGCAATTGGCAGTCAACGCCATGCCGCCGACCCAGTGGTCCTACGACGACAGCATCAAGGACGCCGCCTACAACCCGGAAAAAGCCAAGGAACTGCTCAAGGCCGCCGGCGTGAAGGAAGGCACCGAGATCACCCTGTGGGCGATGCCGGTGCAGCGGCCGTACAACCCCAACGCCAAGCTGATGGCCGAGATGCTGCAAAGCGACTGGGCGAAGATCGGCCTCAAGGTCAAGATCGTCAGCTACGAGTGGGGCGAATACATCAAGCGCACCAAGAACGGTGAGCACGATATCAGCCTGATCGGCTGGACCGGCGACAACGGTGACCCGGACAACTGGCTGGGCACTCTCTACAGCTGCGACGCCATCGGCGGGAACAATTACTCCATGTGGTGTGACCCGGCGTACGACAAGCTGATCAAGCAAGCCAAGGTCGTCACCGACCGCGAACAAAGGACTGTTCTGTACAAACAGGCGCAGCAACTGCTTAAAGCGCAGGTGCCTATCACGCCCGTCGCCCACTCGACGGTCAACCAGCCGTTAAGCGCCAAAGTCGAAGGTTTCAAAGTGAGCCCCTTCGGCCGCAACGTGTTCTCAGGCGTCAGTATCACCCCCTAAAAAAATAACCGGATTTGCAGAGAGCGAAGTTGGCTCTCTCGCAAACGTGCAGCCTTGTTTTAGGAATTTTCCTACAGCAAACGTTTGCAATAGCTTGATCGAGTTACACACCCAATAGCCGGTTCACCTAAAAAGACTGGCATAAAAAAGAGAACCAAAGGAGCTTCACCCATGAAACTGAGCAGCAAAGCGCTTCTGGCCTTGGCCATCAGCAGCATCACGGCCACCGCCTATGCGGACACTCAGAGCCAGGACTTCGTGCCTACCACCCTGGCCGGCACCAGCGCGCAAAGCGAAGCCAAAGGCTTTATCGACGGTCAAAGCCTGGGCGGTACCACTCGCAACTGGTTCTCCAGCGAGAAGAAATTCCGCGGCCAGCGCTTTACCTATGAGAAGCACGGTCAGGCACGCACTGACGCCAACCGCACGAACTGGGTGCAAGGCACCATCCTCAACTACTCCTCGGGCTTCACCCAAGGCACCGTGGGCGTGGCCACCGAAGTGGCGGCCTACAACGCTGTGGTCCTGGACCGTAGCAAGCGCGATATCAAGGGCGGTTCCAACCGTACCCTGGCTGACTCCGACGGTGATGCAGTAGGCCAATGGAGCAAACTGGGCTTGGCTAACGTCAAGTTCCGCGTGTCGAACACCACCTTGACCGCCGGTCGCCAGAACTTCAGCAGCGGAATCGTCGACACTATCGGCAACCGTGCCCTGCCTTCGAGCTTCGAAGGTGTGAGTTTCAACAGTGAAGAGTTCAGCAACCTGTCGTTCCAGGGCGGCATCTTCGATCGCGTTTCGCCGCGTACCGAACAAAGCCTGTCGAAATTCCGTTCCGAGTACGGCAATGGCCAGGAAACCGACAAGGTCAAAACCCTGGGCTTCAACTACCAGCCGTTCAAAAGCCTGAAAACCAGCGTGTTCGCCGCCAACGTTGAAGACTTCTGGAACCAGTACTACTTCGGCGCTACCCACGAACTGGGTGATGCACAGACCCTGGCACTGACCACCGGCCTGAACTACTACAAAACCACCGACACCGGCAGCAAGAAGATGGGCAACATCGACAACGACACTTACTCGTTGTCCCTGGGGCTGACCCACCAGGCTCACAGCCTGACCTTCTCGTACCAGGAAGTTAACGGTGACGAGTACTTCGACTACCTGCACGAAACCAACGGCATCTACCTGGCCAACTCCCTGACCTCGGACTTCAACAGCCCGAACGAGAAGTCCTTCCAGGTCGCCTACGCCATCAACATGGCCGAATACGGCGTGCCAGGCCTGAAGTTCAACGTCTACTCGGCGCGCGGCTGGGGCATCGACGGTACTCACTACAACGGTACCGCCTACGGTGAAGCCGGCGCTTCGCGTAGCGACCTGCGCCTGATGGACGGCGAGAAACACCAGGAATACGGCGTTGGCACGTCCTACGCGATTCAGAGCGGCCCACTCAAGGCCACCACCATCCGTGGCACCTACGTGACTCACCGCGCCAGCGCGCAACAAGCTGATGGCAACATCAAAGAGTTCCGCCTGGTCACCACCATCCCGTTCAACATCCTTTAATTAGCGCCAGGTAGACGGCGGGCTCAATCCGAGCCCGCCGTCTACGCTTGTCTGGTCCCATCGATTGCAGAGGGCTCCGAATGAAAATGCTCCCGCTACAAGCCGCTATTGCCGCTGCGCTGTTGAGCGTTGCGATCGGCGTTTCGGCCAAACCGCTGGTGGTCTGCACCGAAGCCAGCCCGGAAGGTTTCGACCCGGTCCTGTACACCACCGCCGTCACAGCTGACGCCGCCGCTGAAACCATGTTCAACCGCCTGGTGGACTTCAAGCCCGGCACCACCGAAGTGATTCCCGCACTGGCCAAGGCCCTGCCGGAGATCAGCGCCGATGGCCTGACCTACACCTTCCACCTGCGTGACGACATCAAGTTCCACACCACCGACTACTTCAAACCCACGCGCAACCTGAACGCCGACGACGTGCTTTGGAGCTTCCAGCGCCAACTGGACCCGAAACACCCCTGGCACACCAAGTCCAACGTGGGCTACCCCTACTTCGAAAGCATGGGCTTCAAGGAACTGCTCAAGAGCGTCGAGAAGACTGACGACCACACCGTGGTCTTCACCCTGACCCGCCCTGAAGCACCGTTCCTGGCCGACCTGGCCATGGCGTTTTCCTCGATTCACTCTGCCGAATACGCCGACCAGTTGCTCAAGTCCGGCAAGACCGATGACCTCAATGCCAAGCCCATCGGCACCGGCCCGTTCATCTTCACCCGCTACGCCAAGGACGCCCAGGTGCGTTTCAAGGCCAACCCGGACTACTTCCGTGGCAAGCCGCCGGCCGACCCGCTGATCCTGGCGATCACCACCGACAACAACGTGCGCCTGCAGAAGCTCAAGGCCAACGAATGCCAGATCGCGCT
>Ga0105237_10004649_pt1 | contig 15812 bp, 15 predicted proteins | sample KBSC24metaG_FD_81520 | JGI IMG/M metagenome (GOLD analysis project Ga0105237, IMG submission 81520) | Corn rhizosphere microbial communities from Kellogg Biological Station, Michigan, USA - KBS C2-4 metaG | ecosystem: Host-associated > Plants > Roots > Rhizosphere > Soil | place: Michigan, USA... | reverse complement strand
TGAATAGCAAACTCCAATTCTAGCGGACTAAAATGTCTCTCCGCTTCACATTACTGCTGGCCATCGTCGCTGTGAACGGTTTCTTTGCAGCCGCCGAAGTGGCTCTGGTGTCCGTTCGGCGCTCCCGGCTGGCGGAGCTGGCCGGCCAGGGCAACGTCTCTGCGCGCGCCGCGCTGGAGCTGCTGGCGAATCCAGAACGGCTGCTGAGCGTCACCCAGATCGGCGTCACGCTGGCGAGTCTGGGGCTCGGCTGGGCCGGGGAGCAGACGTTGTACAACGCGATCCTGGGGTTGTTCACGCTATCGCTCACGCCCGCTCAGGAAGTCTATCTGCACGGCGCGTGTTTTGCCGTGGCATTCCTGGCGATGAGCTTCGTGCATGTGGTGGTCGGCGAGGTGGTGCCCAAGAACCTGGCTCTTGATAAGGCTGACCGGCTGGCTCTTCTGGTCGCGCCCGTCCTGTTGATCTTCTACCGCATCTCCGCACCTTTTGTGTTCGTCGTCGAGCATGCTTCCGGGGGACTGTCCCGAGCCCTGGGTCTCAAGGGCCACGGGGGCGGGGGGCATTCGGCCGAGGAGCTCAAGTTCATTCTGGAATCCAGCCGGCGTGCGGGGCACCTGGAAACGTTCGAGGAGGACGCGATCCAGAAACTGCTCGGGTTGAAGGAAATCTACGCGCGGGAGATCATGACGCCGCGCATTGACATCGTCTCGGTGTCGGCCGATGCGAGCCTCGATGAACTGCTCCGCATCACTCTCGAACATAAGTATTCGCGCATTCCGGTTTACGAAGGCAAGCCCGAGCATATCATCGGATTCGTTCATTACAAGGATCTGGTGCGGGTCTGGCGTGAACGAAAAAACGCCACCGATCGCCGCCAGCCCGCCATTCCGTTCCGTCTGCGTCGCTACCTGCGTGAAGTGCTGGTGGTGCCCGAAACCAAGCCGTTGAATCAGTTGGTGGACGAATTTCGCGAACACCACACGCATCTGGCCATGGTGGTGGACGAATTCGGGACCATCACCGGCATGGTGACCCTGGAAGACGTGCTGGAGCAGGTCTTCGGCGAAATTGGCGACGAACACGACGTTCGCCGGCCTCTGCCGGTGGCCGGTGCGCTGGTGATCGAAGTGGATGGCGGCACCAGCATTCGCGATCTGGCTTCTCAGTACGGGATCGAGCTGCCGGGCGACGCCGGTTTTGAGACCCTGGCCGGATTCCTGCTTTTCCGCCTGGGCTACATTCCAGCGCCGGGCGATTCTATCACGCACGAATCGCACACGTTTATCGTCCAGGAAATGGATCGCAACCGCATCGCCAAGGTGAAAATCGTCACGCAGAGGCCGACGGAGACCAATGTCTAAACATGTAAGTCGGTTCGGGTTCATACTATCTTTTACGGTCGCGGGATCGGGTCTGGCGCAACTCTCGCCCGATCTTCAACGTTTGCTCGAAACGGCCGACCGACAGGTTGTTCGGCTCAGTCCGACAGCCTTTCCCGAGCTGCCCAAAAATCTTATCGCCGAACTTCAACGGCGTGGATGCAGCATTCCCCAGGTGCCGATGATTAAAGGGCGTCAGAATGTGATCCGGGGCGAGTTTGCGCGGCCCGGGCAGACGGATTGGGCCGTCCTCTGTTCGGTGGGACGAAGTTCCTCGATTCTAATCTTTTGGAATGCCTCGGAGGTCAACCCCGGGCGGATTGCAGAAACGAAAGATATCGACCGTCTTCAAAGTGAGGAGGACGAAAAAATGGTCTACTCGAGGGCAATTGCACCGGTGGGCAAGACATACATCACGCAGCACTATAAGGCTTACGGCGGCGCGCCGCCTCCGCCGATCGATCACCAGGGAATTAATGATGCGTTCGTCGGCAAGGCGTCCGTGGTCAATTATCTTTACCGGGGAAAGTGGCTCCGGTTGGCGGGAGCGGACTGAAAGACCAGCCTGCGGTCCTGGCTCTGATGCCGCTGCGACAAGATTAATCGCCGCTCTTTTGGGCGGATTGCCCGGCGACTTCCGCCAGCAGTTCGCGCACGGTTCTTTTCAGCACCGGGTGCCGCAGATCCGGCGCAAGCTCCGCTAGCGGCGCCAGGACAAATCTTCGTTCTGTCATTCGAGGGTGGGGGATCTCCAGCTCGGGCGATTTCACCACGGTATTCCCATACAGCAGGATGTCGAGGTCGATCAGGCGCGGGCCTTTGGGCGTTCGTTTCACCCGGCCCATTTCACGCTCGATGCGCTGGAGGTGCTGGAATAACTGCCGCGGAAACAGGTCGGTTTCGACTTCCACCACCTGGTTCAGGAACCAGGGCTGATCGAGGAGGTCGCGCGGCTCGGTTTCCCAGATCGAAGAGGTGCGCTTAACACTTACCCGCCCGTTGGTCAGACGCCGCACGGCGTCAGCAAGATTCGCGCGGCGATCGCCCAGGTTCGATCCGAGCCCCAGATACGCGATCTTCATCTTTAAAACAATGTGTTTTGCGCGCCGCGAATGCGCCTGGGAATCTTGAAGTATTCGAAGGCCCGCTCCGTGGCCATGCGGCCGCGGGGGGTCCGGTCCAGAAACCCGAGCTGGATCAGGTAGGGCTCGTAGACTTCCTCGATGGTATCCGGCTCTTCATCGATCGACGCAGCGATGGTGTTCAAGCCCACCGGCCCACCGCTATATTTTTCAAGAACCGTAAGCATGATCTTCTGGTCAATCTCGTCGAGACCAAAGCGATCCACTTCAAGCAGGTCGAGCGCCCGCTGCGCGACATCCGCGTCCACGTGACCCGCTGCGCGCACCTGGGCGTAGTCCCGCACGCGCCGCAGCAGTCGATTGGCGATGCGCGGGGTCCCGCGGCTGCGCCGGGCAATTTCTTCCGCGCCAGGAGCGTCCACTTGGATCTCGAGCAGCCGCGCGGAGCGCGCCACGATCCGGGCCAATTCGTCCACCTCGTAGTGATTCAGCCGCAGGACCAGTCCGAAGCGTCCGCGCAGCGGCGCACTGATCAGTCCTTGCCGCGTAGTCGCGCCGATAGCGGTGAATTTCTTCAGCTCCATGGCCACCGTGCGGGCGCCTGGGCCGGTGCCGATCAGGATGTCCATGCGGAAATCTTCGAGCGCCGAATAGATCATCTCCTCCACATCCGGCAACAGGCGGTGGATCTCGTCGATGAAAAAGACTTCGCGTTCCTGGATGTTACTCAGAATCCCGACCAGGTCGAGCTTCTTCTGGAGTACGGGTCCGGACGTCTGCTGGATGGTCACGCCCAGTTCGGCCGCGATGATGCCCGCGAGAGTGGTTTTGCCCAGGCCGGGCGGGCCGTACAGCAGCACATGATCCATGGCTTCGCCGCGGCGGCGCGCCGCTTCAATGGCGATGGCGAGATTTTCCTTGACCTTGGCTTGGCCCGCGAAGTCGGCTAGCTTGTGCGGACGAAGCGTGGCCTCGAATTGCCGCTCATCCTCGTTGAGCGACGCGGAAACAATGCCATCTTCGCGCATGAAGTTTCAGTGTACTAGGTACGCCTATCGAACCAGCTTCAACGCCCTGCGAAACAGCCCGTCGAAGTCGTTGCCTTCGGTTGCCGACTGGGCCTTGGTGACCGCCGTTTCCGCCGCCGCTCGCGATACCCCGAAGTTCGCCAACGCCGAAATCACATCTTCTTCGGTGGTGTTGAAGGCGCTTTTGGCCGAGGCTGCCGCTGCGCGCGCGATGCCCGCCAGCAGGTCGAGCTTATCGCGCAACTCCAGAACCATCCTCTCCGCCGTTTTCTTGCCGACGCCGGGAATCCGCACCAGTTGCTCGATGGATCCCTCGCGGATCGCCTGCGCCAGATCCGGTGCCGTCAAGCCGCCCAGGGCCGTGACGGCCAGCTTTGGTCCGATACCGCTCACCGTGATCAGTTTCTCGAACAGGGCCTTATCCGCCGCCGAGACAAACCCGAACAGCAGCAGGGCATCTTCCCGTACGTGGGTGTGGATGTGCAATTGGACCTCAGCGCCGGTCGCGGGAAGTGATGAATACGCCGATACCGGGATCGTGACTTCGTAGCCGACGCCGCCGGTATCGACGATCACCAGGTTCGGATGTTTCTCGAGAAGCGTTCCCCGCAGATGGGCGATCATTAAGACCTAGGATACTCATGCGGAGAAGATTTTTTGTGGACGAAGTCCGCAACGGCAAGGCCCAGATTGAGGGCGAGGAGGCTCGTCATTTGAGCCGGGTGCTGCGCGTGGAGGCCGGGCAGCGCTACGAAATCTCCGATAACCGCAACGTTTATTTGGCGGAAATCGAGACGGCGCGTAAGGAAAATATTATTTTCAAGACGCTGGAGAAGTTCCCAGCGGCGTCGCCCTCGGCACGCTTCGAGCTATACGCCGCACTCATCAAGTTCGATCGCTTTGAATGGATTGTCGAAAAGGCCACGGAATTAGGCGTGACCGAAATCGTTCCCATCGAAGCGACCCGCAGCGAGCGCGGGCTGGAGAAAGCGGCCGCCAAACGCGTGGAACGCTGGCGCAGGATCGCGCTCGAAGCCAGCCAGCAATCCCGCCGGACGCACCTTCCGGAGATCGACGGACCCATTTCGCTTAACGACGCTATCGCCCGAACCGTGTCGTATCGTTACGTGCTGGACGAAAGTCCAGGCGTCGCGCCGCTCATGAAAGCGCTCCCTGCGGAGCGCACGGTGCACGATACCATCGCGATCCTCACCGGCCCGGAGGGCGGCTGGACCGATGAAGAACGCAATTCCTTCACCGGAGCCGGATGGACCCCCGTCTCCATGGGACCGCTGATTCTGCGTTCGGAAACAGCCGTGATTGCAGCGCTCGCCGTAGTTACGCAGGCGTGGCTGGTAAGCCCGACTGGTAAGATAGTTCGTTGATCCATCGTCTGGTTTTCGAAAATCTCAAGCACCGCCCGGTGCGGACTCTGCTCAGCGTAGTTGCGATTGGCGTCGAAGTCACGCTGATCCTGACGCTGGTCGGCGTCAGCCATGGCGTGCTAAACGACATGGCGGCTCGTTCCAAGGGTACCGGCGCCGACATTCTTATTCGGCCGCCCGATAGCGCTGGCTTTACTTTTTCATTGACCATGCCGGAGAAGGTGGTCGACGTGGTGAGAACCCAGCCGCACGTCGCTATGGCCACCGGGACGTTCGTCAAATACGTCGACTCGTTCAACTCCATTACCGGAATTCATCTGGACGAATTTAACGCCATGAGCGGGGGGTTGAAAGTTAAAAGAGGCCGGATGTTTGAGTCTCCGGATGAAATCGTAGTCGACGACGTGTACGCCCAGCAGCATCACCTTAAGCCCGGAAGTACTACCGATCTGGCGCATCTCTGGAAGGTCTCGGGCATCGTCGAAGAGGGCAAGCTTTCGAGGACGTTCGGCGATATCGGGGCGCTTCAACAATTATTCGAAGCGCGCGGTTTAGTTTCCACCATCTACATCAAGCTGGACAATCCGGCCAACATTGCCGCGGTTAAAGACGAACTGCAAAAGCTGCTCCCGAACTACAAGGTCGATTCGATCGAGGACTTTGTTTCGCTGTTTAGCGTGAACAGCGTTCCGTACATCGAAGCCTTCACTCGCGTGGTTATCGGAATAGCGGTCCTGATCGGATTTCTGGTGGTCTGCCTCTCCATGTACACGGCCGTACTGGAGCGCACGCGCGAGATAGGGATCCTGAAGGCGCTGGGGGCTTCCCCGGGGTATATCGTCGGAATCCTGCTTCGGGAAACGGTGCTGCTGGCGTTGGCTGGCACGGTGGTCGGAATCCTGATGACTTATGGCACACGCATGCTGATGGCGACATTCGCCCCGTCCATGCCGCAGGAAATCGTGCCCGACTGGTACGCGACCGTTGCCGGGATCGCTTTGGCGGGGTCCATCGTGGGAGCGCTGTATCCTGGCTTGCGAGCGGCACGGCAGGATGCGATTGAGGCGCTGGCATATGACTGAGGTCCCATGACTGAAGTAAAAGCCCAGAATCTCACCAAGACTTATCGCGTAGGAGAAGTGGAAGTCCATGCGCTGCGCGGCGTCGATCTTAAAATCGATGCCGGCGAGTTCGTGGCCATCGTCGGTCCCAGCGGATCCGGCAAGTCCACGCTGTTTCATATCCTGGGTGGTCTGACGCCGCCCACTTCCGGAACGGTGCTGATCGACGGCCGCGACCTGATCAAGATGAGCGAAGGGGATCGGACGCAGCTCCGCAAGACCACCGTTGGTTTTGTATTCCAAAAGTACAACCTGCTGCCGACGCTCACCGGCGCCGACAATATCGAGATCGCCAGGGACATCGCGGGTAAGAAGGGGCATGAGCCCGATCCTCAATTTGAGGAAATCCTGAAACTGCTGGGCATCGCCAGCCGCTTGAAACACAAACCGCGCGCGCTTTCGGGCGGGGAACAGCAGCGCATCGCGATCGCCCGGGCCTTGGTGAATCACCCGGCTCTGCTTCTGGCGGACGAGCCTACCGGAAACCTGGACACGGAAAACTCCACCGCCGTTCTGTCGATCTTGCAAGGTCTTAATAAACGTCTTGGTCAGACTATCCTCATGATCACGCACGACCCGGAAGCGGCCGCTTTCGCGGACCGGACCATTACCATGCGGGATGGCCGCGTCGTGTAGAGGGAAGCGTGATGCGCGCCGCTCTGGTCCTGCTCGCCACCGTCATTACGTTCGCTGGGATTGAAGGAGCCGTGTTCCACACCGGGCTGTATCCCTGGTTCCTCAATCCGAATACGTCCACGGGCGACCTGGAAACGACCCTTCGTGAAGAGCGCGACCGTCCCAAGAACGGCCCGCAGGTCCTGGGGATCGGCGATTCGCGGATGGTCCTGCTGGCGCGTATCTCGAACCAGCACACACCGGAGACGGGCTATACGTTCGGAACCATCGCTACCGCGGGAACGTCCGTTCGCCCGTGGTATTACATGCTGCGGGATATCGACCCCACCGCCCGCGCGTATCGCGCGATTGTGTTTGGGATGGAAAGCTATGACGACGCCGATAAGGGGCGGAACCTGGCCGATAACGGTGAGGATCTCAGCTACGTCGTCGCGCGCTTGCGCCTGAGCGATCTCTGGGAGTTCAGCCGTTCTTACGACAGCCCTAAGCAGCAATGGAAGGCCGCGCAAGGAATCCTTTTGAAGGGACTGGTTTTTAAGCGCGACTTCGAGGATCTATTGCTTGATCCCGCCCGGCGCATCTACGAGGCTAGAATGGCTCACCTCCATTCCTTTACCTGGCACTACGAATACAACGGCCCGCCTGAATCGCTTGCGGCCTTCCAGGTGGATTGGAAGACCAAGACGCTGAGCGCTCCGCCGAACGCCGATCCGCATCTGGTGCACAATTTGCAAGATCGTCTGCTGGCCGATCTTCCGCCTGAAACCGGGGATCAAGGCCGCTTTCTGAAGTTTTGGCTCGGCAAGATTTACGACCGCTACCGCGGATCTCCCACTCGGTTGATTTTTCTGCGCCTGCCGCGCGCAGGCTTCGTGCGGCCGGACCAGCCCCGTTACAATCCGCACAGTTCGGTGCGCGAGCTGGCCGCACAGCCCAACGTCACTCTTATCGACGAACATTTCTTCGATTCCCTGGAAAGGCCGGAGCTGTTCCACGATGAGTTGCACTTGAACGGTCCCGGGATGATCCCTTTCTCCGTGATGCTCACGCAGGAAGTAAGCCGCATTCTGGGGCCGCCGCGCTAGCCCCGCATGCTTTTCAACACTCCTCAGTTTTTCCTGTTCCTGTCGCTAACGATAGGACTCTTCTACGTCTCGCCCAAGCCTTTGCGCCGGTGGATCCTGCTGATTGCCAGCTACTTCTTCTATATGAGCTGGAACTGGCGATTCGCTCCGCTGCTGCTCTCGCTTACCGCGATCGACTATGTGGCTGCCATCTGGATGGAGCGTGTCGACTCTCCGCGTCGCCGGAAGCTTTTCCTGGTGCTCAGCCTGGCTGCCAATCTCGGATTCCTAGGCTTCTTCAAGTACTACAACTTTCTGGCCGCTATGGCCGCCGAGGCGCTGCGCAAGGATCCGCACGCTTTCGCACTTGCGATCATCCTGCCGCTGGGGATCAGTTTCCATACGTTCCAAAGCATGTCCTACGTGGTGGACGTATATCGCGGCGAGCAGAAGGTCATCCGAAATCCAGTCGATTACGCACTGTTCATCGCGTTTTTTCCTCAACTGGTGGCCGGGCCCATTGTTCGCGCGCGCGAGTTCTTCGCCGATTACTACCAGTGGACGCCGCCCCTCAGTAAGGAGACACTGCGCGGCGTTCTGTGGATTTTATTAGGCCTGGCCAAGAAGATGGCGCTGGCCGATCATTTCGCGCAGATCGCGGATTCTTACTTCCAGAACCTGGCGGCGTATCCCGGCGCGCCGGCGGCCTGGAGCGGCGTAGGCGCTTTCGCCATGCAGATCTTTTTCGATTTTTCCGGCTATACCGACATGGCCATCGGCATGGCTCTGTTGTTGGGATTTCATTTCCCGACCAATTTTCGCCGGCCGTACCTGGCGTTCAGCATCACCGATTTCTGGCATCGCTGGCACATCTCCCTGTCGCGCTGGCTGCGCGATTATCTCTACATTCCACTGGGCGGCAACCGGCACGGTTCGCTGGTGACCTACCGCAACCTGATGCTCACTATGCTGTTGGGCGGCCTGTGGCACGGGGCCAGTTGGAATTTCGTGATCTGGGGCGGCTATCACGGTGTGTTGCTTGGCCTGGAACGCGTTTGTGGCCGCAAACGTTTTCAGGTAGCGCCCCATTGGTCGCTGTATCCGTTGCGAGCGTTGATGACCTTCGCATTAGTCTGCGTGGGTTGGGTATTTTTCCGCGCCGCGACGTTTCACGACAGCGTCTACGTAATCCAGCAGATGTTTTCCTGGCATGGAAAGGGGATTCTGATCCCTGCCTGGCTCGGTTGCGTGCTGGCCGTGTCGCTGGTGATCGCCCTACTTGAAGAAAAGTTCGAATGGATCGAGCGCCTGGCGCATGGACCTGCCTGGGCATACGTCGCCGTCGCGGTGATGCTGGTTTTCACGGTGGAACTGATCGGCGTAACGGAAAAGGCCGTACCGTTCGTGTATTTCCAGTTCTAGCGTGGAGCGAGCTTCAGCTTGCAACGGAGGCTTTAGCCTCCGAGTCGTCGCGGGTGCTGAAGCACCCGTTGCAGGCTGAAGAGGCTGCTGAAAAACTCTTGGCAGGCGAAACCGCCTGCCCAACCTAGAACTGCAACTTGCTGATCCGGCGTGCTGGCGCTGGCGGTTTCGCCTGCGTTCGGACCGGGATGAGAGTTTTCCGCAGCCTCTGAAGCCCGCTCCACTCGGTAATCAGTCCGTGATCTTCTTCCATTTCTTCCCTACCTGGACTGTTGCTTTTCGGATCTTCTTCGGATAAAACAGTGCTGTCACCTGCTGCCCGTCGATTCGAACTGCTCCCTGCTTTATCTGTCGTTCCGCTTCCGTTCGACTCTCGACCATGCCTGTGCCCAAAACGAACTTCGCAACATTAGTAGTGCCTTGCGGAGTGAACGTGCCATCGGGGAAGGGAACGTTGTCATACGAAACAGTGATGATGTCCGATGGTTCGGTGCCTTCTTGTACCTCGCGCGCGAAATCCTCTTCGGCTTGCTTGGCATCCGTAGCGGAGTGGAAGTCGGCGACGATGCGCGCGGCTAGTTCCTTTTTCACACCCATCGGTTCGCGTGTCTTCAGTGCCGCGATTTCCGGCAGCGACAAATCCGTCAGCAGTTCCCAGTAGCGCCACATCAGGTCATCACTGATCCCCATGACCTTGCGGAACATCACCTTGGGAGACTCCGTGATGCCGATGTAGTTGCCTTTGGACTTCGACATCTTGTCGATGCCATCTGTTCCCACCAGCAGCGGCACGGTGGCTACGATCTGCGGCGGCTGGCCGAAATCGCGCTGCAGCTCGCGACCCACCAGCAGGTTGAATCTCTGATCTGTACCACCGAGTTCCACGTCGCACTTGAGCGCGACCGAATCGTAGCCTTGCGCGAGCGGATACAGCAGCTCATGCATGGAGATCGGCGTGCCCTCCTTGAGTCTCTTGGCGAAATCGTCGCGCTCCAGAATGCGAGCCACCGTGTACTTGGCGCTCAACCGGATCAGGTCTTCCCACTTCATCGGCTCCAGCCACTCGCTGTTAAAGCGCAGCTCAGTCTTGTCTGGATCGAGAATCTTGAAGACCTGGGCCTGGTACGTCTCTGCGTTCTGGTTGATCTGCTCGCGTGTCATGGGCGGACGAGTAATGTTGCGCCCGGTGGGATCGCCGATCAGGCCGGTCATGTCGCCGATCAGGAAAATGACGGTATGCCCCATTTCCTGAAAATGCTTCATTTTACGCAGAAGGACCGTGTGGCCGACGTGGAGATCCGGCGCGGTGGGATCGAAACCGGCCTTGATGCGCAGCGGCCGGCCGAGCTTGAGGCGCTCGACCAATTCTTCCTCGCGGATGATCTCGACAAAGCCCTTTTTTAGAACGGGGAGTTGATTGGATACGGGAAGCACTTTCACCATTGTAGATTGGAAGAGTGCGGATTCTTATTCTCATGGCTACCCTCCTGACTGCAGCGTCGGCAGAAACGGTCTATGACCGCTTTTTCGATGACTATTACTTCCCCTTTAACCCGACCACTGCCACCTCAGCGGGCATCCACAAGTACGACGAAAAACTGGAGGATTATTCCAAGGCGGGGATCGCTAAACGAATGGCAACGCTCAAGAAGTTCGAGAGCGAGTTCGAGAAGCTGCCCGACTCGCCCGACCGCGACCTGGTGCTGAGCGACATCCAGGCCGGGCTGCTGGAGCTTGAATCGGTGCGTGGCTGGGAGCGGAATCCGGACAACTATTCGAGCGGCATCACCAACAGCGCCTTCGTGATCATGAGCCGAACTTTTGCGGCGCCGGAGGCGCGCCTAAGATCACTTACAGCACGGGAGCGGATGATGCCCAAGGTCCTGGCCGAGGCTCGCGCGAACCTCAAGGATCCGCCGCGGATTTTTACCGAGGTGGCCATCGAACAGATGCCCGGCAACATCTCCTTCTTTGAGAACGATGTCCCACTGGCGTTCAAATCGGTGAGGGACCACAAACTTTTGACCGATTTTCAAGCGGCGAACAATGCGGTCATCGCCTCGCTCAAAGAGTACGAGCAATGGATGACCAAAGATTTGCTGCCCCGCTCCCAGGGCGATTTCCGGCTGGGCCCGGCGACGTACGCGAAGAAGCTGGAATACGAGGAGATGGTCGATATTCCGTTGGACCGGCTATTGGCAATTGGCTACGACGACCTCCGGACCAACCAAAAGAGATTCGCCGAGACGGCTGCCCGCATCGATCCCAGCAAGACGCCGCAGCAGATCCTGGCGGAGCTGGAGACAGATCATCCGCCCGCGGACAAGCTGCTGGATGCCTTCCGCGACACCTTGGGCGGGTTAACGAAGTTCATTGTGGAACATAAGATCGTCACCATTCCGTCGGCGGTGCCGCCGATTCTTGAAGAAACGCCGCCATTCATGCGGGCGCTGACCTTCGCGTCCATGGATACGCCTGGTCCTTATGAGACGGTGGCCAAGGAAGCGTTCTTCAATGTGACGCTGCCAGAGAAGGGTTGGCCCCAGGATCGTGTCGAGGATTTCATGGGGGCGTTCAATCGCGGTACGATCCTCAGCACGGCGATTCATGAGGCCTATCCGGGCCACTACGTGCAGTTTCTGTGGATGCAGCACGTCGATTCGAAAGTCCGCAAGCTGCTGGGCGCGAATTCCAACGCCGAGGGCTGGGCGCATTACTCGGAGCAGATGATGCTCGATGAGGGCTACACCAACGGCGATCCGAAGATGCGCCTTGGGCAGCTGCAAGATGCCCTGTTACGCGACGCACGCTACATCGTGGGGATTGAGATGCACACCGGCAAGCGTACCTTCGATCAGGGGATCGAATTCTTCGAAAAAGAGGGCTACCAGACCCACGAGACCGCCGTGCGCGAGACTAAGCGCGGCACGTCCGATCCCACCTATCTTTACTACACGCTCGGCAAGTTACAGATCATGAAACTGCGCGAGGATTACCGCAAGAAAAAAGGCGCGGCGTTTTCGCTGGAGGAGTTTCACGATAGTTTCATGAAGCAGGGTTTTCCGCCCATCAAGATCGTGCGGAAAGCTCTACTGGGGGACGATTCGCCCACCCTTTAGCGGGTCGGCTTCGGGCGAACCAGATCAACGGGATTCATCGTCACCGGAATCGCCAAGTCCACAAATCCGGCGAGCATCTCTTCCCAACTCTGATCGCCCCAATAAACCTCTTTGGCTGGATCGGGATTCCACTTGTTGTTAGCCGAGTTGTCGTAATAGGCAGTCGCCGTGAGCTGGGTTCCCGCCGGCAGCGCGATGGGCTGATCCAGATAGTAGGTAAGCTGCCAGTTAAAGTCGTAGCGCGGCACCTTGAGCAGTGTCCGCGTCTCGCCGTTGGGAAACGTCGCGGTATATTCGAACGCTTTCCCCCGCAGGTGCATATGTGGAAACAGCGACTGCAGCGTCGCGTCCTGCTGTAACGTCACCTTGGCGTCGACACGATGGTTCCCTTCGCCGGGCGGAATGCGCAGCGTGTTGTTCATGATAAACGTGCTCACCACGCGCTCCCGGGGCGGCTCCTTGGCAAACACCATGCCGACCTTGGTGCGATCCACGCCTTCCTTCCCGTTGGAGGTGTAGTGCATCTGGAAGATCAGGTCGGCTCCCGCCGGAATCAGACGGGCTTGCCCCGGCAGTGTGCGATAGGCGATGCCCCCGGGAACGTACACGGCGGCCATTTCGTACGCGCCTCCGTTGATCCCGTAGAGCGTTGCCCGATCGCCCTGCGGCGGATGCTGCCGCGACGCCTGTCCCGCATTCGGCTCTACGTACGGCTCGCCTGGCTTGGCGTCCGCTAAAAACCGTGAGCCCTTTGGCCGCGCGTAGAGCACCACGTGATGCACCACGGCTCTATTCCCAGGCCGGACCTCGATCTCCTTGATCCACTTGTCTTCGGTGAAGCCGGTGGGCACCACAAAATGCGTGTACTGGATGGTTCCTTCCGCGGGAACCTTGAAATCGACGCCCGTATCGAGCACCAGATCGGGCTTGCCGATCTGCCAGCCGTCCGTAAACTTACGCGGCGGTGGGGCATCCTTGGGATTGCCCTGTTTGGCTCCGCCGTCGGCCCAGGCGACCAGCGTTTGGATCTCGGCCTGCGTCAGCGACCGGTCGTTGGAGAATTTTCCATAATGCGGATCGGCGCTCCAAGGCGGCATCCGGCGCGACACCACGGCCTCCTTGATGGACTTGGCCCAGGGCCGTACGTCATCAAAACTTAACAGGGGCATGGGGGCGATTTCCCCGGTGCGGTGGCACTCCTGGCAATGCTTTTCGAGGATCGGCGCAACGTCCCGGGAGAAGGTGGGAGTCTGGGCGACGGAAAAACCGGCAGTTAAAAGAGCCGCTGCAAACAAGCGCATATGTCCTCCGGCAGATGCCATCAGACTAGCATATAAACCTTTATTCATCGTGTCTTCATGCCCAAACGGCACAGTAACTTCTCCGGCCGCAAGAGCCGTCTGTAGGGCGAAAGGCCACATCAATCAATGAGAATCAGCCTGGCACTTCCCGTGGCTGTCGGAGTGGGCGCCGCCGCCTTGGGCGCGTGGCGGTATGAGCATTTGAGCAGGGCGACGCAATACCGGACGGAGGCAGTTCAGCGCGGACGAATTCAGTCCACCGTGTCGGTGACCGGCACTTGCAGCGCGCTCCTCACCGTGCAGCTAGGCAGTCAGGTTTCGGGCATCGTGAAAACCCTCTACGTGGACTTCAACAGCCAGGTAAAAAAGGGACAGATCCTGGCCGAAATCGACCCTCTGCCGTTCCAGGAAAAAGTGAACCAGGCCCAGGCGGCTTTGGATAGTGCGCGAGCGGCCGTGGCGGCGGCGAAGGCGACCGTGCAGAAGTCCGAGACCGACATCCGTACCGCTCAGGCCACGGCCGAAAGCCAGAAGGCGCTGGTCGCCCAAGCCCTGGCTAGCGAGAAGGGAGCCAAGATCACGGCCGACCGGCAGCGGGAACTGGCGGCCAACTCGATTGTCTCGGATGATCAGTTTCAAAGCGCCCAGGCTACCTACGATGTTGCGGTCGCCGACCGGGAAGCGAGCGATGCGCAGGCGCACGTCGCGGAGACCACCATAAATGAGATGAAGGAAGCGCGAGATGCCGCGAAAATCCAGGAAGCGTCGGCGGAAGCCCAGGTCCGGCAAGCCGAAGGCAGCCTGGAACAGGCCAAGCTGGATTTGGAGCACACCCGCATCACCTCCCCCATTGACGGGGTTGTGATCTCCCGCCAGGTGGACGCCGGGCAGACCGTGGCCGCCAGTTTCGCCGCGCCGCAGATGTTTCAGATCGCGCAGGATTTGACTAAGATGCAGGTGGACGCCGACATCGACGAATCAGATGTAGCTAAGGTGCATGTCGGACAGATCGCGCAATTTACCGTGGACGCACTCCCCAACCGGACATTTGACGCGAAGGTTCGCCAGGTGCGCGAGTCGGCCACCAATGTCCAGAACGTGATCACCTATGACGCGGTGATGGACGTCCCCAATCCGGATCTGGTGCTTCTGCCCGGCATGACCGCCAACATCCGGATTCCGGTCCAGGTGCGGGAGAATGTCCTGCGGGTTCCCAACAGCGCTCTGCGCTACAAGCCCGTCGACGATAAGGCGGGCGCCATCGTCAAGCCTCCGCCGCAGAGCCAACAAAAGGTGCAGCAGACGGTGTACGTGCTGAATAGCGCCGGGATGCCCGAGGTACGCAAGATCGAGGTCGGCATTTCCGATGGGCTTTACAGCGAGGTAGTGTCCGGCGATCTGCGCGAGGGAGAGGCAGTCGTTTTGCAGGAAACGAAGGGCAAGTAGGGCCAGCGGCTAATGCCACGTTAAGCCGAATAACACCTCGACTTGATTTCGTCGGGAGAAGTAAAGGTCGCCGTAGGAGCCCACGACGTAAAGAAACGGTGTGTGCCAGCGCGTATATCGGATTTCAGGCGAGACGTGGAAGTGCGGCACCGGAAGGTTAAAGCCACCTTCGATCACCAGGCCATGCGTAGCGTCGTAATTCGAATCGCGTGTAGCCGACGACACTGAGATGACATTGCCGCTCAGATCGTTCTGTACATAGGTATCGACCTGCGAGCCGTACACGATGCGAGGAGCATACCCGATGCCAATATAGGGTTTAACTCGAGCGGCACCGGGCAGGCGATATTTCGCAACGATCGGAAACTCCCACGAATTGCTGCGCTCCCGGCCACCATAGCTATGGAAAAAGTTAGAATCGAAATTCTGCAGCGTATATCCTTCCCGCCGGTATAGCGCGTCGAATTCAAGTGCGAAGTGTAACGGTAGACGCAAGTCCACCATAGGCCCAAGCGTGTATCGTTTTGACTCATCGTGGATGACACCAAGGGAACCACTGAACTCCTCGCGAAGGCTCACTCCGGCCTTGAGTCCCACGCTGAGAGATTGGGCAATAACCGGAGAGAGCGAAGCAATCAGAAGAAGGAAAATTCGAGAGAAAGATAACCGCATCAACGAAGTTCAAGCAAGAAAGGTACCAAAACTTCCTACTGCGATCTCGCCATGAGCTTCTTCAGGAGTTCCGCGGTCGATTCGTGCACGTCCTTGCGGCTGCCATCGAACCCCCCGCTGCCGCCCCCCTGACCGAGCGCCTCGTCAAGCGGAG
>Ga0105237_10004646_pt1 | contig 15820 bp, 8 predicted proteins | sample KBSC24metaG_FD_81520 | JGI IMG/M metagenome (GOLD analysis project Ga0105237, IMG submission 81520) | Corn rhizosphere microbial communities from Kellogg Biological Station, Michigan, USA - KBS C2-4 metaG | ecosystem: Host-associated > Plants > Roots > Rhizosphere > Soil | place: Michigan, USA... | reverse complement strand
CCCCATTGTTTTTCGTTATTGAAAGAAAGACGGTAGGTATAATTGTCACCGCCGCCATCCAATGATACGCTGTTGCTGAGTGTAACGCCTGTTTTAAAGAAATCCCTCACATTATTGGGATGCGCTACAAAAGGAACTGCCTGGCCGTTTGAATAAAACTGCGGAATTAATTGTCCGTTCAGTTTAGGGCCCCAGCTTTCATCTACGCCATCGTTTATGCCGCCGCCTTTTCCATCTACAAAGCTGAATTTTCCTTCTGCCCCTTGTCCGAATACATTTTGATAATCGGGTAATATAAGCAGACCCGAGAATGTAGTATTCGAATTAATGGTAATACCCAATCCCTTTTTGCCTCTGCCGCTTTTTGTTTTAATAAGAATTACGCCATGTGCAGCGCGGGAACCATACAATGCGGCCGCATTAGGTCCTTTTAATACACTGATGGTTTCAATATCTTCTGAATTCAGATCGGCAATAGCATTGCGAAAATCCCTTGAACCGCCGGCGCCGAGTTGTGAATTGTCAACTGGTACGCCATCAACAATAAACAAAGGCTGGTTATTACCGGAGATAGAGGTTTCACCCCGAATTACAATGCGAGAAGATCCCATATCGCCTTGTGTGTTTGTAATGCGAACACCTGCTACTTTACCTGCCAGGGCATTTACAACATTGGTTTCTTTGGCTTCAGAAATACCGTTTGACTTCAATTCCTGCGTAGCATAACCCAATGATTTGCGTTGTTTTGAAACGCCCAATGCCGTTACAACTACCGCATCAAGTGATTTATCGGCCGGAAGCAGCCATACCTGCAGGTTATCGGTAAAACCGGCAGCCGGTATCTGCTGTGGCGTATAACCAATATAAGAGAAGGTAATAACCGATGCATCGGTAACAGTTACAGAAAAATGGCCATCTGCATCAGAAACACTACCACCGTTTTTTTGTTTATCTACCTGTACAGAAACACCCTGCAATGGCAGTCCGTTTTCTTTTGAATACACCGTGCCATGCAGCGTTTTCGTTTGCGCAGCCGCGTGTAGCGACAATAGCATAATTAACCCGTAAACGGGCAATGTAAAAATCCTGTTCATCTTTAAGGTTTTATTTAAATCAGTGTTGTTTGATACGCTGTTTTGTTCTGTTGAGGAAATAAAATGCCCCTGCTTTCAAACGAAAGCCGTTTTACCGGAAAGCAACGTGTAAAAGGATTAGTTAGCAGCAACAACAACCTGTGCTACAGTGGGCAGTAATCGTCATGCATTCATGAAAAATAAGCGGAGTGTGCATTTTATCAATGCAATAAAAGTGTTGTTTCATGGTATAAGCATTTAGTAGCGTTCGCAGCCTACCAGGGTTTTACAATCGGTTAACGTGGCAAAGATAGAAGCAGTTGAAATACTGTCAAAATATTTCCCTATGTATTTAGTGGACTAAATGACAATTGGCAATTAGCAATGGTCAATTGGCAAGAAAACCAAAGAAGCACTCGATAAGTTAGTGCTTGCTTATTGCTTATTGCCAATTGGTTATTGCTCATTGACTATTGACTAACCTCATCGAGTAAGTACAACACCGAACGGTAATTGTTGCCAGTGGCTTCGCTGAGTGCCATTTCGCAGGTTTTGGCAGTGGAATAACAATCTCCTGATCCGGCATTTTTAACTTCGGCAGCTTCGGCGCGGGTGGCGGAGGCTGTTAAACCCGGATAATAAAAACCACGATCACCGGCCATGCCGCAACAACCAGCTGTAACCGGTATAATGGGGTTTTCAACAGTAAGCGCCGCCAGTTCCATCATCTTTTTATTCAGGTTCATTTTATGCAGGGAGCATACGGGATGAAAAACAGCCGTGTTTTTCTTTGCTTTAATGGTAAGCTTCGGCAGTAAGATATCTGTGGCAAATTGTAAGCTGTCGATGATCTGCAGCTTATCGAACCGCTGCTGGTTCTCCGGCGTGAGATAAGGGCGGCTCGTATGAAGAGAATGAGTACACGAAGTAATATCCATTACCACCGGCAAAGCACCCTGCCGGCTCCATTCCCATAAGGTATCAATTGTTTTGTTCACAAAAAGCCTGTAGGCATTGGTAAAACCTTTTGAAGCAAAAGGCTGTGCACAACAGGTGCCGTGTAAGTTAGAAGGGACCAGTAAACGGATCTTCGCTTTTTCAGCAAGTCGGCAGCAAACATCAACGATTGACTCTTTCCCTTCTGCATCGGCGCCCATGGTGCGACTGATACAGGAAACAAAATAAACCACATCGGCGGATGCCGGTTGCTGCGGTTGCACCTTCACCGGTTTTGTTAATTGTGAAGACCAAAGCGGAAAAGACGGCGCCAGCTTACGCATGGCACTGGTTATTTTAAACATGGCCCGTTTTCCAAAAACGCGGTTCACCAGATTACCGGTATGCAAACCGGTTTTAACCAGGCTTTCAACCAGTTTAAAGTTTTTGGCTACCTGTAATGCTACAGCGTTACTGAAATCGGAGTGATTTTCTTTACGTAATCGTTTCACCAGTTCGCCGGTATTAATAGCAACAGGGCAATCGGTAGCACACATGCCGTCTACGGCACATGTGTCTAGTCCGTCGTAGGCATAATCTTTCAGAATGCTGTTATATGTTTTTGTATCGCCGGCTTTTTTCAGTCGTGATAACGATCTGCGCAATACAATGCGTTGCCGGGGTGTAAGCGTGAAATTTCTGCTCGGGCAACGGTTTTCACAATATCCGCATTCAACACATTTATCCACTTCTTCTTCAACAACCGGCAAAGGTTTCAGATTCTTTAAATGACAGTGGTTATCGGCATTAATAATCACACCGGGGTTCAGGATATTACCGGGGTCGATAAGGGTCTTCAGTTCTTTCATGATCGTATACCCTGCCCCACCCCATTCTGTTTCAACGTAAGGTGCAATTTGCCGGCCTGTACCATGCTCGGCTTTCAAGGCGCCATTATACCGTTTAATGACCAGCTCGGCCAGTTCATCATTGAAAGCGCCAAATACGTCAATCTCTTCCGGCGTATCCATCGACTGAGAAAGCAGGAAATGCAGGTTGCCTTCTTTTGCATGCCCGAATACAATGGCATCATAATAATGATATTTCTGAAACAGTTGCTGCAGGTCTTCAATAGCATCGCCGAGGCGATTTACCGGAACGGCAATATCTTCCAGCATAACAGATGTACCTTTTTTTCGCACGGCGGCTACGGAAGGATACATGCCTTTACGCAATTTCCAGTAATTGGCCTGAATCGATTCATCGGTCGTGAATTCTGTTTTATAGGTGACAGGCAGATCGTTGATATATTTCCAGGCATTGGTTAATTTCTGCTGTAACTCGTCTGCCGTATTAGCCTGGTATTCGCAAAGGATCCCGGCACTGTTTTCGGGTAATGTTTTTAAGAAAGCTGGTGCGCCGGCAAGGTTTTCAATAGAGCGCAATGCGGGCCTGTCCATAAACTCCAATGCTTCGGCGTCGCTTTCTTTTAAAGCCGGGATGGCATTGCATGCAGCAGCAGGTGAATCGAAGAACAATAGCCCGGTACTTTTATACGGTTTATCTGGAATGGTTTGAAGTACTGCTTCGGCAATAAAGCCCAGTGTACCTTCGGCACCGATCAACAAATGCGCTAATATATCCAACGGATGTTCAAAATCAATAAACGCATTAATGCTATAGCCAACGGTATTTTTCAATGTGTATTTCTCTCTGATCTTTGCCGTTAAAGCAGCATCATTCAGAATCTGTTGCTTTAGATTTTTGAGTCCATTAAATAAATGGGAATGGGTTGTTTCAAATCTTTCGTAATCGCTTGTATTTTCTGTATCGAACACTTCTCCATTGGGCAAAACAAACTTCAGGTATTTTAACGTGTGATAGGAGTTATTGATCACACCACAACACATGCCACTGGAGTTATTGGAAAGAATGCCACCCATCATGGCAGCATTGATAGAAGCGGGATCAGGCCCGATCTTCTTTTTATAATTCTTTAAAAAATGATTTACTCTTGCGCCGGTAACTCCAGGTTGTACGCGCACTGTAGCGCCGTTCATTTCGGCTTTTATCAAAGGCCAGTTGCGCGACAGATCAACAAGGATACCTTCGGTAACCGACTGGCCCGATAAACTGGTGCCGCCTGTACGAAAAGTTAAAGAGGTATTGCGTTCCTTAGCTATCTGAAAAAGCAATTGTACTTCCTGTATATTCACCGGAAACACTACAGCCTTTGGCACCAGTGAATAAAAACTGGCATCCGACGAATACGCATGCAGATCAATGGGTCTGGTTTTTAATCTTTCCGCAGGGAAATGTGCCGCCAGTGTTTGTTGTATTTGCTTCTCCTTGGTCATAGGGATTCCGTTAACTTTTCGCAAGTTACACCAAACTATACTGTTTCAGGCTTTTTGCTGCTTTTTGCGGAGAAATTACGCACCTTCCTCCCGTACTCTCAGCACAATTTTACCCCGAACGTGCCCATTTTGAATTATACGATGTGCTTCCTCGGCCGCTTCAAGTGGAAGTATTTTAGAAATGATCGGTTTTACAAATCCATCATCTACGAGTTGAGCAATTGCTTCGAGGTCTTCTTTTTTTGATGTGGTGAGCATGCCCGTAATGCGCACACCTTTTTGTTTAAAAGCAGCTTCATCTTCTACTTTTAAAGTAGTCACCAGAATGCCACCGGGTTTCAGCATTTGCAATGAGCGTTTTTGGGTATCGCCGCCAATGGTATCAAATACTACGTCTATATCGGTGAATTGTTTTTCAAAATTTTTTGTATGATAATCGACTGCTTCATCTGCGCCCAGCTCCTTTAAAAACGACAGGTTTTGAGCAGAGGCGGTGCCAATAACGTAAGCACCTTTCCATTTGGCTAATTCCACGGCATAGGTCCCTACTCCTCCTGAGCCGCCATGAATAAACAGCTTTTGTCCCTTTTTCAGTTGGGCATGTTCAAAAAGCGCCTGCCATGCTGTTAAACCAGCCAAAGGAATAGCCGCAGCCGCAATATGATCTACCGATGTGGGTTTACGACCTAATTCTATCGCCTTAACTGTGATATATTCGGCATAGGAACCATTGCGGCTTGTATCGGGCCTGCCATATACTTCGTCTCCTGTACGAAAATCGGTCACATTTCTCCCTGCTTCCTCCACAACGCCCGACACATCCCAACCCGGAATAAATGGCAGGGGATGCTGTCTGTATCCTTGCCTGATCTTCCAATCAACGGGGTTTACGCCCGAAGCATATACTTTAACGAGTACTTCATCCGGTGCGGGTTGCGGACGTGGAACTTCTTCCAGCTCCAGTACATCGGGGCCGCCGTAAGCATGAACCTGAATTGCTTTCATAATTTTTAATTTTTTAAAAGATGAAAATTGGCAATTAGATACGCATCAGGCCCGTACAAATAAGATCAATTATTCTTCAACAGCATATTTATCGCATTGTTCAGATCATAAAGCCAGACAAGTGAAGGAAAAATTCCACATACAAAAAAGAATGGCGCATTTCCTGCACAAAGGTAGTACATGGCATTGTTGAATTGTATTCTATTTGCCTGTTTTACCGCCCATTAACAGTTGTTACCGGTAAAATATCTCATGCCTTACAGTTGTGAACCAATGGTATAGTTTTTATGCGAATGACCCAACACTATTATTAAAAACTCTTAAATTAACAATTATGCAGTTTGAACAATTTGCACAGGAGGCGAACAAGTTTATGAGAGAAGTGGCGGCAGAATTTGACAACGGAAATGATACTGAGCAGGCATACCGGGTTACAACGGTTGTTCTGCATGCCCTGCGCGACGTGATTACAACAGAAGAATCGCTAGACCTGCTGGCTCAACTGCCTTTTTTTATAAAAGCGGTTTATGTGAATGAGTGGCAGCTGCCGGTTACCCAACGTCCGAAAACGATGAACGAATTTGTTGAACTGCTAAGAACAAAAAGCGGCCGCAACGCAGAAAAGGATTTTGGAAATAATGAAATGGCAAAGGAACGGGCGAAAGCGGTATTGAAAGTAATGAAGCAGTACGTTGATCCGAATGAAACAGAAGATATCATCAGCCAGTTTCCGGTAGATCTGCTGGAGTTATGGGCCACCCAGGTAAACGTATAGCTTTATTATCATTTCCCCTCTGGAAATCCGGCAAAATTCCTCATTCTGAGGAACGCATCCTTATGGCATAACTTTTATTATAGATGATTAATGACTTCTACGTTAAATCAAACGCAAATATATGAGCAATAGCCCCGATTTACATATACAGCAAAGCGTTAATCCTCCTTAGCGGAACAGAAGTCATTTCCGCATAGAATTCATAAATTATTTTTACGATATCAGCCGAATACCAAAAAAGTAATTGACCATAAACTTTACCTGCTTGTTCATTTCCGGGCAACCGGTTTATTATAAAAAATATGTTACAGGTTTAGCGTCACAAATGAGCAAATGCGATTTTGTTACTATTTTGCCGATGCCAAACTATCATTGAAAAGACAGTTACAGATCTATGCTTTTTCTCTCCAAAAATAATACTATCAGGCAGGATGATATTTATGTAGTAGGTATCGGAGCCTCCGCAGGAGGTCTTGAAGCGATTAATGAGGTTTTTGACCATGTACCTGACAGCGACAATGTAGCTTTTATTGTTGTTCAGCATCTTTCCTCGGATTATAAAAGTTTACTGGTAGAATTACTGGCAAAGCATACTCATATGCCGGTAGAAGAAGCCGGTCATCGCCAGCGGATAGAAGCCGGAAAAGTATATGTAATACCTAATAATAAAGAGCTTACCATTCAAAAGGGTATGCTGATGCTGGCCGAAAAAGAGCATGACAAAGGCCCCAATACAGCTATTGATACTTTTTTTCAATCATTGGCTACGGACCAGCAGCAGTATGCGATCGCTGTTTTACTGAGCGGTACCGGAACAGACGGCACACATGGTATTGAAGCCATTAAAAACAACGGAGGTTTTGTACTGGTGCAGGATCCCGAAACAGCTCGTTTCGATGGCATGCCCAAAAGCGCCATCAGTTCAGGATATGCCGACCTGGTTGTTACTACCGAAGATGTTTTTAACCAGATTGAAAATTATATTGACGGCGTACTGCCGCAAAAAAACCCACCTTCGGGAAAATTCGACCAATACGTTCAGCAGGTACTGGCTATAGTTCACCGGAAAACCGGACACGATTTTACCCAGTATAAGAAGCCAACTATTTTCCGCCGCATGATCCGGCGCATGCAAATGCTGAAGCTGGATGATATTGAAAAATATCAGGATTACATGCTTACACACGAAGAAGAACCCGGTATGCTTACGAAAGATTTTTTTATAGGCGTCACCAATTTCTTCAGAGATAAAGATGCTTTTAGCTGCTTAAATGAACAGGTTATTTTAAAGATCATTGACAGTAAGGAAGACGGTGAGTCACTGAAAGTATGGGTAACAGCGTGCAGCACCGGACAGGAGGCATATTCTATTGCCATTCTGATCGACAAAGCTATGCAACAGTTGAGCAAAACGCTCGACGTAAAAATATTTGCCAGCGATATCGACAAAGCGGCTGTTGAAATTGCCGCACGTGGAAGATTCCAGTATAATCAGCTATTGGGGATAGAGCCAAAGGTCCTGCAGCAATACTTTACCGAAACTGAAGATGGTATGGTCATCATACCACGCATTCGTAAATACGTAGTATTTGCAACGCATGATATAACGAAAGATCCTCCTTTTATAAAAAATGATCTTGTTACCTGTCGCAACCTGCTGATCTATCTTAATTCTGATATACAGGAAAATGTTTTATCTACTTTGCATTTTGCACTCAATCCAGGCGGCTATCTTTTTTTAGGCACCAGCGAAAATCCGGCGTTGACGCGCAAAGGGTTTGCAGAAATAAATAATAAATGGAAGATCTATCAGCGCACCACAGATCAAACCTCATTTTCGCGCGGTATTGTTACTACAGGCCGCAACCAGCTCACTTCCTATACCGGTTTGCCGGCTCCCAAAAGCAGATCGGAAAACCATCTGTCGGAAGACCTGATAAAAGTGCTGGCCGATAAGCTGGGATATGCAGCTATTTATCTCAATGAAAACTATGAAATCAAAGACGGGATAGGCAATTTTAAAAAATATCTTTCTCTTCCTGATAAACTAAACGTTCTGAGCGTATTAAAAATGGCTCCGATTGAATTATCAGGTATTTTAAGCGCCACCCTTCGAAAATGCCTGAAAGAAAATAAAAGCCAGGCAGTGCGTAACGTACGGGTTACATTGGGCGATCAGCGACGGCTGATCGATCTGTTTGTTTATCCGCCACGCGAAACCAGCAATGGCATGTACTCGCTGGTGGTGTTTGGTGAAGGCGCAGCTGAAAATGAAAAAGCGCAGATCCCTGTTCAGGATATGACCCTGTTGCAGAAAGATCAGTATGTAATACAGCTGGAAGAAGAATTACGTGAAACCCGAACAAATCTGCAGCTGGCCATCGAAAACCTCGAAACTGCCAATGAAGAGCTGCAAAGTTCCAATGAAGAGTTACAATCAGCCAACGAAGAAATGCAAAGTGCCAATGAAGAGCTGCAGTCGTTGAATGAAGAGTTGCATACATTGAACACCGAGCACCAGCTTAGGATCAAAGAACTGGTAGAATTGAATGATGATATCAATAATTATCTGCAAACATCACAGATCGCACAGATCTTCCTTGATCAGAAACTGCGTATCCGCCGGTTTAATAATGCTGCAGCCAGTGTTTTCAATCTGATTGAAGGCGATACAGGCCGCCCGATTGATCATATTACCCATCATATTAAAGCGAGTACCTTTATCGACGATGTGAAAAGAGCGAATAAAACAGGCGCTCTGATAGAACGTGAAATCGAATTGGAAAATGGTGCTGTTTACCTGATGCGCGTGTTGCCGTATATCAGACAGGATAAAACCCGCGATGGTCTGGTAATAACCATGGTTGATATTTCGGCAACCAAAAATCTCAACACGCTTATAAAAAGCGTATTTGAAGCTAGCGCCAATCCTATCTTTGTTTTTAACGCTGAAAGAAATAATGAAGAAGAAATTATTGATTTTGTATGCACAATCGCTAACCATAAAGCATACACTCATTTTGGCAAGCAATTGAAAGAAGAAGCACTTTCATTGAAAAATGATTTCCCCGAACTGGCTACCCCGCAACTGTTTGAAAAATATGTTGAAGTAATTCAGGCCGGCCGGTCTGCGTCACTTGAATTCACAATAAGCAGAAACGGCAGCAGGTACTGGTATCAGGGCGGTATTAGTAAAGCTTTGGAAGGATTTGTACTGGTGTTATTGGATATTTCGCAGCGAAAAGATGCTGAAGATAAGCTTCGTAAAAATTACGAAGAACTACTAACGGCCAGAGATACCCTTCAGGAAAAAACCCGTGAATTACGCCTGCTGAATGAAAAATTGGAAGCAAGCAATTCCGATCTCATGCAGTTTGCTTCTGTGGCATCGCACGACCTGAAAGAGCCTTTGCGCAAGATCCATTTCTTTACCGGCTTAATAAAAAACGAGTTTCCCAAGGAAATGAATGGCAATTTATCGGTGTATATCGACCGTATTCTGAATGCTTCTTCAAGAGCTACCAGTTTGATCAATGATGTATTATCGTATTCCCGCCTTTCGAGTGAAAACCTGCTGGAAAGGGTTGATCTAAACCGCATTATTGCTGAAATTTTGCAGGACCTGGATCTGGTGATCACCGAAAAAAAGGCAATTGTTGAAGTGGGACGCTTGCCGGTCATTCAGGCGGTAGCCGGGCAAATGCGCCAACTGTTCCAGAACATGATCGCTAATTCATTAAAATTCCATAAACCCGATAAGCCGCCTGTAATAGCCATTACATCAAAAACCTATGAGAAAAATATTTTCCCCGAATTAAAGGATATCAAGGGCAGAATGCTCGAAATTCGCATTAAAGATTATGGAATAGGATTCGATGAACAGTATTCACGAAAGATCTTTTCCCTTTTTCAGCGTCTTAATAGTAAAGAACAATATGAAGGCACAGGTATCGGTCTGGCCATCGCTTTAAGAATCGTAGAAAGGCATCACGGGAGCATTACGGCAAAAGGCCGTGAGAATGAAGGAGCTGAATTTATTATTGTATTGCCTGAAACGCAGCCCGAACTTAACAATAGCCTTACCGAAGAAAATATAATATTAAAACAAATCAATTAAAGCAATACAATTATATGATAGAGGAAGCTACCACCATACTCTACATAGATGATGATCCCGACGATTTACTGATCTTTGGCGAATCTTTTCGCAATTTATATCCTGATATCACTGTTTTAAAAGCGCAAAGCGGTGAAGCTGGTATTAATCTCTTAAAACTGCTGGAGCAGGAAAACAGATCATTCCCATCCCTCATTGTGCTCGATATGAATATGCCTAAAATGGATGGCCGTCAAACTCTGATGCAAATAAGAGGCAAAGAAAACTGGGATGATATTCCTATTGTGATCTTTACTACTTCTGCTAATATAGCTGATGTTGAGTTTTGCAAAAGTTATGGAATAGAATGTATCACCAAACCCATGAGCTATAACAGTCTCAATCATACCATGCAACAACTGGTAAGCTACTGCAACCGGAGGCATATTTCAACCGATTAGATGTAAGTGATACTCAGCGCATTAAAGGCACTGTTGCCGCCATTTTCAAAAATTGGCAGAACAATTGCTATACTAACTTATGGTAGTATGCTTTTAGTTTTATCCTATCATGAGCAAGTGAATGTTTGGCTTGCAGCTTCAATTAATCAATCTGTCCCAGGAAAATCAACAACGCATTAAATCGTTAAACTCAGCCTACCGTTTCCGTTACCTTTCTGATCAAAGTAAATTTATTGTTGTGCTTTTTGCAGGCATGATATAAACATGCACGGGGAAACGCACGCATAACTTTTAAATATCTGGAATATGCAGATTGAACCGACTACTATATTATATATTGATGACGACCCGGATGATCTGATGATCTTCGGCGAATCGATCAGTTCGCTGTATCCCGGTATTTGTATTTTAAAAGCCCAAAGCGGCGAGGAAGGGATCAACATTCTGAATATGCTCGAAAAGGAAAACAGGCCCTACCCTTCGCTCGTCATGCTCGATCTGAACATGCCTAAAATGAATGGAAGGCAAACGCTCGAATATATACGAAGCAAACAAAAATGGGAAGATATTCCTGTAGTGATCTTTACTACCTGTTCCAGCGTCTCCGACATCGAATTCTGCAAAAATTATAATACGGATTGTGTAACCAAGCCCATGAGTTATAAATATCTGAACCAAACCATTCAGCAGCTTTTCACTTACTGCAATATTCCGCTGGATGAACAGCGCGCGAATGGATAGTCGGAAAGACGGTAAGTCGGAAAGTCCGAAAGAATTTATCTGTATGATATCTTTCTTTCGGACTTTCGGTCTCTTCTGACTTTCGGACTTTATTAACCAATCCTGATATTTATCTCAATTTCATTGTACAGGAACTCCAGCATTACAATGCCGCTTCCCGGCACAAAACCAAAAATGTGAGCATTTTCCTTACCGGCAGTTTTAAAGGGTTTATTAGCTTCGATAGTTACAATGGTGCCAGACTTTACAACTTCAATACGTGCCGGAGAAATGATCCATATTTTTTCCCTGCTGTTACTGATCAGCGGTAATACATATTTTACAGAAGGACCCGAAGCTGGAGAGATATATTTTGCGCGGATGATAAATTCATTTTGCAGGATGCTGTACCGGACTTCACAATTGATATTTTCTTTCAGGCATCGACGATTCTTATCAACCAGCCCTGAATGAGTTTCGATAATAAGCCCCGATCCGGTTTCCTTGTATTTTATAGAAGTTCCCAGGTCGTTTACATTGGAATAAGTAATGCCATCAATCAATGCTTCAAACCGGGGTGCGAGAAAGTTTGATTGTAGGTTTTTATCACTTTGTAAAAACAGGCCTTCTACAGGTTCATATCTGCCCATACTGCTTGCAATAATGTTTTTGCATTTACTTTAACACCGTACTTAGGAGGTACACCACTCCCAGTACATTTTTTATCATGTTCGTAATGACAGGTGATCAGTTATTTTTTATGCAGCAGAACGACCCTGAATATCGTGAAATATTTTTATCCCTGCAATATTTTTTAGGAAATACGTGAAGCGGGAAGGTTTGAGCAGACTTAAGCAGCTTTAATTGTGCCACATATCCCGGTTGAAGTAGTTGAACGGAAAGTGTGGCACAATTGTATTATTCACCTTTATAAATCACCACAGGTCCCAATAAGCCTGAGGATAACAGAGGGGCATCTTTTTTAAACTCAATATTGGTATGGGTTAATCTTTTATCGACAGGTAAGGCTGCATCTCCGATCAACCGGTTAGGCCAAAGATTTATTACCTGGATCTCCAATATATTACCTGTTTGTTTTAGCAGGCCCGAAACTTCGACCCGCCAGGGGGAAGTCCATAATATGCCCAGCTTTTTACCATTTAAAGTTAATTCGGCTATATTCTTTACAACCCCTGTGTCGAGGAAATAGCGCTTATCTGCAATCATGTTGGCCATATCAAATTTCTTAACATAGGTAGCTGAGCCGGAATAATATTTAATGCTTTCTTCAGGTCTTTTTGTCCAGTCTTCCAGTTGATTAAACTCGACTGAAGCCGGTCCGCCCCATTGTTCATCAAAATGAACAGTCCATGCCCCTCCTATCTCCTGTACGGGCGCATAGGAAAGAAAGTTTTTGGCAACGCCTTTTGCCGCAACCGGTTTTTTCCCTTCCTGCTTTTTGAATACAACAAACCACGATTGAAAAGGAGCAAATTGCAGCGGTATAGTAGTATATGGCGCAGCATCGCTGAATGCTTCAACTGATTTCATTTCGCCTGTTACGGCATCCCATAACTCAGGGTGTTTACCGGTAATACGAAAAAGGCAATCTGTTTTTTCTTCCCGGTTATTCCGGTTGACAATAAAGTATACATCTGTATCACCAATACTGCGATGAATGAAATCGATGAAGGCATTTTCATTGCGATATACAAAATCAGGCGCTATATTCTTCTCATTCAATACATCCTTTAACGGTACATTCCAGTATATTTTGCCCTTTCCATATGCGTGTTGCTTAACGGTACTGCCATCACAATTACCCCATACTTCAGCAGCCAGCTCTTTTACTTTTTTATCGCATTCAGGAAAATGCAGCAAACCGGGGTCCTGTTCCGGTTTAGGTCCAACTATTATTGCACCTGCATTTACCAGTTCTTTTATTTTCTGTATTACAGGCAGCGGCATTCTTTTATTATCAGGTAATACCAGTATGCTGTAATTCATGCCGTCAGGTAATACCAGTTTTCCATTCTTTACAGTCAGTCGCGTAAGCAATACTTCTTCATTGCATATATCATAATCGTATCCTTTACCCGCTGCCGGATCTACATGTTTGGACGGTGCAACGTTGGGCGCCCAGTCACCGGTATAATAAAGAAGATCGGCAACAAACAATCCCTGCCGTAACAGATACTGGCAACGACCGATATAATGTAAGAAAGCACCTGCCTGGTTCCACCAGGTTACATTCGGATTAAAATGGGTACCGGCGCCATATTCATAACCCGGTTTGCCATCCTGCGGACGGGTTGCTGTAGTGGTATGGATCAGAAACCGGTTAATTCCCTCACAAAAAGCACGATCGGCAGCCTGTTTCATATTGCCGGGATAATCGCTCCAGTGACGAAACGAGGTAAAGGATTCAGCTGACGCTGTTTTCTTGCCATAAATATGCGCTGCCGAAGCCGTCATTTTGGTTACTTTATTCTGCCCCTGCTCCAATCGTACCACTCCATAGCCCAGCGATTCATCCAGTCCGCCTTCTTCATCATGTTTTCCTCCCAACCAGAACTCACCCTGCGGCCTGTCGCTTCTTCCAAGATTTTTTAATGCATTCATACACATAGTTCCTGAACGGCTTGGTCCGGCGGCTTCATTTTGTACCTCTAATCCGTTTTGATGGCACAGATCGGCAAAATGCTTATAATGTTCATCGGCCAGACAATCGGCTACAGTTTTGCGATAGTCGCTTAAAAAACGGTCGCTTATTTCGGCGCTGCCAATAATATATCCATTCAGTACAGGCAGATATGGCGTGGGATCATAGCCGCGGTATTTTTTAAATTGCGGTACAATGTCTTCTGTCCAGTTGGGAAAACCGTCTTCAAAGCTATCATCGCAGAAGTAGGTCAGTGTTTTACCGGCCAGATCGCCCGCTTCGTGCAGCAGGATCTTTCCGAGATTCTCAAACTGCAGATCAACGCCTTTATGACTTAACCAGTCAACCGATAAACCAGCTGCTTCGGGCTGTGCGATCATTACTTTGGAACCCGTCATGCGATGACCGGTACGAATGACGATCCATTCACCGGCAGGTACATCCCATTCCAGATGTCCGCCGGCATTTACTTTGTCAGTTAAATCAATCACCTGCCCCACTGGCACCGGCTGATCATCGGGCAATGCATCCCATTCGGTTAACACCGGCTCCATTACATCTTTTGCTTTGATGAAGTTGCTGGCGTCTTTGCGATTGGTTTTGGCGGCGAATAACTCCTTCCGCTTATCGTTAAGAATAGTATTATTTTTCGAAGAGGCAGGAATAGCCACTACAGCAGTATCGCGATAATCAAGTTGTTCAAGAGGCAGATCAAGATAATCTTTCCATCCCGGCGCATTTACCAGATGATCATATCCATCGTGGTTACCCGGCAGTGGTAAAGTGCCGGAAAAGTGTTGCGGACCGGTAACAGTTAATTTTGATTGCAGGAACCAGCGGCATGCATGTTGCGGCTGAATCCAGGGACCTCCCATACACCAGCCGGAGCTGAGGTTCACACCCATTTTTATTCCCAACCGGTTCGCTTCTTTTAAAGCATGCCGGTATAATTCACGCCATTCGGCAGAAAGAAACTTCGCTCCCTGTGGTACTTTGGCGCCGCCAAGGCCACTGGCAGAATTGATCATTAACACCTCACCCATGCCTTTGGCCTTAAACTCTTCCAGATCGCGGGTAATGCCTTCTTTATTTACATAACCATTGAACCACCACCAGTAACCGCCCGGCCGAAAAGGCTGATCCGGCATCATAAATTGTTGCTTTAGATCGCCATAGGAAGGTGATACAGCAAAGTATGACTCGTTCTTATGTAGCCAGCCGTTAAAGTTTCCTTCTGCCTTCAAAAAACGTATAGCGGCCAGTTGTGCAGCCGTCATGGAACTAAATGCCAGAAATTTTCGCCGGTTGATATGCATGGTATTTCTTTTAGTTGGGAAAGACCGAAAGTCCGGAAGTCGGAAAGAAAACACAACCGTCGGCATGATGCTTTCGAACTTACCGACTTGCGGACTTTCGGACTTAGTATTAGAATTTAGAATTCAGATATTTCAACATAAATGAACCATCTGCATCCAACGTAAACATGGTAGCAGCAGAGTTTTCCTGTAACAGCATGCGATAGTTACGCAGCGGCATGCCTAACTTGTACGCCAGATAAAAACGGTTAACGCCATTATGGGCAGCTATCAGAAAATTACCGGAAGTATACTGCTGTTGCAGCGAATAAAAGAAATCTTCAACACGCCGTACAAGTTCCAATGCGGTTTCTCCGGTGCCCCCTACTCTGTTTGTAGATGGAGCATTGATCCAGTTGTTCCACAATGCCGGATCTTCT
>Ga0105237_10004642_pt1 | contig 15830 bp, 12 predicted proteins | sample KBSC24metaG_FD_81520 | JGI IMG/M metagenome (GOLD analysis project Ga0105237, IMG submission 81520) | Corn rhizosphere microbial communities from Kellogg Biological Station, Michigan, USA - KBS C2-4 metaG | ecosystem: Host-associated > Plants > Roots > Rhizosphere > Soil | place: Michigan, USA... | reverse complement strand
GGACCGATGGGAAAAGATGGGCGGCGGAGCCGCGATTTCTTTGCCATCGCGTTGCGGAGAACGCGATCCACCGGCGCGCTTTCTGAGCGCCACGGCTCAACGTCATCCACGCACCAAGAATTATGCCTTCGTTTTTACGGGCCTCAGGATGACAAATGATGGGTGGACGGCGCTCGCGCTGGCAGCGACCGACCGCTCACATCACAGCACCATAATCGGTCTGACACGCCGATGATGTAAACTCGACGCGCTTGTGCGGTCGCGCTGCCGACTGCATAACTCCCCTCCCCCCCATTCCCTCTCGTATGCCCATCCCTCTCCCCCAATTCTTGGATCTTCGTCGCGCATTCTTCGCCGCCTCACTCGCCTCGTTCGCGATCTTCAGTTCCGGCCAGGTTCGAGGGTCGGATCCCAAAAGTGACCACTGGACCCAATGCGGCTGGGGTGGCGGTGGCTTCTACTATTCCGCCGTCTTCCATCCCACGCAGGACGGCGTGATCTACATGGGCGGGGATGTGGGCGGCGCCTATAAGACCGAGGACCACGGGCGCAACTGGCGGATGATCAATGACGGCCTGGCCGGATACGGCGTCTTTTCGCTGGCCGTCGATCGCATGAATCCGCACACGGTGTATGCCGCCACGGACAGCGGCTTGTGCAAGAGCACCGACGCGGGGGAGCACTGGCAACTGCTGCCCCATACCGGCCCGAAAGAGCTGCGAATCACCGGCGAAAAAGGACGGAGCATCCGATCGATCGCCGTGGACCCGACCGATGGAAAGATCGTCTTCGCCGGCAGTCCCGCCGGCAAAGTCTACAGGAGCCTGGATGGCGGCCAGACGTGGACCGCCGTCTATGACAAGGCGGGAGGGGCGGCCAATCCGTCTCTGCTGCGTGTCCAATTCGGCAAGGTGAACGATCAGTATTTCGGCGGGTTTTGGCTGCCACTCAAGTTCCCGGAAAATGAGAAGGCTGCCGATTGCGTGGGATTCGCCTTCGATTTTCAAGGTGACAAGAGCGCGCCCAAAGACGTGTTCCTCACGCTCAAGACGGCGAGTGGCATCAGCTATCGGAGCAAAAATCTGCGGGACCTTTTTGCCGATGATCAATTGCGCAACGCAACGCTCAACACCGCCGACTTCGCCATCGATGCGGAGTTTGCGAAAAAGCACCCGGACCAGGCGGGAACCGCGCTGGATTGGGCGTCGGTCAATCGCATGGATTTCTCGAGTTCGGGTCCGCTGCCGCAGAATGCTTATGTCGCGCGATTCGGTTCGCCGGCCTTTATTTTCGCGTCCGCGGCAGCCAAACCAGCGCCGGTGGTCGTCGCCGATTTCACGAAGAACAAGGCCGTGCAAACCTACGGCAACATCCAGCTCGGCGAGGCGGCGGCGGGCGGTGTTTGCAGTATCGCGGTAAGCGAGAAAAATCCGGCGCTCATCGTGGCCGCCACGCAGGACACAGGCCTGGTCATGAGCACCGATGCCGGCCAGACCTGGCACGCCCTGGATACTCCGAAACGCGCTTCCAACGTCACCTTCGACCCGGCGAATCCGAACATCATCTATGGCGCGTTTTACAAGGACGGGATTTTCAAATCGACGGACCAGGGGAAAACGTGGGCGCGCATTTCCCAGGATTTCGCGAAGGACATTTCCATTTGGGAAGTGGCCGTGAGCCCGGCCAATTCGCTCGATGTGTATGCGATCGGCGAGGTGAACTGGGGCGGCAGCTTCTACATCTCCAACGACGGCGGACAGACCTGGCAGAAGTCCGCGAAAATGGGGATCGATCTCAACGTCAATCCGACCTTGCAGGCCCAGGATGGCGGAAAATCCGCCTCCCTGAGCAGTCCGACGAATCTCACTATCAATCCGCGCAATGCGAAGGAGATCTTCGTCAGTGCCAATTGGCGTCCGTGCTGGAGTGACGACGGTGGCCAGACGTGGACCGAGCGGGTGCGTCGCGCGGATATTTCCTGCATCACAGACATTCGCTTCCAGGGCCCGCGCGCCTACGTCACCGTCATGGACGAAGGCACGCTGGTTAGCGACAACGGCGGCGACTGGTGGCGGCAATTGTGGCCGCGCTCCTATCAAGGCGACCTGAGCGGCCACAATTGGCGTGTGGCGGTGACGGAAAACAATGGGGTGGATCGTGTTCTCACCACGGACAGCCCATGGGGTGCGGATAATAATCTGGTGATCGCCAGCGAAGATGGCGGCAAGACCTACAAGGTGAGCAAGGCCGGCCTGCCCGCCTCCCGCCCCCGGCAAAACACCATGTGGGGCCAGGGCTATGCGCGCGCGCTGGCCGTGGACCCCGCCAATCCAAAGGTCGTCTACCTCGGAATCGACGGCGATCCCGCTGGCGGTGAGAACAGCGGCGGCGGCATCTTCAAATCGGAGGATGGCGGCGTCACCTGGAAGCAGCTCCCCAACCAGCCGGCAAGCCGGCGCATGTTCTTCGGGCTGGCGGTCGATCCCACGGATTCAAAGCGAATCTATTGGGGCGCATGCGGGTCGCCGGGCGGCGGCCTCCATCGCAGCGACGACGGCGGAGCGACCTGGAAGCAGGTCTTCTCCAATGAACAATGGATCTTCAACGTCCACGTGACCGCCGATGGCACGGTCTATTGCCCCGGCACGAATCTCTGGCGAAGCACCGATCACGGCCAGACGTGGAAGCAACTCACGAAGTTCCATGACGGTCGCACGATCATCGGCCTGGAAGTCGACCCGCGTGATGCGAAAACGGCCTGGATCTCCACCTGCACGTGGGACAACAGCGCCAGCGGCGCCGTCTACAAAACGGCCGACAGCGGCGCGACGTGGAAGGAAATGACGGGCGACATTCCGTACCGGAAGCCGATGGTGTTGCGCTTCAATCCTGCGACGAACGAACTTTGGGCCGGCGGCGTCGGCTTGTACAAGATCAAGCAGTGAGCGACGCTCTCACCCGATCTCCGAGCCGAAGGTGGTTCGGTTGCCGTCGGGGTCGCAGCAGGTGAAATCGCGCATTTTATAAATGCGATCCGCCACGGGATGAAGCTGGAGCGCGCCGCGGCTGGCAAAGTCCGCGTGCAAGGCATCGATGTCGCCCTTGACCCAGATGTAGCACTCGGCATTGCCCACGGCATGTTCGCGAGCGTAGACGGGTGAGTCGAGATGAAGTTCCACGTTGCCACGCTCGATGATCGCGTAGTTCTTGTCCGGGCTGATGACCTTCACGTTGAAGCCGAGGACATCGTGATAGTATTGGACCGCTCGCGTGATGTCGGAGCAGGGGAGCACTGGGTAGGCCGCAAAGAACTGGGGAGCACTCATAGGGCAAATCTACGTCCGGGATAACCTCCCGGCAACGTCGTAAACGGGCGGCGGTCAAGGTTGCCCTGCGGCTGCCGGGTGAGCCTCGCGCTTCAGGAAATAATACACAGGCAAGCCGAGCGCGATGAGCCCAAGACCGGCCAGCGATTCGAGCCGCGCCGCGCTCAGTGTATTCCAAAGCAAGGCGAGCGCGACCACGATGAAAATCGCGGGCACGTATGGATATCCAGTTGTCCGGTAAGGGCGGGCGGCGTCCGGCAGCTTGCGCCTCAGCACAAACACCGCCGACGTCGTGAGCGCGTAGAAGATCCAGCCCGCGAAGACGACATAATTGGTGAGCTGATCGAATGTTCCCGAGACCGCCAGCACGCTCGCCCACACGGCCTGTCCGGCAATGGCGGCCACTGGCACGGCCGTGCGCGCATTCAGCACGGCGAAGCGCCGGAAAAACAATCCGTCCCGCGCCATGGCATAGGGGACGCGCGCGTTGGCCAGGATCGATCCATTCAAAACGCCGACCACCGAGATGAGAAAGGCCAGCGAGACGAGCTTCGGCCCATTTTCCCCGAGAAAGGACTGTGCGGCCTTGGCCGCCACCGGAAGCGCCTCGCGATGCGCGGTCGAGTTGGCCTCGAGGATCTCGGTGAATGGCAGCGCGTAAAAGTAGGCCAGATTGGCCAGCCCATACGTGAGGAGTACGATCGCGGTGCCGGCGATCAAAGCCGCCGGAATATTTCGGGACGGGTCGCGCACTTCGCCCGCGACCATCGGCATATTGTTCCACCCATCGAAAGCCCACAGCGCGGCCAGCACGGCGGCCCCGAATCCCGGCCATCCCGGCCAGGCCCCGCCTCCGGCGGGCGCCGCGAAATGCTCCAGGCTCGTGCCCCGGCCAAAGCAAAACACTCCTCCGACCAGGGCCGCGATACTGAGCAGCTTGACCAGCGTGAGCACCGACTGGATTCGTCCGCCCAATACGACACGCAGGCAATTGACTGCCGAACAGATCAAGATCACGCCGACCGAAACCAATTGCCGGCTGCCAAGCTGCCAGTCGATTTGGTCGCCGAGGAAACGAAAGCTACGCTGGACCCACACCGTTTCGAGCGGGACGAGCGCGGAAAGAAAAGTGGCGAAGGCGACACCGAAAATCGCGATCGAACCACTCGCTCCCACGGTGATGCGCATCCAGCCGAAGAGGAATGCCGGCAGGTCGCCGTAGGCGGCTCGAAGAAACGCATATTCTCCCCCGGCGTGCGGCAGCATCGCCCCGAGTTCGGCGTAGGCCAACGCCCCGGCGAGGGACATGACTCCCGCCGCGACCCAAGCCAGCAGCACCCATTGCGGGGAACCGACGGCCTGGGCCATTGCCGTCGTCTTTAGGAAAATGCCGGTGCCGATGATCGCCCCGATGACCAGCGCGGTCGCGTCGCGCCGGGTCAGCCCTCGGATCAGCTCAGGCTTGCTCATGCAGTGGGTTTGCCGGAAGGCAGGCTCCGGCACTGTGTCCGGCCCGTGCTACTTTCGCGTCGTCGCCGCAGCCGGCAGGGGCCCGATGCGCTTCTTGCTCAGCGCGAGATCGTCGATCCACACTGTGAACCCTTCGCCGGTGGCGGGCTGGTAATTGGTCCAGCCGATCGACAACGACTCGAAGAGCGCCGGCATCTCCACGCCCTCAAATTGACCCGCTCCCTTGTGCAGGGCGATGTCGGTGACTTCGGTGCCATTGACGAAGAATTGGTAGCTTTGCGTGGCATTGTCGACCGACCACTCAGCGAGCGTCCACGCGTCCGTGTATTGCTGCTTGGTCTTGCTCGTCACGCCAAATTCCTTCCGTCCTCCGCGCGGTTGCACGTTGTAAAGATATTTGAAGGAGCCGCTCATGTCCGTGATCGTGCCCATGAGTCGCACTTCGATTGGATCATTGGCCGATGGACTCGTTGCCTTCCCGCTGACCAGCGTCGTGTGAATAATGCCCGAGGTTTTTCCCTCCGGCACGACGGGCAGCGGCGAGGGAGTCTTCACCTTGAAATAGAGACGCCCCCAAAACTGGCCGCCCAATTTCGTCAGCGGTTCTCCCTGCAAGGTAATCACGCGTCCACCCTTCACGGCGGGATCCATCTTCAGCGCATGATGCCCGCTGTGCGCGAAATCTTCCGCCACCGCCACGGCGCCGCTTTTCGTGAATCCTTTCGGAATCTGGCCGACTGGTGTGGATTCGAAATCTTCCGAGATGATCAGATCGGCCGGGGACGCTTGCCCGAAGGCGTGGGTCGTGGCGAGGAGGAGAGTGGCAACGGGGAGGAGGCGGAGAAGGGAGGTGTTCACGAAGAGAGAAGTAACAGACGAGGCAAGTTTGTCGAAGATCTATCTCCACCGCATTACTCAGTTGTTGAACGAGATACTCGGGTGACGTTTGGAACAATCGGGGGCGTCCCATCCAACCGTCATTCTGAGCTTGCGAAGAACCTGTGATCTCTGCCTTTCCTCACCAGCGAGGCGTCAGATGCCGGAAGAGATCAGAGGTTCTTCGTTCCTCAGAATGACGGTTACGGGGAGCCCGCCAGATTGCACAAGCGCACCGTGGCAGCGACATCGTCAGCGACATTCTCCTCCTCTGCGTCTCTGCGACCTTTGCGTGTTAATGCTTTGCCTGTCCGCCCAGCCCTCAGCAGTGATGCGCCCCGATCGCCTCCACGTGCACCGCGTAAAGCGACCGGCTGGCCGTCATGAACAGCCGGTTGCGCCGCGGCCCACCGAAGCACACGTTGCTGCAAATCTCCGGCAGCAGGATTTGTCCGATGCGTTTGCCTTCGGGCGAAAAGATGTGCACGCCGTCGTAGCCCTCACCCACCCACCCGGCGCTGGACCAGATGTTGCCATCCTTGTCGCAGCGGATGCCGTCGGAAAGCCCGGCGACCGTCTTGCCGTTCACCTCCATGGCCATCGACACAAATTCGCGGCCGTTCGTCAGCTTGTTGTCATTCACATCCCAGACCCTGATGTGCTTCGGCGCCTGCGGGTAGTGGGTGGAGCCCGTGTCGGCGATGTAGAGCTTCTTGTAGTCCGGCGAAAAGCAGAGGCCGTTCGCCTTGAACTCTTCATCCGACTTCATCTCGACTTTCCCCGTCACCGGGTCGATGCGATAGACGGCCTCCTTGAGGAACAACTCGCCTTTGTGCCCCTCGAAATTCACGAGGCTGCCGTAGCCCGGGTCGCTGAACCAGACGCCGCCATCGGGATGCACCACGCCGTCGTTGGGCGCATTGAAGGGCTTGCCGTTGAATTTGTCGGCCAGCACGGTCACCGTGCCGTCGCCTTCGTAGCGCACCACCCGGCGGTTGCCGTGCTCGAAGGCGATCTGGCGGCCCTGGAGATCGAAGGTGTTGCCGTTGCCAAAGTTGGAGGGCTTGTGCAGCACGCTCACGCGTCCGTCGTCCTGGAGCCAGCGATGATGGGTGTCGTTCGGGATATCGCTCCACACCAGGTACGAGCCGACGCCGCTCCACGCCGGCCCTTCCGCCCAATACATTCCCGTGTAGAGCCGCTCGATCGGCGACATGGCGATTTTGTATTTCGCGAAACTGGGATCGAGGACAATGACGTCCGGTTCCGGGAAGCGCACGGGCGCGGCGCCGGGGCCGAAGTCACGGGCAAGAAGCGGTGCGGCGGCGAGCGCGCCAAGGCCGGTGAGGAAGGATCGACGGGAGGTGTGGGTGTTCATGGGGAGGTGTGGGTGACGGATTTAATCGTGCAGGCGATCGTCGGAATTGACGAAGGCCCAAAACACGGCGGCAAGGAAATAGGCGACAGCGAAGAGGTGGATGTTCGAAGTCCAGTTGTTATGCGTGTGGGCGAGCACGAAGGGCACGACCATGGGCGCAATCGCCCCGCCGATGTTGCCCATCATGTTCATGCTACCGCCCAATGCGCCGGTGTAACGGCCGCCCACGTCCATGCACGCGCCCCATGAACCCGGCAGGGAAAGGTCGCTAAAGAGGCTGGCCATGCCCACGGCCAGCACGGAGAGCAGCGGTTGCCGGAAGAGGATGGAGACCTCCAGCATCAGGCCTGCGCAGATCATTCCGGCCACACCGAGGATTCGCCGCGTGCTGGCGATGCTGCCGACGGCGCGATCGATTCGCGCGGACATCACCCCCGCCAGCATCGATCCAGTGCCTCCACAGAAAAGCGGGACGCACGCCAGGAGCGCCTGCTGCATCTCCGTGAGCGTCGGGAAGTTTTCCTTCAGGTACGTCGGGAACCAGGTGATGTAGAAATACCAGGAGAAGGACATGAAGAAGTATTGCCCCCACAGCATCCACACTGTGCGCGAAGCGAGCAGCCGGCCCCATGGCATGGCGTGAGCGCCGTCGTGGGATTCTACTCCGATGTGCGCCAGTTCGGCTGGGTTCACGGAAGGGTGGTCCTGCGGATGATTGCGAAACCAACGGTAGAACAGGACCGCCCAGACCATCCCGACCAAACCGAACGACAGAAACACCCACTTGTAGTGCAGGCCGAGCCCTGGCTTGCCGTCATGCCCGCCGGCCAGCATCCAGCCGACGAGCAAGGGAGTGAACGCACCGCCCCAGCGCGCGCTGATCCACAATACGCCCTGCGCCCGGACTCGCTCCGCCCGCGGGAACCAGAGCGTGAAGGCCTTCGTGATATTCGGGAAGCAGCCCGCTTCACCCACGCCGAACAGGAAACGGCAGATCCCGAGCGAAACAAGGTTCCAGGCCCAGCCGGTGGCGATGGTGAAGACCGACCACATCGCAACCACGCGCATGAGCACTTTGCGCGGACCGATCCGGTCGCCGAGCCAGCCCCCGGGGATTTCGAACAAGGCGTAGGCCCAGCCAAACGCGGCGAAGACCAGGCCCATCTCCTCCTTGCTCAGCTTCAAGTCCCTCTGGATCATCGGCGCGGCCTGCGAGATGCACACCCGATCCAGATACGTGACGATCGCCAGCGTGCTGGCAAACCACAGCACCACGTGGCGGGCACGCGAGGCTGTCACGAGGGCATTGCGGTTTCCGGCGGCGACCAGGTTCATCGAATGATCGTGTCCCGCGGTTCGCTCAAGCCACGCCGTTGACGATATTCTCCAGCGGCGCGCCCCGCGCGGCGGCCAGGGCGATGCGCGCCGACGTGGCCCGCATCTCGAGCTTGGATTCGACGCTGCAAAATGCGGCGTGGCAGGTCACGATGAGATTTGGCGCGGCAGCTTCTTCCGCCGTCTTCAAGGGCTCATCCTCCACCACGTCCAGGCCGGCTCCGGCGATGCGGCCTTCGCGTAGCGCATCGAGGATGGCGGTCTTCTTGATCACCGCCCCGCGCGCGGTGTTCACGACGAACGCGGCCGGCTTGAGCAGCGCGATCTCACGTTCCGCGAGGAGATGCCGGGTTTCGTTCGTCAGTGGGCAGTGCAGGGACACGACGTCGGATTGCTTCAGCAGTTCGTCGAGCGTGCGCGCGCGGTTCAGCCCCACGGCCTTGTCGACACCATTGGGGAGATAGGGATCGTGGAAGGCCACCTTGAACCCGAGTGCCTTCGCGCGGAGCGCCGTGGCGGTGCCGATGCGGCCGAGCCCGACGACACCAAAAGTCAGCTCACGAAGCCGCCGCAGTTTCGGCTCCACGCGGATGACCCAGCCGAGTTGTTTCGCCTCCTGGTCGAGCGGAAAGAGCTGCCGGCAGAGCGCCAGGGCCAGGGCGATCGCGTGGTCCGCGACTTCCTCCGTGCCGTAATCGGGCACATTGCACACCGCGATACCCCGATCGCGCGCGGCCGCGATATCCACGGAGTCAAAGCCCACACCGTTGCGGATGATCGCCCGGCAATTCCGCAACCGCGCGATCCCGGCGGCCGTGATCGGCGTGTTGTGCCAGACGATCAAGGCATTCGCCCCGCAGATCTCATCGGTGAAATCCGCATCGCTACCGCACAGGTAACGGCGCACTTCGGCCGCGTCGCCGATGACGGCGCGTTCCGCGGATGATTCCGGATCGCCAAGAGGGGACTTCGCCCAGTCGATGATTCCGACGAGCGGCTTGTTGGGAGGGGGTTGCATGGGGGTGCGCTCCCTCAAAGATCATGTTTGAAGCGGGAGGACTATCCGAAATTCGAGATTCGCGAATTTCAGACGTTGGGCCGTCGCCTCGTGGCTGTCATGCACATGAAGATGATGGCGACACTTCGAGCGCCAGCGCCGTCCACTCTTCTTTGTCATCCTGAGCGGAGCGGGGAAGCATGGGCGGAGTCGAAGGACCTCCAACTTCCGTGGGTTTTCGAGCGGAGCGTAGGTGGACGGCGGCAGCGGCAGCGGCTCCGCACGAGAACCCGCAGGATGCGAGAGGTCCTTCGACTCCGCCCATGATTGTCTCCACGGCGCCACAGACCTCTCGCAAAGCCTCGAGTCCCCGCTCCGCTCAGCCGTAACGATGCAGTTAAGGTAAGATTTTCCATCAGATGGCGCTCGGCGGCGTCCCAAACTGGAGGGTCGGTCCCGCATGCGGGATCGCCGCCCAAACTCGGGATGGCTTTAAGCCATCCCCAAAATGGGTGCTGACGGAGCAGCGTCCTCCACAGTGTACCTGCCGCTCGAAATTTGAAATCCAACTGCATCGTTACGGCTGCCAATGACGTCTTATGTAAAAGGTTGAAAATCAGGATGCGCGGGTGGATCGGCTTCTCCGAAGACGAGGGGAAAAGATGGGCGGCGGAGCCGCGATTTCTTTGCCATCGTCCCGCATGCGGGAGAGAACGCGATCCACCGGCGCGCTTTCTGAACGCGAAGATCGAAGGTTGCGCCACGGCTCAACGTCATCCACGCACCAAGAATCACGCCTTCGTTTTTACGGGCCTCAGGATGACAAAAGTTTGGGACGCCGCTCGCGCTCCCAGCAAGGTTGCAACCGACGACGCAGATGCGATCTCCGTCCTAAATGCGCTCAAAATATCTTTGCCGCTCCCAATCCGTCACCGCGTTATCAAACGCCTCGACCTCCAGCCGCGCGGTGTGGACGTAGAATTCCACGACCGCATCGCCAAACACCTTCCGCGCCAGCTCACTCCCAGCAAGTAAGTCCGTGGCTTCATGCAAGGTCCGCGGCAGCGCCGTCAGGTTCGCATCAACGTACGCATTGCCCTCATACGGCTCGCCACAATCGAGATTCTCCTCCACGCCGGCCATGCCAGCCGCGATCGTGGCCGCAAAGGCCAGGTACGGATTCGCGTCGCCACCCGGCATGCGGTTCTCGATGCGCAGGGAATTCGTGTGGCCCACGATCCGGAATCCCGTGGTGCGATTGTCGCGCGACCACGCGAGCTTGGTCGGCGCCCAACTCGCCGCCTGAAACCGTTTGTAGGCATTGATCGTCGGCGCGAAGAAATAGCACAGCTCGCGGGAATACTTGATCAGCCCGCCCAGGAACTGCCGGAAAAATTTCGAGCCGGTCTCGCGCTTCGCATCCCAAAAAAGATTCGTCCCGTCGCGCCAGATGCTGGCGTGGATGTGGCAGCTATTGCCCGGCTCGGTCACCGAATACTTCGGCATGAACGATACAGCGCGCCCTTCCTGCGCCAGAATCTCCTTCACGCCCTGCTTGAAGACCACGTGCATATCCGCCATCGGGATCGGCTGGCCGTAGGCGAAATTGATCTCATGCTGCCCGCGCCCCCACTCGCCTTTGCTCGACTCGATGGCCACGCCCGCTTCGATCATCTGATTCCGCACCCGCCGGAAGGCGGCTTCGTCGCGCGCGGTCTGCATCGTGTGGTAATCGATCCGGTAGTCGCTCGATGCGGTGAGGCCGCGATAGTCCGCGGTGAACGCATCGTGGTAGGTCGTGTTGAAAAGGAAAAATTCCAGCTCGCTGGCCACGTTGCAGATCATCTCCTTCTTGCCGAGCAACTCGACCTGCTTGCCCAAGACCGTGCGGGGCGCCTCGTCCACGGGCCGGCCATCGTGGTGGTGCAGGCCGCATAGAATCAGCGCGGATGCCGTCTGCCACGGAACGAGCCGCAGCGTGGAAATGTCGGGCCGCCACTCGAAATCGCCGAACCCCTTGTCCCAGTTCGCCAGTTTGAAGCCATCCATCGGGTCCATCTCGATGTTGACCGTGAGCAGGTAGTTGCAGCCATGCGTCCCGTGTTTCGCCACGTTGTTGATGAAGAATTCGCCCGTGAACCGCTTGCCGATGAGTCGTCCGAAGACGTCGGGAAAGGCCACGATCACCGTGTCGATCGTGCCTTGTTTGATTTGGGCCGTGAGCTGTTTCAGGTTCATCGGATCGTTGGAGCATTCCCCGCATGGAGCGGGGAACGGGTTTCAGAAACACTGCTAACTGATTCCTGGCAACTGATTACTGAGCACTTCCGCTCAGTCCTCGGAAACAAATACGTTCTTCAATTCAGAATAGCCTTCGAGTGCGTTCATGCCGAGGTCGCGCCCCATTCCGCTCTGCTTGAACCCGCCGAACGGCGCTTCGACGTGGACACTGGAATGCGAGTTGATGCTCAGCACGCCGCTCTCGACGCGCCTCGCCACCCGAAGTGCGCGCTTCAGGTCATTGGTCCAGATGGAGCCGCTGAGCCCATAGGGCGAGTCGTTGACTTCCCGCAGCATTGTTTCCTCATCATCGAAGGGGCGGATGCAAACGACCGGCCCAAATATTTCCTCGCGCCAGACGGTGTCCGACGGTTCACAACCCAGGACCACCGCGGGCCGCACAAAGTATCCGGGTCCGTCGGGCCGATCTCCGCCGATGATCTCCCGGCCTTTTGCCGTGGCCAGATAGCCTTCCACCGTTTCGCGCTGCTGGCGCGAGACCAGCGGCCCGATCTGTGTGTCGGCATCGGAGGGTTCACCGACCTTCAGTGCGCGCGTGGTCTCGACAAACTTTTCCACGAACCGATCAAAGGCGGGCCGCTCGACGAAGACCCGGCTCCGCGCGCAGCAATCCTGGCCCGTGTTCGCGAAAACACTCATCGGAGAAGCGGCTGCCGCTTTCTCAAGATCTGCATCGGCGAAGACGATGTTCGGCGACTTGCCACCCAACTCGAGGGAGACACGTTTGATGCCGCGTGCCGCGAGCGCCATGATGCGCGCACCGATTTCCGTCGATCCGGTGAAGGAGACCTTGCGCACCAGCGGATGTCCGACCAACGCATCGCCGATCGCGCCACCCGCGCCGGGAACGACCTGAAGCACACCCGCCGGCAGGCCGGCCTCGTGCGCCAGTTCGCCGAGCCGGATCGCACTCAGCGGCGAGAGCGAGGCGGGCTTGAGCACGACGCAATTCCCCGCCGCCAGCGCTGGCGCCACTTTCCAGCACGCGATGGGGAAGGGAAAGTTCCACGGGACAATGGCGGCGACGACGCCCATCGGCTGGCGCAGCGTGAAATTCAATCCACCCCGCGAGACCGGAATCGTCTCGCCGAAAAACTTGGAGACCGCGCCGGCGTAGTATTCGAAGACACGTGCCCCCAATGCCGCCTCATCCAGCGCATCGGAGATCGGTTTGCCGACATTGCGCATATCCAGGTTTGCGATCTCGATGGCGTGCTGGCGCAGCTTTGCGGCCACGGCGAAGAGGATTTCCGCGCGCTTGCCGGGCGCCAAGTCGCGCCAGCCGCTCTCGTAAGCCCGCTGCGCTCCGGCGATGGCTTCTTCGATTTCGCCGGGTCCGGCGGCGCCCACCTCGGCCAATGGCGCTTCGTTCGCCGGGTCGGTGAGTGGCATGCGCCCGCCCTCGCGCGGGGCGGAGGATTTGCCATTGATGAAGGGATGCTGGGGAAAGGTCACAGGGCGCTTTGGTAGAGATTGCGGAGATCCTCGCGCGTCACCGGCACGGGATTCGTGAGGTGGCAGCTGTCGGCGAACGCCTGGTCCGCAAGCGCCTCGATCCTTGACTCATCCACGCCATGGGCGCGCAGCCCGGGCTGGAGTTCGATCTCGTCGAACATGGTGCGCACCGCCCCGATCGTCTTCGAGTCGCTCGGCTCCGGCAGTCCCAGCGCGATCCCCACCCGCCGATAAACTCCCGGCTTGCGAGCGGCGTTGAACTCCATGACGAATGGCAGGCAGAGCGCATTCGCGAGACCGTGATGCAAGCCGCAGAGTGACGAGAGGGGGTGCGCCAGCGAGTGGGTCGCGCCCAAATCCTTCTGGAACGCGATCCCGCCCATGGCCGCGGCGATCTGCATCCGGCCGCGGGCCTCGAGGTCGCCGCCGTCCTTCACCGCGCGGACCAGCGAGCCCGCGATAAGATGGATGCCCTCGAGTGCAATGCCGTCGCAGAGCGGGTGAAACTCGGGCGAGGTAAACGATTCGATACAATGCGTGAGCGCGTCCGCCCCGGTCGCCGCGGTCAGCTTCGCGGGAAGCTCGCGGGTGAATTCGGGATCAAGGATGACGAGGCTCGCGAGCAATGCCGGGTGAAAGATCACCTGCTTCCGATGGTCCATGATGATCACCGAACTGCGCCCGACCTCGCTGCCCGTGCCGGCCGTTGTGGGGATGGCAATCAGTGGCGCAAGTGCGCTCCAATCCGCTGCGAATTCAAATTGTGCGAGCGTCTTGTCCGGCCGCTTGATCCGCAGGCGCACCGCCTTGCCTGCGTCCATCGCGCTGCCTCCGCCAAAGGCAATCACCGAGTCGCAGCCGTGGTCGCGGTAGGCTTTGAATGCACCTTCCACATCGGCCTCCTCAGGATTCGGCCGCACATCGGAAAACACGGCGGCCTTCATTCCATCCAGGCTGGCCTGAAGCAGGCCGAAGGCATTCGTCTTCGTCAGGCTCGCGTCGGTGACGATGAGCGGTCGGAAACTGCCCAGTTTGGCGAGCCAGCCGCGCAGTTCTCGCCGGGCGCCGGCTTCGAAGAGCGTCGTGGTGGGAAAGGAGAAGGTCGTGGGCATGGAGATTATTTCATCGCACCGCTATTTCCGATGGCATGGATGGTTCTGATTGGACAACAAGATGGCAAGCTTTCAGGAGGCCGGGAATGGACGTGGCGCGCGGCGGTCTCATGCGGCATCATTGACACCCCACACGCCGGATCTTGCTTTGCAAAGCCCGAGATTGTGACATTCCCGCCATGCAATTGAATCTCGATCGACAGAAGGTTGCCGTCTTTGGCGGCGCCCGTGGGATTGGCCGCGCCATAGCGGATGGCTTCCTTTCTGAACGTTGCCGCGTCTGGACGTTTGACCGGGAACCGAATGACGCCGCCGCGGTGCCGCCCGGCCAGGCGAGCGTCGTCGGCGATGTGACCGAATACGACGAAGTGCGCATCTTCGCCGATAGCGTCGGAGACGTGGACCATGTCGTCTATTCGATCGGAGCCGGCTCCGGGAAATTTGGGTTCCCCTTTTGGAACCTGGAGCCTTCGGACTGGGCCCGCGTCCTGGAGATCAACCTGATCGGCGCGGTGAACGTCGCGCATGCCTTCGCGCCCAAGCTCGTCGCCCGGGGAAAAGGTTCGATGCTCTTTCTCGTTTCCGTGGCGGGGCAGATCGGCTCGCAGACGGACCCACCCTACAGCGCGGCCAAAGCCGGCCTCATCAACTTCACGCAATGCGCGGCCAAATACCTTGCCCCGTACGGCGTGCGGGTGAATGCGCTCTCGCCCGGCATGGTGAAGACCGACCTGAATCGCTCCGTGTGGGAAGCGGGCCAGGCGAATCTCTCACCGTCCCAGCGGCAGGACTACGAGGCCTGGGCCGAGGAAAAAATCCGCAAAGTCTCACCGCTCGGCCGCTGGCAGACGCCACCCGAGTACGCCGCCATGGCCGTCTTCCTTGCCTCGGAACACGCGAAAAACATCACCGGCCAGACCATCAACATCGACGGCGGCCAGGTGATGCATTCTTAGGGCGGGAGCCTCGTTCCCAAAGTGAGGCTTTGGGAATGCAAGCACATGGCGAAACTCCGTTTCGGTGGTGGGGCGGACAGAGGCCGATTCGGGTTTCAACAGCTTCTCGTCCGCATTCTCGTTCCCAAGCTCCTGCTTGGGAATGCAGTTGTCTTCGAAGCTCTGCTTCGCCGGTGCGGCGAACGAAAACGCTCGTAGCAGCGTTACGCACCCGTTGGCGTCGACTTCTCGTAGAGCATGAAAAGCCCCGAGTGATCCACCTCCCCGTGCCCTTCTTCGTTGACGAATCGCTCCCACTGCGCGCGGCAGTTATCCAGCGTCGGCGACTGAAATCCCAGCGACTCCGCCAGCTCGCAAATCAGCCGCACGTCCTTGAGTTGCAGCGCGGACCGTCCGCCCGGCTTGAAGTCCCGTCGCACCATGCGATCGCCATGCAGGTTCAGGATTCGGCTTTCCGCGAAGCCGCCGAGCAGTGCCTCCCGCACCTTTGCGGAATCCACGCCGGCCAGTTCCGCCAGGCGCAACGCCTGGGCCACGGCGTCGATGGTCTGGGCAACGATGAGCTGATTGGCCAGCTTCGTCACCTGTCCCGACCCCACGGGGCCGAGATGCGTGACGCGCTTG
>Ga0105237_10004641_pt1 | contig 15835 bp, 11 predicted proteins | sample KBSC24metaG_FD_81520 | JGI IMG/M metagenome (GOLD analysis project Ga0105237, IMG submission 81520) | Corn rhizosphere microbial communities from Kellogg Biological Station, Michigan, USA - KBS C2-4 metaG | ecosystem: Host-associated > Plants > Roots > Rhizosphere > Soil | place: Michigan, USA... | reverse complement strand
TTACGCGGGTAGTATTTGCGTGCGGATACAGGAATGCGGAAAAGCGCTTGAATATTATCGAGAGTTGGAGGGCGACACCGCCGTATACAGCAATCGCGCTTTATTCTACCAATCACTCACCCTGATGAAACGAAATCACCCTGGCGACAGCCAGAAAGCCAGGCATTTACTGCAGCTGGTTGTTGATCGCGACCTGGACAAGAAAGATGACGCACAGCAATTATTATTGAAGCATTGGTAAAAAATTCATTGACTACTCACCTCTTTTATTATGAAAAAATTCCTGTCTGGACTCAGGGGAAAGACCCTGTTTTTTCTATTGCTATTGGCGGCTGCCCTTACGCAGACCTCCTGCCACCGGCACTTCGGTAAAGGCAGCGGCCCTAAAACCAACCATGTCAGCAACTGGGTTAACTGGAATTATATCTTTAAGGAAGGCACCGACTCGGCTACGCGAAGACTGACGATCGAAAGTGTCGTCGCGGCAGTCAGCAACGTAAGCACCAGGCCCGTAGATACCACCAAACAACGTCCCCCCGCCACCTACAACGACAGGCGACTGGCCGCCACCCCCCTCACGGCTTATTTAACGTCTTATCTCAGACGCGCTTTCCGCGGTAAGAGTGATTTTTTCCTGGATTCCGTTCAGGTCCATTTCTGCGCCTGTCACGATACCTTGTTGTGGAACCTCACGGGCAACCTTAATATAGGCGGCTCAGGACAGTCCGCGCCGGTTCCCCCGCCCCCGCCCATTGGTGCATCCGGAGACGCCGTTAGCACAGCAGACAGCAATGCTGATATTGCCCAGTCACAGTCGCCGCCATCTTTGCTTGGCGGCGGAAAGGTGGATTTTGGCGGTCAACCGAAAATTGCGGATAATATGGTACTGGGTATCATTGACTCCGGTATCGATCCCACTCTCTTTTCTTCAGGTATCTTTAGCCAGCTGTTCGCATCCGATGGCAGCGGCACCGTCAACTTCATCCCCGGATTGCCCGCTACCGCTTTTACCGACGATGACCCTGTCCGGCATGGATCGGCCGTTGCCGCCATTGCACTGAGCGCTTTTTACGGAGAATCCGTAAAGGCAGGGAAACCCCAATTGCCACGGTTGATGGCCCTCAAAGCACTCGATAATAAGGGCCGGGGCAGCACCTTTTCCGTGAGCTGCGCCCTGAGTTATGCCATCAGCCATAAAGCCAATCTTATCAATCTTAGTCTGGGTTATCCGGGTGCCCGGGACCAGGTGATAGATCATTTCCTCCGGTTGGCTGCACAGGGCAGGATACCCGTGGTTGCGGCGGCGGGAAATACGCCGGGAGACCATACAGAGTCGCTTTGTGAAACGCAGATTAACTGGCTTCACGAGCTCAAAAACCACCATATGTTTTTTCCGGCCTGTCAGAGTATCGATCCGAATTACTGCATCATCAGCGTCACAGGCCAAAGCAGTCCTGATCTTCCCTGCCGGTATCAGAACTTTTCATCCCGCTACGTCGGCATCGGGGTAGTAAACAAGTCATCTCCCAATTCCTGCTGCGGATTTTCTCCGGCCTTCATCAGTTCGGGATTTACGCTCGATGGCTCTTCCTTCGCCACCCCCGTCATCAGCGGCCAGCTGGGATTCAACATGCTCAGCAGCGGTCCCCGCAACGATGCAGCGTCTTATATACAATTGCTTCATCCGTTAAATAGTTCACAGACGCCTCTCACCTGGAAGGGAGAATACATCATCTATTGACGACCCATGCGGCGACTATTATTTTTTGTACTCACTAGCCTTTTATTATACAAGGACCTGTCGGGGCAATGTCCCGACAGGCCTTTACTATTGACAAAGATCGACTCGCTGAAAAAGACCGGCGCCGCCACGGACAACCAGTTAAAGGAATTGCTTCCTTACGTACACCAGCTGGAAGTCTGTCCCCGGCCTGCAGATTCGACCTTTGTATTTTTATTGCAACGGCTGGGATTGCTGTATTATCTTAAAGGGGATTTCCCTTCTGCGGTGAATTACACGCGTCGCGCGGTGCGCCTGCTGGAAGAAAAATGCCCGCCCAACCCCTTCTTCGCGATAAAATGTTATTTCAATCTGCGCATATTTTACGACTCCTTACACCAGAAAAAAGATTATCTGACAGCAGTCGATAGTTGTATTTCCATTGCCATGAAGGCAGGCGCAGCAGACAACCGTACCGTAATGGCCCTTTGGAATAAAGCGGAGTATTATTATAGTATCGGCGATTATGACCGCTGTTATAGATCCACTTTATTGGGACAGGCACTCACCCGGCAATACATTTCCGGAATAGACAGCCTTCGGCTTATACGGGCGATCTCCACCTACGCCTTCAATGCCCTGCTGCAGTTGGGGAAATACGATCAGGTGGAAACTTTGCTTAAGGAAAAGATACGCGAGTTCGCCCAAACCACCGACACCATAGCGCTTGCCCTCTTTATGAATCAATTGTCAAGCGTCTATGAAAAAAAACACAACTATAAAGAGGCGCTCGAATGTCTTAGAAAGTCCTATGCTTATAATGAAAGTATTCATTATAGACTTGGCAGTTCACAGGCCCTGAACAATACCGGTTATTTTTATCTCCATACCTTGCATGACTACCCGAAAGCCATATCCTGGTGCCGCAAAGCGCTTGCCTGTCTGCCGGCAACACGGAGCCCCGACTCGTACGAGGCACAGGAAGCCCTTTCTGAATACGATAATATCGCCAGTGCGTATGCCGCAAAAGGCGATCCGGATAGCGCATTGGCATATTTTCAACTGGCGTTTGACCAGCTGCGTCCGGGTATGAATGAAACTACGCTGTTACAGCATAGCTCCAACGAGGGATATGAGAGCAGGTTTAATGACTATCTCCTCCAGATGATCATCCATAAAGGCGACGCATATTACAGCCATTATGGCCTTTCACACCAGCGGAAAAGTCTCGACGAGTCCATCCGGGTGTATAAAATGGCCGACCTCTTCCTGGAAAGAATAAAAAACAAGCAATCAGAACTGAGGTCTCAGCGGGCCTTTCGGAAAAATGCCCGGGATCTCTACGAACATGCGATCCGATCTGCATTGACAGCCGGGGCTTCTGATGCGGCCTTTTACTTTTTCGAACGCTCGAGGGCGATATTGCTCGATGACCAGTTGCAGTTACAGGCGAGCCTGGATAACAGATCCTTTGCCGAAAAAGCCGCCTTACAGAAAAATGTCCGGCGATTGGAATCGGAGATACGGAATATGTCTCCCGACGCGGAAGGATATGCGAAACTGCAGAGCGTCCTTTTTGCAGCCAACCGCGAACTGGACCGGTATGATCAGGCCGGCCGAAAAGTGGATACGACGCTTTCCTTATCCTCCAACGCACTTCCCCTCCTCCGTCAGCGGCTGCAAAAAGATCACCAGTCCTTTTTCGAACTTTATGCCGGCGACAGCGCCGTCTATTCTTTATTGATCACGGACGGGAATATTTCTTTCCGGGCGATCGGCAAGACCGGTTTCGACAGCCTTGCCCGTCTGTATACCCTCTATGTATCCGACGCCGAACGGTTGAACAGGGATATGCCGGGTTTTGTCCGGACTTCGGATCAGTTGTATCAGCTGCTTTTCCCCGGCAACAGTGCGCCGGCAGGAAGAATGATAATCTCCCCGGATGGAAATTATTTCCCTTTCGAATCATTGGTCACCAATAATTCCTTACGCCATCCCCTCTATTTTCTGGATGATCACCCTATTTGTTACACCTATTCAGCACGATATTTTCTCGATACCCTTGCCGGAGATCCGGCAGGCGCCGGAAAAGAATTTATGGGAATGGCCCCCGTACAATATGCAGCCTATCTGCATTTGCCCGATCTTCCCGGTAGTGACGGCTCTCTCGACGCCATTGCATCCTTTTTCGGCGGGCCTGATAAATTTATGGCAGAAGAAGCGTCCAAGGCGGGTTTCCTGCAAAACTTCGCCGACTATCGTCTCATTCAGTTGTATACACATGCTGTTGGTAACAATCCGGATAAAGAACCGCTCATTTACTTCGCAGATTCGGCGCTGGCCCTTTCCGAACTGATCGCCGAAAAAAAGCCCCTCACCCGCATCATCGTTCTATCCGCCTGTGAAACCGCCAATGGTGAATTCTATCAGGGCGAAGGAGTATTCAGCTTTAACCGGGAATTCGCTGCTCTCGGAATTCCCACTGCTGTTGTCAACCTCTGGTCTGTCGATAACAAAGCTACCTATCAGTTGACCGAACTATTTTTTAAATATCTTTCTCTTGGCCAGCCGGCCGACATCGCCTTGCAACAGGCGAAAAAAGAATTCTTCCGGAATGCATCCAGCCAGCAGCGACTGCCTTATTACTGGGCCGCACCCATCGTCACCGGGCAGGCGATCCTGCTGCCTCCACGAGCTCCTTCCCGCCCCTGGTTGTATCTATTGCTATTTCCGACAGCGCTGCTGGGCATCGGCTATCTCATCTTCCGCCGGTCTGTCCGGAAAAAGCAGTAATTTAAAGAATGCGATTGCCCCAGGCTGCCCATTTATACTGGGCCTTTTTCTGTCTGTTGTCTTGTGGCCACAAAGCCCCATCAGCGGCTGCCGGCCACGACAAAACGGCTTCCACTGCTGCTGCCGACCGCAAATGGTGGAAAGAAGCCATCGTCTATCAATTATATCCCCGAAGTTTTAAAGATAATGATGGTGATGGTATAGGCGATTTGAAAGGGATCATATCGAAGCTCGATTATATAAAGAGTCTTGGCGTTGATGTGGTCTGGCTGAATCCGATCTATGCTTCCCCCAATGATGACAACGGTTATGATATCAGCGACTATCGTAAAATCATGAAAGATTTTGGGACCATGGCGGATTTCGATACACTGCTCCGGGAAATGCATGCGCGACATATCCGGTTGGTCATGGATATGGTCGTCAATCATACCAGCGATGAACACGAATGGTTTCAGGAATCCAGGAGTTCGCGGACCAGCCGGTACCGGAATTATTATCATTGGTGGAATGCCGAAAGAGGAAAACCCACGCCTCGTTGGAGTTTTTTTGATGTCAATAGCGATGCGTGGAAATATGATCCTGCGACCAGGGCCTATTATCTGCATTATTTCTCCCGCAAACAACCCGATCTCAACTGGGAAAATCCGCAGGTGCGTAAGGAAGTGTATCAGATCATGAAATTCTGGCTGGACAAAGGTATCGACGGATTCAGGATGGATGCTTTTCAGTTTGTGTCCAAGGACACGACATGGCCTGATTTCCCGCCTGGATATGATAAACATATCATCCGGTATTATGGCATGGGTCCTCACTTACATGACTATCTGCAGGAAATGAATAAGGAAGTGATCAGCAAATACGATATCATGACGGTAGCCGAAGGTGCGGGCAGTACGTTTGAGGATGCCATGTCGCTCGTCGATCCGGCGCGGCATGAATTAAATATGGCTTACCATTTTGAGGGAATGGACGTAGGCAACTTCGATCCCGGCTACAGCCTGTTGGACTTTAAAAAAGTATATACCAAATGGGACAGTGCTTTTGCCGAAAAAGGCTGGGTGGCCATCTTTTTGGGCAACCACGACCAGCCCCGGATGCTCAGCCATTGGGGCAATGATGATCCCCAATTCAGAGATGTTTCCTCCAAGATGCTGACGACATTCATCATGACCATGCGTGGCACGCCCTATTGCTACTATGGAGATGAGTTGGGTATGCGCAATATCAGGTTTGAAAAAATGAGCGACTACCGGGATATAGCCACCATCAACAAGTTCCTGCAACTAAAACACGAAGGCGGTGACACATCAGCCTTCATCGAAGCCCAAAAACGATCCTCGCGCGACAATGGCCGTACTCCCTTCCAATGGGACGCTACCACAAACGCCGGTTTCACCACTGGCACCCCCTGGCTAAAGGTAAATCCAGACTACATAACCATCAACGCCCAAAAGGAAGAAGCCGACCCCAACAACTCCTCCGTCTACGCTTATACCCGCGAAGACGCCGGAAAGAAATTCCTCATCCTCCTCAACTTCAAAAACGTCCCGGCCCTCGTCACCACGCTCCCCGACATCACCCGCGCCAAACTCATCCTCTCCAACTATCCCACCCCAAAAACAAAAACGCCCACGAAAACAGCCATGCCCCCCACCACCAAAACGCTGCAACCCTACGAAGCCACCCTCTACGACCTAACGCCCTAACGCAACGCCCCCTCACAAAAACGCCCCCTCACAAAAGCGCCCCAACTCCCACCTCATTCCCACACCTCTCCAAAAACCCGCCCCGCAGCGAGCCCAAGGCCTGCGTGGCATAGCCCAAAAGCCGCCTTGCATGGTTAGTTTCACGTATCTCCCCTAAAAACCAAGACAATGCACAGCGGCGTTGGGCCCTATGCCAACGCAGGCCCCAGCACAACCCCAAAAAGGGCAATCCACATGAAATCCACCGCAATCCACACGCAATCCACACCGTCAACCCCAGGAAAAACGCCCAAAACCTCCCCCATGGGATAATACACTCCTGTGGAAAAATTAAATTTTTCAAAACCCCGAGAAAAAGTGGGAAAATGTGTTATTTTGTGTTAGTTTTAGTAAAGGTTGATTCAACTCTTCATAAATGATTGGTTTTCTGGGCGAATACGAAGCTACACTGGACTCGAAAGGTCGCTTCCTGCTGCCGGTCGGCTTCAAAAAGCAGCTGCCGGAAGACGGGAATGCCCAGTTCGTCATTAACAGAGGGTTTGAAAAATGCCTTAGCCTGTATCCGATGAAAGGCTGGGAACCGATTTTCGCCCGTATTAGCCAATTGAATGATTTTGACCCCGAAGTTCGGCAATTCAGAAGATATTTCCTGAATGGTGCGACGATGGCAGAATTGGACTCCGCCGGCCGGTTGCTCGTTCCTCAAAATCTGAAAGAGCACGCCGGTCTCGAAAAGGATATCGTGCTCGTAGCAGCAGTAGATAAGATCGAAATCTGGGATAAAAGTAAGTACCAACAGTTCTTTGAATCTTTTTCACCGGAAGCATTCAGCAGCCTGGCTAAACAGGTGATGAACCCGGGAGGAGCGAACCCGACGCCGGGAGGGGTAAACCCATGACAGCTTCTTCCGACAAGGACCACGAGTCCTATCACCTGCCTGTCCTCCTGCAGGAAACACTCGACGGATTAGCTATCCAGCCGGAAGGCATCTACGTCGACTGTACCTTTGGCGGTGGAGGACATTCCAGGGGCATCCTGGAAAGACTGGGGCCAAAAGGCAAATTGTTCGTCTTCGACCAGGACAGCGACGCCCGTCGCAATCTGCCGGATGACAACCGCATCACCTTTCTCCCCCATAATTTCCGCCACCTGGGCCGCTTCCTCCGCTTGCACGCGGCGACATCCGTCAACGGCATCCTTGCTGACCTCGGCGTCAGCAGCCACCAGTTCGACCAGCCTGAAAGAGGGTTCTCTTTTCGCTATGAAGGCGACCTGGATATGCGCATGGACCAACGACAGACACAGACTGCTTTCGACATCGTTAACACGTATTCCGAACAGCAGCTGCACAAACTTTTCGAACAGTATGGCGAAGTTACCAATGCCAAAACATTGGCCCGCACCATCGTCCAACTGCGTCGCTCCGTGTCACTGAAGACCATCCCCAACTTCAAAACAGCGCTGAATGCCGTGGTGAAAGGAAATCCCAACAAATACTTTGCCCAGGTTTTCCAGGCGTTACGCATCGAAGTGAATGATGAATTGGGAGCTTTAAAAGAAATGTTACAACAAGTGCCCGGCCTCCTGCTATCCGGCGGCCGCATTGCGATCATCACCTTCCACTCCCTGGAAGACAGGCTCGTCAAGAACTTCCTTAAAAAAGGCTCTTTCGAAGACGAAGACCCGTCGGACCCCTTCGGACAAAGTACGGCACTCCCCCTGTTAAAAGTGATCACTAAAAAGCCGGTGACAGCCACCGAAAGTGAATTACGCCAAAACCCGAGAAGCCGCAGCGCCAAGCTGCGCGTCGCCGAACGGGTATAATAATAGCATTGAAGATATAGAGGAGGACACATGAAGAAGAACCAGCAGCATACGGAAACTCCCCCATGGGAAGAGGAGACGGCATCCCCGGGAAAAGCCAGGGAAAAGGAGACTGCATCCCGGGCACGCTGGAAGCCATCTCTCCTTGGGTACCGGTGGGTCATGAAGAACATCACCTTCTTCCTGTTCCTGGCTGCCCTCGCAGTGATCTATATCTATAACGGCCACTATGCCGATAAAATATCCCGGGATATCAACCGGACGAACAAAGAATTGAAGGAATTGCAATACGAATACAAAACGCTGAAAAGTGAAGTAATGTTCCGGAGCAAACAGAGCGAACTGGCCAGGGCCGTTGATCCTTTCGGTCTGAAACAGCTCACTCAACCTCCCTACATTCTCGTCGACAGCATAAAAAAGAATTAAAAACATCCTGCGGGATACTCATGGAAGTCAAACGCGATATATTATGGAGGGTTTACCTCTGCTTTCTTGGCATCATGGCGCTTAGCCTCGTGGTGCTGGGAAAGGTATTTTATATCCAACACGTCCAGGGCGCCTATTGGAGAGGATTAAGCGATAGCCTTCATCAAAAATTTATCGAACTGGACGCGGAAAGAGGTACCGTCTACAGCGAAGACAGCAGTATGCTCAGCACCTCTATTCCTTTTTTCAACATCTATATCGACTTTGGCGCCGACGGCCTCCGGGAAAAGAATGGCCGCCGTTTCACAGAGAACCTCGACTCGCTGTCCGCTTGCCTGGCGGCTCTGTTCCATGATCAGTCCGCCGCCGCCTATAGAAAAGATCTGCTCAACGGCTATCGCACTACCGATCGCTACTATCTGCTGCAATCCAACGTTTCTTTTGAAAAATACCAACAGCTTCGCAACTTCCCGCTCGTCCGCCAGGGCCGCAACAAGAGCGGCTTTATCGCGGAGGTGAATAATAAAAGATTGAATCCGTTCGGCTTGCTGGCCAATCGTACCATTGGCCTGGCAAGAGCGAATGCCCAGAACGTCGGCCTCGAACGCACCTACGATACCGTCCTGAAAGGAGAGGTCGGCCGCCGCCTCGTCCGCTATATCGCCGGCGGTACTTATATCCCCGTAGAAGGATATGAGATCGAGTCGGAGAATGGTAAAGACATCATCACCACCCTCGACGTCAACATCCAGGACATCGCCGAGAACGCCCTGCTCAGGGAACTGACGGAAAACGAAGCGGAACACGGCACCTGCATCGTCATGGAAGTGGCTACGGGCAAGATCAAAGCCATCGCCAACCTCGGCCGCCAGTCGGATGGCTCGTACTGGGAAGACCTTAATTACGCTATCCGCGCCACGGAACCCGGCTCTACCTTTAAGCTGGCGACACTCTTGTCCCTGCTGGAGGATAAAAAGATCACACTCAATGACAATCTCAATCTCGAAGGGGGCTCGTGGAAAGTATCGGGCCGTACGGTATATGATGCGGAACCGCACGAAAATAAAACGTTTACCGTCAAACAATCCTTCGAGATCAGCTCGAATGTCGCCATGGCTAAACTCGCCGTGGCCCATTATACCAACAACCCCAACCAGTTCATCGACCATCTGAAGAAATTACGGCTGAATCAAACTACCGGTATCGACCTGCTTGGAGAAGGAACGCCGATCGTCAAGACGCCAAAGTCCCGCACGTGGAGCGCCACCAGCCTCCCCTGGATGGCCTTTGGCTATGAAGTCCTTATTACGCCGCTGCAAACCCTTACCCTGTATAACGCCGTCGCCAACAAAGGCCGGATGATGAAACCCTATCTGGTCAGCGCACTCCAGGAGGCCGGCATCACCGTGAAGGAAAACGATCCCACCGTCCTCATCGACAAGATCTGTAGCGAGACCACCCTGAGACAATTACAGGATTGCCTGTATGGCGTGTGCAATACCCAGGACGAAGGAGCCACCGGCGCCAAACTGTTCAAAAACTCGTTTTATAAAGTGGCGGGCAAAACAGGTACCGCTCTCGTGGCTAATGGTTCCCGCGGCTATGCGGACCATATTTATCAATCCTCCTTTGTGGGGTATTTCCCCGCCAATGCACCAAAATACACCTGTATCGTGGTCATCAAAAACAAACCCTTTGCGAAGGAATATTTAGGTGCAAAAGTCGCCGGACCGGTATTCAAAGAACTCGCCGACAAGTTGATGAGCTCAGACCCGGGACCAGCAGCGCTTCCCATCCCGGGCAGGGACAGCTCTAAATTCTATTATGCCGGCCTCACTAAAGATATCAAACAGGTGCAGCAAACACTGAATATCAACTATACCGACTCTGCCGGAAAGAACGATTGGTCCCGCCTCTATGCTTCTGCATCGGGCAGCCAGCCGGTCCTTGGCAGACAGATCGTATCCCGCCAGATGGTGCCCGATGTAAAAGGCATGGGATTAAAGGACGCCCTTTATCTCCTGGAAAGCATGGACCTGCACGTATCGGTGAGTGGCAGCGGAAAGGTTAAGACACAAAGTATGGAACCAGGCTCCCCCCTGGTAAAAAAAGGGACAATAGCGATTCAACTGAATTAACAAAACCCGAAAGGGATATGGCAAACCTACAGGACATATTGTACAAAGTAAGCATCCGCTCCATCCACGGACCACGGGATACACAGGTCAGCAACCTGCAGACCGACTCCCGTCAGGCCGGACCCGGATCCCTGTTTATTGCCATGCGCGGTACCCATGTCGACGGACATCGCTTTATTCCCAACGTGACGGCCGCTGGCGCAGCGGTCATCGTATGCGAAGATCTGCCGGACACTTTAGAGGACGGCATTACCTATATCCAGGTGGAAAATACCGCGGCCGCCGCCGGTGTCATCGCCCATAATTTCTATGGCCAGCCTTCCGAACACCTGAAACTCGTTGGCGTCACCGGAACGAACGGCAAGACGACGATCGCTACTTTATTATATAAGCTTTTCAGCGGACTGGGATACAAATGCGGCTTGCTCAGCACCGTGCAAAATCACATCGGCGAACGCGTCATCGCTGCCACGCATACTACCCCCGATGCGCTGCACCTCAATGCCCTGCTGAAACAAATGGTGGATGAAGGCTGTACCCACGCGTTCATGGAAACGAGCTCTCACGCCATCCATCAACATCGCATCGAAGGACTAAAATACGCCGGCGGATTGTTCAGCAATATCACACACGATCACCTGGACTACCACAAGACCTTTGAAGAATATATCCGGGTAAAAAAATCCTTCTTCGACTCCCTGCCTTCCGAAGCATTCGCCATCTCGAATGCCGACGATAAAAGAGGCGCCGTCATGCTGCAGAACACCAGTGCCAAAAAGTTTTTTTATAGCCTGAAGACACTCGCAGAGTTCAAAGGAAAGATATTGGAGAACAACCTCACAGGTCTGGTCATGACTATCAACGATCAGGAAGTGCATTTCCGGCTGATCGGCGAGTTCAATGCCTACAACCTGCTGGCCGTCTATGGCGCCGCCATTTGTCTGGGCGAGGACAGGAACGAAGTGCTCCGCCGGCTGAGCTCTCTGGACGGCGCCGAAGGCCGGTTCGACTATGTCATGTCACCCAGGGAAAGGATCATCGGCATCGTGGACTACGCCCATACCCCCGACGCGCTTATCAACGTACTGGCTACGATACAGAAACTACGAAAGGGACATGAACGTGTTATCACCGTGGTCGGATGCGGCGGTGACAGGGATAAGACTAAACGCCCGCTGATGGCCGCCGCCGCTGCCGAATATAGCGACAAGGCCATTCTTACTTCCGACAATCCCCGCAGCGAAGACCCTGAGCAGATCATCCGGGATATGGAGGCCGGTCTCAACACGGCGGCAAAAAGAAAATACATCGCGATCACCGACAGAAAAGAGGCCATCCGTACCGCCCTGAACCTGGCTGCACCAGAAGACATCGTACTGATCGCCGGAAAGGGACACGAGAAATATCAGGAAATAAAAGGAGTGAAACACCCTTTTGACGATAAACAGATCTTATTGGAGTTTTTCGAATTATTGGATAAATAGACCGCCACAATGCTGTATTACTTATTTGAATGGTTTAAACAGAATAGTATCAAGGTGCCGGGTAGCGCCCTGTTCCAGTTCATCACCTTCCGGGTGCTGCTGGCCGTTCTGTTCTCTCTCATTGTCAGCATGATCTTCGGAAAAAGACTCATCCGCTACCTGGTGAAAAAACAGATTGGCGAGACGGTCCGCGATCTGGGATTGGCTGGTGAACAACAAAAGAGAGGTACCCCGACCATGGGTGGTTTTATCATCATCCTGGCCATACTGATCCCTACCTTCCTCCTGGCCGATCTGCATAAAGCGTATATCCGCCTCATGATCTTTAGCACCGTCTGGCTTGGCCTCATCGGATTTATCGATGACTACCTGAAAATGCGCGCCAAACGCATCGCCAAAGAACAGGGCGTCCCTTATAAAAAAGGAGATAAAGACGGCCTTGCCGGTTGGTTCAAAGTGCTCGGCCAGGTTGTTTTAGGCATCGTTGTTGGTTCTACCCTTTATTTTAATGCCAATACGCCGGTATACCGCGAATTCGTGGGCCAGACACCACCCTCCGATACAGTTGGCTGGAAGACCATCACCCTGGGGAAGGAGAAAAAGTTGTTCGCCCCCGCGAAAGAACCCATTACGACGATACCCTTTGTAAAGAACCACGAGTTCAATTATTCGAAGCTGCTGCCCCAGGCCCTGCGGGGATTTACATGGGTGCTGTACATCGCTATCGTGATCTTTATCATCACCGCCGTGTCCAATGGGGCTAACCTTACCGATGGACTGGACGGACTGGCCACGGGCACCAGCGCCGTAATAGGCGCCTGTCTGGGCATCTTTGCCTACGCCAGCGGCAATATCCGCTTTGCCGAGTATCTGAACGTCATGTATATACCCAACCTGGGCGAACTGTCCATATTCATCGGCGCACTCGTGGGCGCCTGCGTGGGCTTCCTCTGGTATAATGCTTATCCGGCACAGGTATTCATGGGCGATACCGGCAGCCTGACCCTCGGCGGTATCATCGCCGCCCTCGCTATCATCGTCCGTAAGGAGCTGCTGATACCCATCTTCTGCGGCGTATTCCTGGTAGAGGTACTAAGCGTAACTATACAGGTAACGTATTTCAGATATACGAAGAAGAAATATGGCGAAGGCCGTCGGGTCTTTCTTATGAGCCCCCTGCATCATCATTATCAGAAGCTGGGGTATCATGAAAGCAAGATCGTAACAAGATTCTGGATAGTAACGATCCTTTGCGTGGCATTCGCCATAGCGACATTGAAGATCAGGTAGCTTAGCCCCTGGCTAAGCCATAGATATAAATTCATGTATGAAAAACCAACCCGGTTGTGGCAAGTGCAGCCGGGAATACCGTTGACCCTCATACGTACAGCGGGCCGCAAGGCCTGCTCGGCCGAAGAAAAAGAATTGTGGTGCAGTATTATCCAATGCTTCTGAAGAACCCCCATTAATCCGCCCAACCGGACGGAAGTCCGGTTAGTACACGAAAGGTTAAGAAATTATGTCAAGACGAATGGTCATACTCGGCGGTGGTGAAAGCGGCGTTGGCGCGGCCATACTGGCAGCGCAACAGGGGTATGACGTGTTCGTATCCGATGGCGGCGTCTTGAAAGACACCTACCGGGCAGATCTGAAAAAACAGAATATCCCCTTCGAAGAAGGCGGTCATTCTATCGACCGTATCCTGGCAGCCGACGAGGTAATGAAGAGCCCCGGTATACCGGACAAGAGCGATGTCGTCAAACAGATACGCGCCAAAGGTATCCCCGTGATCAGTGAGATCGAACTGGCCTATCGGTACAAAGGAGACAGCCGTATCATCGGTATCACCGGCAGCAATGGGAAGAGCACGACTACGGCCCTGACTTACCACATCTGCCGGCACGGCGGACTGGACTGTGCCCTGGTGGGGAACATCGGTTATTCCTTTGCCCGCCAGGTGGCCGAAGACCCGAAGAAATGGTATGTGGTGGAGATCAGTAGCTTCCAGCTGGATGACATCATGACCTTTCGCCCCGACGTGGCCATCCTCACCAATATCACGGAAGACCACCTCGACCGCTATGACTACAAATTTGAAAATTACATCGCCAGCAAGTTTCGTATCACGATGAACCAGACGGCCAGCGACTATTTTATATACTGCGAAGACGATCCCGTGATAAAAAAAAACATTGGACTTTTTCCCATTCATTCTAACCATTTACCATTTACTATGCAACAGGAACCCAACAACGGAGGATTTGTAAAGAACGGACAGATGAATATCAACACGGGCAGCGAGAAACTACAAATGAGCATCTATGATTTTGCCTTAAAGGGCATTCACAATCAATACAATACTATGGCAGCAGGCATCGCATCCGCCACCGTCGGCATCCGCAAGGAAAAGATCCGCGAGGCGATACAAAGCTTTGAAGCGCTTGAACATCGTATGGAATATGTCAGCACCGTACGTGGGGTGGAGTTTATCAACGATTCCAAAGCTACCAATGTCAATAGCACCTGGTATGCATTGGAAAGCATGGAGAAACCGACGATCTTGATCCTGGGTGGCGTAGATAAAGGCAATGACTATTCCCTCATCCGCGATCTCGTCAAGGAAAAGGTGAAAGCCATCGTTTGCATGGGAGTTGACAATCGTAAGATACACGAGGCCTTCCAGCAGGACGTGAGCCTTATGGTGAATACACTCAGCGCCGACGAAGCTGTAAAAGCAGCCTTCCACTTCGCCACAAAAGGCGACGTCATATTGCTGAGCCCCGCCTGCGCCAGCTTCGACCTGTTCAAGAATTATGAAGACAGAGGACGACAGTTCAAGGAGGCTGTCCGTGATCTATGAGTAATCCGGCAACGATAGAAAGAACACCGTTTGGCAGCCTGCGGTCCCGCACCAAAGGCGATAAGGTTATCTGGACCGCTGTGGTCCTTTTGGCCGTTGTATCCCTGCTGGTCGTCTACAGCAGCACGGGCCTGCTCGCGTATAAAATGAACAAGGGCAACACCGAAGTGTACCTTTTCAAACAATTCGCTTTCATCCTCGTGGGCGTGACGATCATTTATTTCGCCCATCAGGTGAACTATACCATTTATTCCAAAGTAGCGAAGATCCTCTTCCTGATCTCGATACCCCTGTTGATCTATACCCTTTTCTTCGGCGCGACGATCAACGATGGAAGCCGCTGGATCCGGCTGCCGATCATAAAAATGACCTTCCAGACATCCGATCTGGCAAAGCTGGCCCTCTTCATGTACCTCAGCCGGCTGCTCAGCAAAAAGCAGGATGTAATCAAGGATTTTAAGACGGGATTCCTGCCCGTGATAGCCCCTGTCGCTATCATCTGCGTTCTGATAGCCCCGGCCAACCTGTCTACGGCCCTGCTTACCGGCGCCACCAGCCTCATGCTCCTCTTTATCGGCCGGGTCAGCGCCAAACATCTTTTATTGACGATCGCCGTCGCAGCCATACCCGTAGTCATCCTCGTCTCCGCCGCGGCCATCCGGCACAAGACCAATGGCGACACAACGGAAAAACCAAAAGTCGAAGGCCGCTCCCGGCTCACCGTCCGGGTAGATACCTGGATCAGTAGAGTGGAGACCTTTGTTTATGGAGGGAAGGAAGACAATGGCGACAACAACTATCAGACCAACCAGGCCAAGATCGCCATTGCCAAAGGAGGGGTTCTTGGACTCGGACCCGGCAATAGCCAGCAACGAAATTTT
>Ga0105237_10004640_pt1 | contig 15835 bp, 15 predicted proteins | sample KBSC24metaG_FD_81520 | JGI IMG/M metagenome (GOLD analysis project Ga0105237, IMG submission 81520) | Corn rhizosphere microbial communities from Kellogg Biological Station, Michigan, USA - KBS C2-4 metaG | ecosystem: Host-associated > Plants > Roots > Rhizosphere > Soil | place: Michigan, USA... | reverse complement strand
CGAAGCATCTTTGACGACGCCACCATCGGGATCAGTGATGGTGCCGCTCACCGTAGCCGACTGCGCCACGGCCACGGCGTTCAGGATGCCAACCAGGACGGCAAGAGTGGTTGATCGTAACCGCAACATGTTTGCCCTGGGCCTTATTATCTTAGCCGAACTACGAGGTCATTAAGGGTATTCACCTATACGCGCTGAAACGCCATGTGGAAATTACACAAGTCTTACAGAAAACTAGCGGAAACCCTGGTAGTTTAGAACTGCACCAACAGAACTGGGAGAACGCGTGGGAACTGAACCGATCGTCTTACCGAGCCGCCAAAAGCTCAATTGGATTACCACCATCGTATTGATTCTGCTGCACATCGGCGCCGTGGCAGCGCTATTCATGTTCAGTTGGCGCGTCTTCGTGGTCACAGTCTTTCTATACTGGATGACCATTGGACTGGGTATCAGCATGGGCTATCATCGCCTGCATACCCACCGCTCGTATCAGATACCCCTGTTCCTCGAGTATTTCTTCGCGGTTTGCGGCTCATTAACACTCGAAGGTGGTCCGATCTTCTGGGTTGCGACCCATCGCCTGCACCATCAGAAGTCTGATCAACCCGGCGACCCGCATTCCCCCCATGACGGCGCATGGTGGTCCCATATTGGCTGGATCCTCCTGGGAGACACCAATCACAACAACACTCGGGTCCTTTCTAAATACGCCCCCGACCTGGCGAAACACAAGTTTTACATCTGGCTCAACAACTACCATTGGGTGCCCCTGACGGTTCTGGGAGGCGCGCTGTACGCCATCGGCGGCCTGCCGCTCTTCTTGTGGGGCGGCTGCTTACGCGTCGTGGTCGGCCTGCATTCCACCTGGCTAGTTAATTCGGCGACCCATATGTGGGGCCGGCGCCGGTTTGAAACCCGCGATGACTCCCGGAATAGCTGGTGGGTCGCTCTGCTCACCTTCGGCGAGGGCTGGCACAACAATCACCACGCGCATCCCACCTCGGCCCGGCACGGGCTGGCTTGGTATGAGCTCGATCACTCCTGGATTCTGATCAGCATCTTCAAATTCTTCGGCATCGCGAAATCCGTCAAGGTCGCGAGCATCCGCAGCGAATCACCCGCCCGCGAAGTCGCCGCCTAAAAAATATACGCGACGCCTCTCGCGTAAGCTGTAGTCATGGTCGTCCCTGGCCGCGGCAAGTCGATCGGATTCTTCATCTCCCTCGGCGTCGGCCTGATTTCGGTCATCATTCTCCTTTACGTAGGCTGGTTCTTATTCGGCTGGCGCCACGGCATTTTGCTGTTCCTCGGCGCCCTCCTCGTGGCGATGCTGATCAGCGGCATCGTGCTGAACACCTTCTTCCTGGTTCGCGAAATACGGAAGAACGAACAACAGGACGCCTTCATCAACGCCGTGACTCACGAGCTGAAGACTCCGGTCGCGTCGATCCGCCTGTACCTCGAAACCCTCCAGACTCGTTCCGTCGATGAAACCAAGCGCAAGGATTTCTACCGCATCATGCTGGAGGATAGCGACCGGCTACTCGAAACCATCGAGCAGATCCTGCGCACGGGGCGCATCGGCCATAGCGGCCGCAAGCCCACGCTTTCGCGGATCGACCTTGGTGGATTGGTCGAGGAGTGCGTGAATCGAGCCCGCACCCTGTATGGTTTGTCGCCTGAATCGCTGAGCTACCAGCCTGGGTCTGCCATGACAATCTTGGCGGACATGGACGAGGTTCGGGCCGCCGTTTCGAATCTGATCGACAACTCGGTGAAATATTCCGGGCTCAACGTGAAGGTATCGGTAGAGATCGCCGCCACCGACGAAAAGCATGTTGCCGTGCGCGTCCGCGACCAAGGTCCGGGCATCCCCCAGACCGAGCTTAAGGCCATCTTCAAGCGTTTTTACCGGGCCCGTGGACCGGCTGCCCCGCGCGTTCCGGGAACGGGCCTGGGCTTGTATATTGTTCGCTCCGTCGCCAAACGGCATGGCGGCCGGGCCTGGGCGGAAAGTGAAGGTCCGGGACGCGGGAGCACATTTGTGCTGCAGCTCCCCATCGCCCGATGAAGCAATCGGAATGAGTAGGGTTTTAATTGTAGAAGACGAGCAGCACCTCGCCGATGGCCTGCGCTTCAATCTGGAAGCGGAAGGCTATCAGGTACACGTAACGGACACCGGGGAATCCGCTCTCGCAGCGCTCCAGTCAGATCCAGTGGCCTTCGACGTCGTCGTACTGGATGTGATGCTGCCCGGCAAGGATGGCTTTAGCGTGATGTCTGAAATGCGCGGCGCCGGTCAGTTTGTCCCGACCCTCATGTTGACCGCCCGTGGCCATCCGAACGACGTTCTGAAAGGCTTCGCCGCGGGGGCGGACGACTATCTCACCAAGCCCTTTGATCTGGCGATTCTGATCGCCCGGATCAAGGGCCTGCTGCGCCGCCGTGAATGGCTTACGAAGTCTTTGAACACGCCATCCACGCCTCCAGCCCAAGACGTGTTCAAATTCGGCGACAAGTCGGTCGATTTCGATCGTCTTGAGCTGCACGTCCGGGATCAGACCTTTCCTCTGACCCTCATGGAAGCGAACGTCCTGCGTTACTTGATTCAGCACGATGGAAAACCGGTATCGCGAAAAAAGATGCTCGAAGAAGTCTGGAACCTGCATGAAGACACCGACACTCGCGCGATTGATAATTTCATTGTCCGGCTGCGGCGCTACATCGAAGACGACCCGGTCAAACCGCGGCACGTACTGACTGTTCGTGGCGTCGGCTACCGTTTCATGTCCAAGCCCGATAAAGAGGACTGATTTCCTCGCCAAGCCATGGAATCCTTGCTCTCGGGACTCTCACAGCACGGCTACAGCATCCTGTTCGTGCTCGTATTCCTGGAATCGATCGGGCTGCCGGTACCCGCTGCGCTGGCGCTATTGATCGCCGGCGGAGCCAGTGCTCGTGGATCGCTGTACTTGCCTCTGGCAGCAGGCAGCGCCCTACTGGCATCTATTCTTAGCGACACACTGATGTTTCTCTTGGGACGGTACACCGGATGGTGGCTGCTGGGATTGCTTTGCCGTCTCTCACTCAATCCGGAATCCTGCATCCTGCGCTCAGCGGATTCGTTCTACCGCCGCGGACGGACTGTGCTTTTGTTCGCAAAGTTCGTACCTGGGATTAATACCATGGCTCCTCCGCTCGCCGGAAGCATGAACATGCGGTTTGTCCAATTCTTTGCCTTCGATTGCGGCGGAGCCTTGATCTACGTCGGGGCGTACATGGCCGTAGGATTTCTTTTCAGCGATTTCCTCGGAACCATCACCCGGAACTATGAGACGTTTAGCCGCGTATTGACTTGGGCACTGTTCATCGCCGCGGCGGGCTATCTGGCCCTTCAAGTGTGGTTGTGGGGCAAGGCTCGCAAATTCCGATCCGTACCCTTTGTAAGCCCCGCGGAGGCCCATCGAGCCGTCACTTCAGAAGGCGCGGTTATCTACGACGTCCGCAGCCACGGCTACTACGATCCTAAAGCTGTGCGCGTCCGGGGTTCCATCCGTCTGGAGCCAAATGCGCTGCTCCATATCGAGGAAAATTTTCCAGCGGGAAAGAAGATCTATCTATACTGCACTTGCATTCGCGAGGCGACCAGCGCTCGCGTAGCGCATCATCTGGCACAGAAGGGGGCGCCGGTCGCCGTGATTCAGGGCGGCTTGCGGGCCTGGAAGAAGGCGGGACTCCCCACCGAACCGGTCCCAGCTGAAGAAATGACCGAATTGCCCCTTTTCGATTAAGGCTCATCTAGACCGCTCGCGCCTGCGTACAATAACCTGAGAGCCATTCATGTTGATTTGGAACCAGCTGAAGATACAGGCCGCCGCGCAGCCGGATAAACGCGCCCTGATCTGTGGAAACACCACCCTCACTTATGCCCAGTTCGCCGCAAAGGTCGAGCATGTGGCACAGGCTTGGCTGGCGAAAGGCTTGCAGCCCGGCGATCGCATCGCGCTGCACATGAGAAATAGCATTGAACTGGCCACTTGCTACTACGCCTGTTTCGCCGCCGGATTCGTCGCCGTGCCGGTGAACACCCGCCTGACACCCGAAGAAATCTCCTACGTTCTCGATCACAGCGGGGCAAAAGCCTACCTAGCCCATCACGATCTGCAAATCCCGACGTCCGTTCCTTCCTGGGAACTCGATATGGACGCGCGAGCACAAGGTGCGGAGTGCCCCCTGCCCGTCCCAAATCCTGATGATCCTGCCCTGCTGCTCTATACCAGCGGGACCACCGCTCGACCAAAGGGCGTCAGTCATACCCAGGGCACAATCGCCGGCAACGCGTCGTATATGGACGCATGGGGCCTGAGGCCCAACGATCACACGCTGCTTTTCACGGCCATGGTGCACGCCACGGGATCCATAATGCTGCTGATGTCTTCGCTATGGATCGGCGCCATGGTGACCATCATCCCCGTATTCGACGCGGCTACCGTGCTCGACGCCTGGGAGCAAAGTGGTGCAACATTCCACATGGGGCTGCCCACCATGATTCGGGCGCTCCTCGCCGAACAGCGATCGCGTCCTCGCAACATCACCACGGGCCGCTCGGCCATTTGCGGAGGCGACACTGTCCCGATTCCCTTACAACTGGAATATGCGGCCGCGTTCGGTCACCCGCTGATCGAAGGCTTCGGCATGACCGAAGGCTTGCCGACGTTGGTCAATCATCCCGACAACAACCGTCCGGGCAGCATGGGGCGTCCGATAGGCGACGTGGAGATTCGTGTCGTCGATGGCGAGCTGTGGATGCGCGGTTCGGGGATCGCCACCGGCTATTGGGGACATCCGCCGTTCGAGGACGGCTGGCTCAAGACCGGTGATCTGGTGGAGATCGACCCCGATGGCTTCGTCTGGTTCCGCGGACGCAAGAAGGAGATTATCGTGCGGGGCGGGTCCAACATCGCACCGCAAGAGGTGGAAGAGACTCTGTACAAGCATCCGGCCGTGGGCGAGGCGGGCGTGATCGGCGAGCCTGACGAATACTGGGGAGAAGTGGTACTCGCATACGTCGCACTGCGCCAAGGCCACACCGCGACGCCCGAGGAACTGATCGCCTTCTCCAAGCAGCATCTGGCCGAATACAAGTGTCCGGAGCAGATCCTGTTTCTTCCCGTGCTCCCCAAGGGAGCAACCGGAAAAGTTCAGCGCCGCGCGCTAAAAGATCTCCGGATGGGAGCGGCGGCTTCCTAGGTTTCTTTTTAAGGTTTTTTCGCGGCGCGCCAGCGACGCCCCAGCGCCGGGATGATCGCGCCGCCGATGTTCGCCAGATTCGCGTCCGGAAACGGTGGACGCTCCGCCTTTGGATTGATCGCCGCAACCATGGAGCGTATCATCCGCATCGCCGCGCCCAACTTCGCGCCGAAAGAGTGATGCGGCGGCCGCCCGTTGACCCGTACCACCAGCACAGTCACATCGTCATCCGTTAGATTCTCCGGATGCCTCTCGCCGATTTCCTGCAGCAAGGCTTCGATCAGGCGACGCGCCTCCACGTCCCCCAGGTGACGCATGATACGCAACACGCCCGCCTCACCTAAGTCCTTGCCATCGGCGTCGCGGGATTCGATCAACGCATCCGTATAGCTCACCACGCAGTCGCCGGGCTCCAGTTCCACATCGAACTGCTCATAATCGGAGACATCGATCATCCCCAACGGGATGTTGCTCGGCGTGGACTTGACTCCCGGGTCGAGAGAATGGTGCCCCAGGAAATCCCAGCGCTTTTGCGCCGCATGGTACATCAACGGCCGCGGATGACCCGCGTTGCAGACGGTCAAACGGCGGCTGGGTGCGAAAAATGTGCTGACAATCGCCGTCGCGAACGTCCCGCCTTCCGATAGCTCCATGAACTGCTGATTGAGCAGGCGCACAAACTCGGTTTGATCCAGACGATTGACGAACCGCCGCATGAGCGTTCGCAAATCGGCCGCGGTCGCGGCGACGGCGTTTCCATGTCCCGATACATCCGCCAGTAGCAGGCGGCTGATTCGGCCCGTGGCGCAGCTCGACGCATAGTAGACGTCGCCGCCGGCTTTCGCCTGTCCGTAGGGTTTGCTATACACCCATGCGTCCAGTCCGCCGAATTCGACACCTGCCGATGTGAGCTGGCTCCCACCCCACACCTCCATGCACTGCATGCGCTGGGCGGCCGGCGGGCTGTTCACCGAGGGGTTCACGAGGGCATTATAACGGCCTAGCGGGGTTAGCGAGGTGTTAACGAGGCCGCCTCAATATCCGCGCTGCCGGTTTTCTTCTTCATCGCGGCGTCCCCGTCGACGACGAAGTCGACAGCATCCGCCAGGCTAGTGACCAGTTTGTCCGGACGCGAAGGTTGAAAGCGCTGCATGGCGCGCTCGGTATCGCCGGTGAATCCCCACACTCCGATGATCACTCTCGCCCGCGGATATCGCATTTGGATTTCCCGGCTCAAACTTCGCGCGCGGGCAAACGCGAAGGGGGGTAAGGCCGAAATACATATGGTGTCGTTCTCCGCTGGATTCATCAGCCCCACCGTCTGTTGCGCGGAAGCATCCAGGGAAAACGAGATGGCTGGGTGACCGGTTTGTTCCAGCAACTGGGCCAGCATGGCTGCGGTGATTTCGTCCGCCTCATCGTTGGCCGGAATGCAAAGCAGCCGTCCGATGGTAACTTCCGGCTTCCCTCCACTCGCCGTCTCCGCGAGCAGCGCGTCGGACTTAAGCGTTTGTTCGGAGAGTTCCACCACCAGTTCCTTGATACTCATGAAGAGGAACTCTTCACGGGCGCGATCCAGCCCGCCTTTATGACGATCTTGCTCGGCCATCGTCAACGCCGGTATGATCACGGCATCGTACAGCTCCTGTAAGGAGTGCTCCTGAAGATACAGGTTCGCCACCGCACGCGCCTCGCGGTCGTCCATCGCCAGCAGACGCTGATAAAAACGCGCTTCCGCGGCGAGTACATCTTCGTCCCCTAACAGGACGTGCAGAAACGCAAACTCCGGCACGTAGCGGCCCAGGACGACTACGCAAACCGTCAGCGGAGTCGACAGAATGAGTCCCGCCGGTCCCCACAGAACCGTCCAAAACACCGTGGTCAGAAGAAGGGCCAGGGAAGAAATTCCGGTATGGATTCCGTAAAGCCACGGCTCTACGAAGTTGCTGGTCACCAGTTCCAACGCGGCGAACACCAGAAACACCATGAGCGGGGGCACCCAGCTATCGAACACCGCCAGCGCAAGCGTGAAGGGCAGCAAGCCCGAGACGAATGCTCCCACATAGGGCACGATTCGCAAAATGCCGGCGACGCTTCCCCACAACGCGGCATAAGGAATACCGATTAGATACAGGCCAATTCCACAGAGGAGGCCGAAGACCGCATTCACCAGGACCTGCATCAATAGATAACGGCTCACCCGTTGCGTGGCGTCATCCAGAGCCTGCGTCATCACGTTCAGCTGGTCCAGTCCCACCAAACGGAACAGCCGGTTTCGCAGGTCCTTCTGATTGATCAGGAGGAACACGCTAAAAATCAAGACCATGCCGAATTCGCCCAGGGGCTTCAGGAAAGGTTGGGCCAGATCGCGCACATGCTCCACTTCGTTCGAGGGCTGCTCGACGATCTGTACCGGCTGGGGCCGGCTATTACGGGCACTGACCGGCACCGGCGCATCCACGCTCATCACTTCCGTCGCCAGGTCTTTGATGCTCTTGGTCGCCTGCCCTAAGGCGCCTTTGCCGGGCGCGCGCATCGCCTCCAGCTTGTTGTGAATATTCTGCCGGTACATCGGCAGATCGTTCACTACTCCCACCAGTTGATTGAAGATCACCCAGGCCACTGCACCAGTCGCCGCCATACTGACGATCATCACCATCGCCACGGCGGGAATGCGGCCCAGACGCAATTTCTGCAGCCAGTCCACGGCGGGTGTCAAAACCAGGGCCAGCGTGATTGCGAGAGCCAGGGGAATTAGGATTTCGCGTGCCAGGTACAACACGGCGATGACAGCAATTAGAATTGCGGCGGTCCGGAAGCCGGATGAACCGGGTGGCTGGTGGGGCTGGATCATGGCCGCGGTGCTTCCGGCGTATCGACGGAATTACCTCGAAATTCTACCACCCGCGCGAGCACAGCTTGTTTGGCACCATTCTCAAATCGTGTCGTTCAAGCTGCAACTTCGATCTCACTCCGGTCCGCGCTCTGCGCGCGATCCGCGGCTTCCTGGCAGACGATACAGTAAGAAGTCCATGGAACTGCGGCCAAGCGCTTCAGGTTGATGCTCGCGTCGCAACCCGCGCAGATACCAAACGTCCCTAGGCCAATGCGTAGCAGCGCCGTTCGCACTTCGCCCAGCCGGTTGGAGGTGCGTTCGAGATTGCTCATCGCGTAATCGCGATCGTTGGCGTTCTGCACGCGGTCCAGTTCATCCGAGCTGGTTTCAATCACCAGCCCTTCGCGATTGCCCCTTCCGATCTCCGCAGCCTTCTTCTCCAAGGTTCTTCGAAATCCATTTAGCTCGATCTTTGTCATCATCACACCCTTAGTTCGTCGAGGTTGCCTTCTGCTTCTTGACCTGCAGCTCATTCACGACCTGTTCCACGTTCAGGACCGCCGCCGCCACCTGTTCCGCCCGCGCGCGCTTGGACTGAGAATTGACATCGCCCGTTAACGTCACCACATGATTCTTGACGCTATATTTCACGCTGTCGTGAAGGCTGTCTTTGATCAGCGCCGCATCCAGGTTACTTTCTATCCCTTCGTCCAGATCAACGTTCACTTTATGCGCCAGGTTCTCCGCGCCCGATGGGAGCACTGCAATTTGGTTCGCCACCACTTGCGACCCCGACATGGATCTCGCCAGCGATTCAGCCTTGGCCTTGTCGTCGTCCGATGTTACATTTCCACTTAAAGTCACGACACCCTTATCACGATCCTGGCTAACCCTCACGTCCTTAAGACCGGCCTGTTCGATCGATGTGCGGATGTTTCCGGAAACGTCGGCTGCCTGGTTGAAATTTGAGCACCCGGCGAGCATCCCGACTACCACCAGGGCTAGACCCGGAGTGAGCTTGGACAGGTACGGTTTGAGCGTTTTCATGTTTTCTCCTCTGATTGCGATACGGTCCCCTCAAGGCATGACAAGGGCCGAACATTGCGCCAGGGAATATTTCCCTGCTCTTCCGCCAAATGTCGAAGCTGGCTGCGAAACGGCTCCTGTCAGGCCCGGAAGCCGGTAACGCTATATGGTCAGGTGACCGGGGATGGTTAGATAACGCAGAATGCGCGATTCAGCCTGAGTCTTTGTCCTGATACTCCGGCGGCACGTCATCCTCGGGGAGCTGTTTGGTCCGTACTTCGGCCACGTCCGGATCGGGGGCGTCTTCCACGCCGCTAATCACTTCGGCCTCGAAGGATTGCCCCTCCTGGACCAGTTCCAAAACGCTTTCCGAATCGGCCTCGGCAACATCCGACAATCCCTGAGTGTCCCCGGATTGGCCTGCTGAGCCTGGACCTAGCCCCTGATCCTTAGCCGCAGGGGGCGTACTGTAGCGTCGAATTCCTTCATCTTGTTGCTTCTTCATGCTTTTCCCGCAGCAACTTCCTGGCCAACATTTCAGGTTTGGAGTTGGATTAAGGATGGTCCATCTATTGCACATAGAAGAACGAGGAAATACCCATGCACGACGCACACAGGAAGGCCGCCGAGCAGCATGAACTTGCGGGGCGGGCCCACCGTACTGCCGCCGAACACAATGAAAAAGGGGAGGACGAAGCCGGACGCTGGCATGCGGAACGGGCACTGGAATACTCCGATCAAGCGTACAAGCTGGCCAAGGAAGCCCACACCAAGTCCGGCCAGATCGTAAATCTCTAGGAGGCAATCCGGTAATTATGTCTACTCGATACAACGACGGATCACATTACGAAAACCATCAACGAGCGGCCGAATTGCACGATGTCGCGGCGCACGCCCATAACATTGCCGAGCAGCATGGAATGCAGGATCACCGTACCGCGCATGAACTTTCGCGGCAAGCCCTGCAGGACTCGCAGGACGCTCATCGGCATACCGAAAAGTCGGCCACCGAACATGGTATCGCCACCTTCGGGCACGACGATATCGCAGCTCTCGCCCACAGACTATGGCAAGCTAGAGGTTGTCCCCAGGGATCGCCGGAAGAAGATTGGTTCCATGCCGCCGAACAACTACGATCCCGCATCCGTTCCCGCTAATCCGCGCTCCGGCGAGGACCCGCGTTGTCCAAAATGCGGCGTCGAGATGGAACCCATCGAGATGAGCGCCGAGGGTCTTTCCGTGCAGGAATTGCAGCTCTGCCCGAGCTGCTACTTGGTCACCTGGACCGACCAGGACGGTCCTCATGTGCGTCAAGGGGTTCCGGTACGACCAGGGGAAAACCCCAGCCACCCGCCGACGGGTAACGAGGCTCAGTGGCTGCCCGGCGAACCCGAGGAATGTTAGGCTGGCGATTTCTTAACCCGGCGATCCGGCTTGCCGCACAAACTGCACGGGATGCACAGATGGCTTCGCGGCGATCCTGAAATAGTAACGCTCGATCCCTACCGCGAAGTTGAATAGTCCGCAACGCATCACGGTCCCGATTACGATTAGCCGCAGAGGAACGCGCCCATCGAGCTTGATGGGCCAGTCTATGTTTAATTCGAGCGGCGTGCCCACTATGATTTCATCGGGGCAGGAAATCAAAATGCCCCTGCTGCTCATGTTTGTGACCCGCCCCGCTGCGGCCACTCGATAGATTCCCCCGATAGATCGAAAGCGGACTGGGAGTTCAAACGGAAAGCGGCGATTCATCCGGCGTTCGATCAGCGCCGCCTCACTGGACTCCGTTGCAAGCCTTCTTCGTGGGCTCGATCGTGCACGCCTGGACACGTCGGTTAGATGCGAGACCTTGCAGGACGTTACATCGGTGTTGGGTCAAAGGAGGGAATTGCGGACTAATATGCCCCGAGGACCGGCAGGGAACTAGACGAACAAGACGGCGTACCGGCACTTGACCTTGCGGAGTAAAACACATTAACATACTCGTCTCTAGTCGGTTTTCGTTTTGCTCGGGGGAATCATGAGAATCATTGGCCTTGCGTTTTGTGTGCTTGCCTCCGCGGCAGGCGTTTTTGGTCAGACGGCTCTGGCGACGATCACCGGAACGGTTACCGATAGCAGTGGAGCTGTAATGGCTACCGTGCCGATCGAGGTTCGTAATACAGAAACTGGCCAACTGTTCACAGCCGCCACGAGTACGACGGGAAATTACACTGTTTCCCAGTTGCCGGTGGGCGATTACGACTTGGTGGTCACGAAAGCAGGATTCAAGACTTACAATCACAAGAGCTTCCATCTGGCCGCCGCGCAAGTGGTGCGCGAAGACGTCGTGCTCACTGTTGGCGCGACATCGGACGTCTTAACCGTGACCGCGGAAACCTCGTTGCTCCAAACCGAATCAAGTGACTTGGTCCATAACGTCACGCTTTCGCAGTTAAACGACCTCCCGGTGCTGCCGATCGGCACCACGGGAGCGGGATTTCGCGACCCATTTGCACTCGCGCGCACTCTTCCCAGCACTTCCTACACGGCGGGCACCACGATGGTGATCAACGGCAACCCCAACGGTACAGTCCAGTTCCGTCTGGACGGCATGACCATGGGCAACACGGGCGCCAACCGGAACCTCACGCAATTTACGCAGGCCAGCACCGACGCGGTTCAGGAAATAGCCGTGCAGACCAGCAACTACGCTGCGGAATTCGGCACCGCCGGCGGCGGTGTCTTCAACATGGTGATGAAGAGCGGCACCAACAGCCTCCATGGCGGTGTTTATGATTACGCCGTGAACGAGGTATTGAACGCGGCCACTCCCTATACAGGGCTCAAAAACACGCAGCGCCGGCATGACTATGGCTTCACCATTGGCGGACCCGTAGTCCTCCCGAAAATATATAACGGCCGAAACAAGACATTCTTCTTCTGGAGCTGGGAGCAGTACCGCGAGAATACGCTGATTACGACGGCTTCAGCCACGGTGCCGACGGCCGCTTATCGCGCCGGTGATTTCAGTGGGTTGTTCGCGGCGACCAACAACCAAACCGTGAAAGTCGGCGGTGCGAACTATGTCGATCCGCTCGGGCGGCCTGTTCTAAGCGGCATGATCTTCGATCCGAACTCGACCCGGGCTGCGCCCTCCGGCTCCGGTACCGTCCGCGATCCGTTTCCAGGGAACATCATCACTAGCGGCTTCGACCCTGTCTCACTGAAAGTGCTGAAGTTGGTCCCGCTGCCGATCGGACCTAATAATGACAAAGGGCAGCTCGGCTCTAATTATCAACTCGCGTTCCGCTCGGGGCGGGCCACAAGACTTCCGTCGATCAAGATCGATCAAGCAATCGGCTCGAAAGGACGTTTATCCGGATATTGGCAGGAGACCGCCAATCCGGTGCAGTATCAGACGGGTCCCGGAGGGGCCGAAGGCCTGCCCGAACCGATTACGGCCGCACGCGGAACGTTCATTTACGCCTTCACCGAACGTGTCAACTACGATCACACGCTCACCCCGACAATTTTGCTGCACTTCGGAGCGGGATGGAATTCCCTGAACTTCAGCGATCATGCCGGCACCTTGGATTATGATTCGCTGACGCAGCTCGGACTGAAGGGCGCTACCATAAACCGCACATTCCCACGCCTCGTCTTTACGACGCCCACCACCGCGACCGGAGGACTGAGTTCTCTCGGCGCCGGAGTTGGCGGCGCAGGCACCCAGACCGATTCCTTCGAACGCCGCCCCATGGGCACGGCCTCAGCCACTTGGGTGCACGGAAATCACACCATTAAAGGCGGCGCGGAATACCGTTTGGAAAAATTCCCCTCTCGCATATATACCGACGCCACGGGCACTTATACATTCGGTGCCGCTGCGGGTAGCGTTGCCGACGTTAATTCGACGGTTCAGACATCATTGGAAGGCCAAACGCTGACACAAGGATTCACCGGGTTTGATTTCGCCTCATTCTTGCTGGGTGGTTTGCGCGGCGCTACCTTGGCGCAGGTCGCTTCGCCCCAGCCGGTGAAGAGCCAGTGGGGTCTGTATCTGCAGGATAACTGGAAGGTAACGCGCAAATTGACGCTAGATTATGGGTTGCGCTGGGACTACGGAACTTACGCCAAAGAGCAATATGGACGCAACGGCAATTTCAATCAGAACGTTCCGAATGCCTCAGCCGGCGGACACCCGGGCGGATACATCTATGAGGCTACTTGCCAATGTAACTTTGCGAACAGCTACCCCTACGCCATCGGTCCTCGCTTCGGCTTTGCGTATCAGCTGGACAGAAAGACGGTGCTGCGCGGCGGCATCGGAGTGGTGTATGCCGCAACCGAAATCGCTGCCGGTTCATCGGTAAACTCCGCGACTGCCGGAACGCCGGGTTTCGGCCAGACGGTCGGTAATTTCCAGAATGGAATCCCGTCCACAGTGCAACCGCAATGGCCCAATTTCGCATCGAACGCCGGACAACCGAATGGCGCGGTCGTCGCCGCACCGCAATACCTCGATCCGAGTGCCGGCCGGCCGGCGCGCCAAGTGCAGTGGTCCTTTGGCGTGCAAAGGGAAGTGGCCAGGAATTTCGTGGTGGAAGCCTCCTATGTCGCCAACCGGGGTGTCTGGTGGGTACCAACTGGCACCTTGGAGTCAGTCAACATATTACAGAGTTCGGATCTTACCGGCCGCGGCTTCACGGATTTCACAAGCAAAAGTGAGAGCGATCTGCTGAATTTGCCTTACTCCTCCCTCAGCGCCGGGCAAAAGGCCACTTTAGCAAGCCGGGGAATTGGCCTACCCTATTCTACTTTTCCAACATCGTTGACAGCCCGGCAGATGCTTCTGCCTTACCCGCAATACAATACGGCCATCAGTCCCGCGGCCGCGCCGCTGGGAAAGACATGGTACGACGCACTGCAGCTCACCGCAACGCACCGCTTTAGCCATGGGCTGTCCCTGAATGCCAACTATACTTATTCGAAGAATCTGGATCTGATGAATTCTCCAGACGTGTTAAACCGCAATCTGGGCAAAAACTATTCCGCCAACGACATTCCTCAGCAACTCCGTATTTCAGGGGAATATCAAACGCCCAGCTTTCGCGGTCGCGGCATGAAGTATTTGTCGAGTCCGATTGCGTCTCGTGTCATCGGAGACTGGGTTGTCGGCTGGCTCCTGCAATATCAGAGCGCTCCCGTCCTGACCCGCCCCACCAGCCAGGGTGCCGTTCCTCTGAGCAACTTCCTGGGCCGAGGACCCGGGTCCGCACAATTGAAGAACGGCCCTGACGGGCAACCGATGAATCCATGGTCTATTGACTGGACGGACTACAGCGGTGTCCACCATACGGATCCGCTCGACATCAATTGCCATTGCTTCGATCCCACGAAGAACGTCGTGTTGAACCCGAATGCGTGGACGGATGTTCCCGATGGCCAGTGGGCGAATAACATGTCCGATCTCCGCTACTTCCGTGGATTCCGTCAGCCGTCGGAAAACCTCAATCTAGGCAAAAACTTCCGTCTCACCGAACGAATGCTACTGCATGTCCGCGTGGAATTCCAAAATGCATTTAACCGTACGCGGCTGCCCCAACCGGTCCTCACGAGCAGTTACAAGGCGGCGCCGACGACATTCTCCTCTGGAGCTAACAAAGGTTTGTATAACGCCGGATTCGGAACCATCCTGCCTACCACCGGCACCGCCGGCGGACGTACAGGGACCATCGTTGCGCGATTCACCTTCTAAGGAAGCGACGTTTAGCGCGCCGGGCTCGCACGGCCGCTATCCCGGCTGCGGCTGTCGTTGGGCTTGGCTCCGGGGACACCCGGCCTAGCGCCCTTCTCGAGCAGAAAGTCGACGACGGACTGGTAGCGCAGCGCCTTGGCCGAATCGAGCGCGGTGCGTCCGTCGGTATTCACAAGATTCAGATCAGCCCCGAGTTCGGCGGCCAGCTTCACGCTTTCGAGCGTCAGGGCCTCGCGGTCTGACTTCTCCGTTTCTACCCACGGATTCACACGAAGCATCCCCGCCGCCGCCATCACGGCGTTCACGGTTTCCTTGCGCGCAACTCCACCGAATCCCTGTTCGCCGACCCAGTCCGCATGATGCACGAACTTCGGATCGGCGCCGTACTTCACCAGGAGACGCATGATGTTTGGCTCGGTGAAGCGGGCGGCCATCCAGTACGGCGTCGCGCCTACCAGCGGCGGCTCGAAATGGAAGTCGTCCGATGAGCGGCGCGTGGGAGTAAACGTCTTCAACGGAAAATTCGGATCCGCGCGATGCTCGAGCAGCGCGGCCACGACTTTCTCGTCGCGGCGCATGATCGCTTCGTGCAAAGCGGTAAATCCATTGGATGCAAGGTTAGGGTCGGCGCCCTTTTCAAGCAGAAACAAGACCAGATCGCTGAAGCCCGAGTGTTCGGCTAGAGTTATCGCGCTGACGCCCCATGCATCCGTATCGTTCACGTTCGCGCCGGCCGCCACCAGCAGCTTGGCCGATTCGAGATCGCCCACGCGCGCCGCGAACATCAATGCCGTTTCCGCTCCGTGTGGAACGGTCAGGTTGTAGGGGAGATAGCCGTGCGGCGGCACCGCCATTACTTCGTTATAGGCCTCCGAGCGAGCCTTGAGGTCCACGCTATGCGCGAGCAGCACTTTGACCACATCGGGATGCTGTTGCGAGACAGCCCACATCAGCGCCGTCTGCCCGCGCGCGCCGTG
>Ga0105237_10004637_pt1 | contig 15837 bp, 10 predicted proteins | sample KBSC24metaG_FD_81520 | JGI IMG/M metagenome (GOLD analysis project Ga0105237, IMG submission 81520) | Corn rhizosphere microbial communities from Kellogg Biological Station, Michigan, USA - KBS C2-4 metaG | ecosystem: Host-associated > Plants > Roots > Rhizosphere > Soil | place: Michigan, USA... | reverse complement strand
GGGCGGCTTCCCGCTGGGGACGCGCCCGCTCACCAACGGCGTGAGCTTGACGCTGTCGTACCAGACCACGGGCGCGGCGTACGCGCGAGCTGGCGTGGCGGCCTCGAGCTTTGCCACGTTCACCGCGCTGTCGGGTGGAAGCCCGGTGCCGTCTACCGTGACGTTCACGATCATCCGCACCAAGTAGTCCGCGGCGTGCGGAACAGTTCACAGCAGAGCGCAACGCGCCGTCTCGTTCGCGAGGCGGCGCGTTGCGCCATTTGGTCGGTCGCGTGTGCCCGAACCGCGCGACGCGATGCAGCACAGGTCGTCCGAGGCCTGGTCCAACGTCGCGCGCTTCTTTCCATCATCTGCCTCGGTATTGCGTGCCTCGGTGTCATCGCATGCGGCGACAGTCCTTCGGCGCCACCCACGCTCACGATCACCGGACGGTTGGAGCGTGGCGACACCATCGTCGTGCATGTGTCCACCGGTGCCACGCCAGGGGCGACGTTGTCGGTCGCGCCAAGCGGTAACGCGCAGGTGTTGTCGGACACATCGATACTGCTGCAGGTGGCCGGGACGCTAACGGTTACATTGGAGTCGGCCAACGGTCATACCGTGTCGCAAGGGGTGACCGTCGCGGTCCCGCCGTCCATCGTGTTCGATCTCGCGGTGTCCGGCAATCGTGACATCTACAGCGCCGCGCTCGACGGCGGTGAGCTCACGCGGCTCACCACGTCGGGAGGCGACGACGTGCACCCCAACGCCGCCAACGGGACGGTGGTGTTCACGAGTTTTCGCGATGGGAATGCGGAGCTGTATCGCGTGCCGCTCGTCGGTGGGGCGGATCATCGGATCACCACGACCGTGGTCAACGAGACCCAGCCCTCGCTGTCGCCCGATGGCCAGCAAATCGCCTACGTGCGCGCGTCGAACAATGGCGTTGGAGCGGTGTGGGTCGCCTCTCTCGACGGCAGTAACGCACGCCAATTGACGCGCTCCGATGCGTCGGCGGCAGGGTCACCACAGGCATCGCCGGTGTGGGGACCCAACGGGCAGATCCTCTTTGTCGGTACGTCGAGCGGAAGCGCGGATCTCTTTACCTCCGTCGCGGATTCGGCGCCGACGTCGTCTACCGCGGTCACGGTCGCGAACACCACCTCCGCGGAAGTCGATGGTGCATGGAGCGTGGACGGCGCCCAGATCGCCTTTGTCTCGGATCGGACGGCCGGGGCCACGCAGCTCTATGTGGCTCGGTTGGCGGGGTCGGGGAGTGACGCGGTGCGCGCGCTGACGTTGGCGGGGAACAATGTCGGACAACCAACCTGGCTGTCCGACGGCCGTATCGTCTATGCAACGTTCCGATCCGGAGTCTGGGCGCTCCATTGGATCGATCCCGTGGCGTTGGACGGGGTACACGACATCCCGCTCCCCACCGGGAACCCGCAACATCCGGCGGCGGCGCGATAAGCTGATACCAAGCCGGGGGGAAGACGGGCGATTGTAACGCGTTGCGTGCCGTCGCTCCCTCTAGGTCAAACGACCGAGCTTGCTCAAACCGGGAATAGACGTACCTTCTATCGTCGAAGGTCCTTTCACCCCCTGGTATGCATTTCCCGAAAAATTTCGTGTGTGCCACGCTTGTTGGTCTGACCGCGGTCACGGCATGCGGCGACTCGAGCGGTCCCACCGAAGCCCAAAAAGCCGTCTCTCCCGACCTGAGCACGCTCACGGTCGGCAAGACACGCACGCTCACGCTCGCGCAGCTCCCCAACGGTCTGATCGTCCCCAAAGGCGGCTCGGGCGCCACGTATCTGGTGACGGTCACCAATTTGTCGGTCGTTGATACGGGGACGATTCCGCAATACGCGGCGTCGGGTGACGTTGTCACGGATGGCCCCGCGCTGCGGGCATCGCTCCAGCCGTCGAGGGCGCCCGTGACGTCATGGTCGACGTTCCCAGTCCTTCGTCGGAATGTTGGCGGCGTGCGCCGCGCGACAGGATTGGCCGGAATGCGCGCCGAAGCGCGGTTCCGCGACTTCACGAGGCGCGACATCGCGCCGGTGTTTCGCAGGGCGGTCCAGCATCGCATCGCGCGATCTCTTTCGCCCGCACGGCGGCAAACGGTGAATCCACCGGCCGTTGGTGACAAGCTCGCCCTTCGCACGCCAGTCAATGGGTGCGATACGCCGCTTGCCACCACCACGGCGTACGTCAAGGCGGTCAGCAACCGCGCGATCGTCTTGAGCGACAGTGCGTCGCCGGCCAATGGGTTCACGGATAGCGATTTTCAGAACATCGCGAGTGAATTCGATCAGCTCACGTACGCGACGGTCACCAGCAACTTCGGAGCACCCACGGATTTCGACGACAATGGGCGGGTGATGATCTATTTCACGCCGTTCATCAACTCGCTCTCAACCACCGATCCGTCGCAAGGATTCGTGGGTGGTGCGTTTTTTCTCGGTGATCTGCTCGATCCGACGGATTGTCCGGAAAGTAACGATGGCGAAATTTTTTACCTCGTGACTCCCGATCCCACTGGCTCGATCACGCAACCGTTCACGCGTGAAGACGTGATCGACGGGGCATTCGGGACGATGGCGCACGAATTCGTCCATATGATCAACGCGGGGCACAAGATCCTCGACCCTAATGCGACGACCACCGAGGCGCCGTGGCTCGATGAAGGGTTGGCCCACATGTCCGAGCATGTGGTGGGACGCGCTGCCATCGGTGCGACGGGGAATACGGTACTGGATGTCAATACGCTGGCCAATGTGAGTGATTCGCTCTGGTATGCGTACTTCAGCGAGAACTTCGGGCGCGCATATTTCTATCTGCTGCGTCCCGATACCACCGGTGCCATCGTGAACGAGAATCGTATCGAGAGCAGCCTGGCGGCCCGTGGTGCCATCTGGTCGTTGCTGCAGTTCGCGGAAGACCAGTATGCCAATGGCAACCGGAGTGCCTTTACCCAGGCGCTTACGCTGTCGTCAGATACGGGGATCGTGAATTTGCTGGCTCGTGTCGGCGTGCCGCTCGATACATTGCTCACGCATTGGCACGCGGCGTTGACCGCCGAAAGTCAAACGATCACCGGACTCAACGGCGCGTTTGGGTACAACAGCTATGAGTGGGGCGACATCTTTACCCATTTAACTGGCGGCCCGTTCGATTCACCGACATATCCGCTGACGATCACGTTGGTTGATGGAAGCTCGACGCTACCGTCGATCGGTGTGCCTGGGAGCTCGGCGGCCTCGTTCCGGATCGTCCAGTCGTCGTCCAAAGCTCGGCATGTACGGTTTACCAAATCCGGGGGCACGACACTCGATCCCAATATTCGGGTGACGATTACACGTGTGCATTAAGTACGTGTATTAGCGTACCGCCATCGTGCGTTCGCGCACCTATTGGCGATATCACCCGCATCTGTTTCCGTACACCACAAAGGGCCGCGATGATCGTGTGATCGTCGCGGCCCTTTGTTCGTGCACGGTGGCCTCTCGATACGTCCGAAAATTACTTGAAGCGCATCCCGTTGGGCGCGTACGTTCCCGAGGTGGGAACCACTGGTGCCGTGGCACGTTCCGGCCGCTTGGGGGCGCGTGCTTTATTTTCAGGAGCATGACCGCTCGGGCGTGGCGTGTCGCTGGCCATGGAGAGGGCAACGCGGCTGCGCGCCAGGTCGATGGACATCACGCGGACTTTCACTTTTTGTCCCACTTTGACCACATCATTGGGATCGGCGACGTAACGGTCGGACATCTGCGATACGTGCACGAGACCATCTTGATGCACGCCGATGTCAACGAAGGCACCAAAGGCAACGATGTTGGTGATGACACCTTCGAGCTGCATCCCTTCCTTCAGATCCTTCAGCTCGCGCACATCGTCGCGGAACGCCGGCGGTTCGAACGCACTCCGAGGATCGCGCCCTGGCTTGCGCAGCTCAGCCAGGATGTCGTGCAGCGTGGGGAGACCAACATCATCCGAGACGTAGCGGCGGAGCTCGATCCGTCCGATGACGTCATCGTTCCCAACAATTGCGGGGATAGCGACGCCAAGATCCGTCGCCATTCGTTCGACCAGCGGATAGCGCTCGGGGTGCACGGCGGAGGCGTCCAGTGGGTGACTGCCGCCGCGAACGCGAAGGAAGCCGGCGGCCTGTTCAAAGGCTTTGGCGCCGAGTCGAGGGACGGCATTGAGGTCGGCACGTGAGGTGAGGCCGCCGCGTTCGTCCCGCAGCTTGACGATGTTGGCTGCCAACGTGGGACCGATACCGGCGACGTACGACAAGAGGGGGACCGACGCGGTGTTCACTTCCACGCCTACGCGGTTCACGCAGCTTTCGACGGTTTCGTCGAGTCGTTGCTTGAGGCGGGTTTGGTTGACGTCGTGTTGGTACTGTCCCACGCCGATGGATTTAGGGTCGATTTTGACGAGCTCAGCGAGTGGGTCCTGCAAGCGACGCGCGATCGAGATGGCACCGCGGAGCGAGACATCGAGGTCGGGGAACTCTTCGCGGGCCAGGTCTGACGCGGAGTACACCGAAGCACCGGCCTCGCTGACGACCACCACTTGCGGCGTGGTGAGGTTCCGTTCACGCAGGGTGTCGCGCACCAGGGTTTCGGTCTCGCGCGAGGCAGTACCGTTGCCGATGGCGATGAGATCGGGGGAAAAGCGCGCGATGAGCGCGAGGAGCGACAGCGCGAATCTATCCGACTGATGCAAATAGAACGCGTCGGTGGCGAGCACGGCACCGGTCCGCGAGACAACCGCGACTTTGACGCCGGTCCGGAAGCCGGGATCGAGGCCGATCACGACGCGTTCGCCGGCGGGTGAGCTCAGGAGGAGTTGCTCGAGATTCTGTCCGAAGATCTTGATGGCCTCTTCGTCCGCGCGGGTCTTGAGCTCGAGACGAAGATCGACTTCGACGGACGGGGCGATCAGCCGCTTGTAGGCGTCCTGAACCACAAGCCGCATCTGCGCGGGGGCCTTGGTCGTCGCGGCAACGTCGCTTTCCAAATTGGCGATGAGCTCTTCGACAGGGGCGTCGACGGACCAGAGCAGAAAGTTCTCGGTTTCACCGCGGCGGATGGCGAGCATCCGGTGCGACGGGATATCCGTGAGCTTTTGCGAGAAGTCGTAGTAATCTTGGAATTTGGAGACTTCTTCGCCCTTGCCGGTCATGACCCGGGATTTGACCAACCCTTTGGTGCGGGTGATATCACGGATGCGGCCACGGATCTCGGCGTCCTCGGCGATCCGCTCCGCCAAGATATCACGGGCGCCAGCGAGCGCAGTGGCACCGTCGGGGAGCTCTTTGTCCGGGGCGATGAACTTGTCGGCCTCGGCGACGATCTGATCGTCGGTGAGCGTGCCATGCCAGAGCAATTCGGCGAGCGGTTCCAACCCTCGCTCCCGTGCGATCATCGCGCGGGTCCGACGCTTGGGTTTATACGGGAGATAGAGATCTTCCAGTGTCTGTTTGGTCTCGGCGGCGATAATCCTGGCGCGCAATGCATCGTCCAGCTTGCCCTGCTCGTCAATGCTCTTGAGAATGGCGGCGCGGCGCTCGTCCATTTCGCCGAGATACTGAGCCCGATCACGGACGTCGCGAAGCTGTACTTCGTCAAGACCCCCCGTGGCTTCTTTCCGGTAGCGTGCGATGAACGGGAGTGTGTTTCCCTCCTCAAACAAGGCCAATGCGCCGGCAACCTGTTGTGGCGTGAGAGAGAGCTCGCGGGCAATGGTCGGGCTATAGGTCTGCGACTGCATCGATCCTTCGGTTGAACTGACAGTGAGCCATCCGTTTCCCGCTTCGACTTACAGAGAGCTGAGAGTCGCCAGCAGGTGGCGCGGACGCAGCGAGAACGATAACACCCCGGTGCAAGTGGGTTGACAAGTGCACCAGAGTATGGTTTACAAAAAAGAAGGTCCGTTTCATCTGTTCTCAATGAGATGGCGAGATCATACGCGCGCACGGTCCTTGCACTTGAGCGCGTCTGACTGGAGGCCGATATCAGTAGTGATATCGGCCCACGTCATGCGCGGGTGCCATTCACTCGAAGATTAACCTTATTCGCGAGGGTGCAGTATGCATCGATCTTTCCGTTGTGCTGTTGTCGCTGTCTTACCGGCGTTGTTGATTGCTGCCTGCAGCAGCGACACCAGTACGCCGACGTCGCCAAGTGGCGCGGCAGGAACATATACGCTACTGCGTATCAATGGCGTCGCGCTTCCGGCGGTGTTCGATGTCTCGGGGACAGACACGACCTCGGCGACGGCGGGTGTGGTGCGTTTGCATGCCAACAGCACCTGGGCCGTCAACTTGACTCTCTCGTTGCGTAGCGGGGGGCAGACGACGCCGCTGACGCAAAGCGATACGGGAACATTCGCCATCTCTCACGATACGGCGACCTTCACGTCGACTGATCTTAGCACCACGACAGCGGTGTTGAGCGGGAATAATGTGACGGTCTACGCCAATCAAGGAGACCAACAGTCCGCGACGGTGTTGACGTTCCAGAAACAATAAGGCGTTCGAAAGCATTTCCGGGATAGGAACGAGACTGGGCCGCAACGTGCGAGAACGTTGCGGCCCAGTCTCGTTTTGCGTTACAGCGTGCGACGGAAGAGCGTAACGGCGCCGAGGAACATCAGTGTGGAGAAGAGGGCGAGGAAGCCGAGATCGGGGAGGAGGACCAAAGGAGACGCGTCCTTCAATAACAACACGCGGAGGGCGTGGACAGCGTAAGTGAACGGATCGATCCAGGTGATCGGTTTGAGCCAGGCGGGGAGGGCTTGGGTCGGATAGACAGCGCCGCTGGGGAAATACAGCAACGTGTTCATCACGCCGAACAGTGCGCGGGGAAGCATGGGGTTGTCCATCCGTGCGACGAGGCAGGACATCATCGACATGAACGCCACTGATGTTGCGACCACCAATAAAATCAGTGCGATGAGACGTGTGATGGCGAACGGGTCGTGGACGCCGGCGATCATGCAACCGGAGAGCGCGATGATGATGCCGCCGATGGCGGCTTTGATGGAGCCGGCGATGATTTGGCCGAGGACGAGCTCGACTTTGGTGATGGGGGTCACCAGATATCCTTCGTGGACTCCGCGTTGCTTATCGTCGAGATACGAGATGCCTCCGCCCATCATGACCGACATGAACATGCCGAGGGTGATGACGCCAGGGAGCATGTACTGCATGTAGGGGATGTACGGATAGAGCTCGACAGGAGCGACGGTGGCCGCGGTGATGGTGCGAGGTGCGGGGGCGTCGCGCTCGGCGCGCTGGACAACGCCGTTCAACAAGCCGCTGATCGTGGCGCTGACAAAGTTGTCGGTGTTGTCCAGCAAGACACCGACGTGTGGACGATCTCCGGCGTAGAGACGGCGGGAGAACTGCGGGGGGATCACAATAGCGGCTTGGACGCGGCCATTGCGGACGTCGCGGACCGCTTCGATTTCATTGGCGTATTGCACAGGACGGACCATATCGCCGTTGCTTTCGAGCGATTGCAGTGACGACTGAATGCGGCGTGCCGCCGGGCCTCCGTCTTCATCGACGACCGCGACTTCCAAATGGGTCACTCGGCCGCCAAAGGCGTTGCCGAGGACGACGAGCTGGAGCAGGGGGAGCACCAGCGACATGATGAGGAGCGCGGGCGTGCGGATAAATTTGCGCAGCTCACGCTCGACAATGGCGAATATGCGTTGCATCTGTGTTATCCGGCGGCGCCGGAGGTGTGGGGCTGGAGACCGTGACCCGTGTAGTACACGAAGACGTCGTCCAGCGTGGTGGCGCCGGGAACGGAGGCTTTGAGCGCTTGTGGCGTGTCGAGAGCGACGAGCTTTCCCTTGTCCACGATGGCGATGCGGTCGCAAAGGCGGTCGGCTTCGTCCATGTAATGTGTCGTGACGAGGGTGGTGAGTTGGCGTTTTTGTTGGACGATGGCGAGCATTTCCCATACGTCGGCGCGTGACACGGGGTCGAGGCCGGTGGTGGGTTCGTCCAAGAACAAAATGCGGGGGCTGTGGACCAAGCCGCGGGCGATCTCGATGCGACGGCGCATGCCGCCTGACAGCGTGCCGACCAACGACTTGCGACGATCGCTCAAGTGCACGGATTCGAGGAGTTCCGCAATCGACCGTTCGCGCTCTGGGCGCGACACACCGTACAGTTTGGCGTAGATGCTGAGATTTTCTTCCACCGACAGATCGATGTCGGAGGTCATAGCTTGCGGGATGACACCGATTTGTAACCGCGCGCGGTCGGCGTCGTGAGTGACGTCGATACCATATAGCAAGACGCGGCCACTGGTGATCGGGACCAGCGTGGTCATCATCCGAATGAGCGTGCTCTTCCCCGCGCCGTTGGGGCCGAGGAGGCCGAGTGTCTCGCCTGGGTGCACGGTGAACGAGACGTCGTTGACGGCGGTGAGATTGCCATACTGCTTGGTGACGTGATCGACGACGATGGCGCCGACAGAAGCGTCGGCGTCGGTGCGCGAGGTGGATGGTGACGACGAGACACCGCGCGGTGTTGTCGGCGCGGTGAGTGTCGATGTCGGTGAGTCGTCGGACGCGTTCGCGGTCATCAGCGTCCCGACTGGCGCGAATGCGACTCGGTGGGGAGGAGCACGGTGGCGGTCATTCCCGGAACGATCGTGTGGTCGGTGTTGGGGATGGCGACGCGAAAGGCCACGGCGCGAATGTCGCGTTTGGTTGCGCTCACATCATGTTGCGTGGCGAAGTCCCCTTCGGCGCCTTTGCTGATCACTTTGCCGCGCACGGTGTGACCAGAGAGAAAACGTACGGAGAGGGAATCGCCGACGGCTACGGCACCGGCGTCAGTCTCGGGAGCGGCAACGCGGACCCAGAGATTGTTGGGATCGACGATGACGGCGACCGGAGCGCCGGGACCGACGAGCTCGCCTTGACGCGCGGTGAGCACTTGAATCACGCCAGAAATTGGCGCGACCAGTTCGGTGTAGTCCAACCGGGCGCGAGCGGCCGCGGCGTCGGCTTCGGCGCCCGTCAACCGCGCGCGACTATTTGTCACGGCGCGACGCGCGGCCTCGGCCACAAGGGTGCCGGCGTTGGCGCGTTGCAAATCGCCTTGCGCGGCCAACACCTGTTCGTGGGCCGCGGCAAGCGCGGCATCCTGCATGTGGAGCTGCGTATTGGCGCTGTCGAGCGTGGCCGGTGCGATGGCGCCGCTCTTGGCGAGCGCGGTGAAGCGGTTCACCGATGTCCGCGTGAGTTGGAGTTGTGCATCGAGGCGCGCGACATCGGCCTGTGCCGACGCCAACCGTGCCGCTGCGCCCGCTCGCCCTCCTGCCACGTCGACGGCGGATTGTTGCGCGTTGGCTTCGGATTGCTCGACCTGCGCTCGTGCGCCGGCTTCGGAGGCTATGGTCGACGCGGTTTGCGCGGCGATCTCACGTTGGTCGAGCGCGGCGATGCGTTGGCCGGCCTGCACGACAGTGCCTTCGTCGACCCAGAGCGAATCGAGACGTGCTTGGACGCGTGGGGTGACGACGACCTCGTTGGTGTCGACGAGGCCGATGAGGACGAGATCTTTGGAGCGGAAGTGTTGCCAGGCGAGGACACCGGCAATGAGCACTACGGCCACGGCGGCTACAGTCGCGAGTCGTCGTTGTTTGGTCATCTAGAGGTACGTATACGAGGCGAAATCGAGCGTGAGGGTCAGGCAGGGCCACTTGACGCACACTTGACGCACACTTGGCGCGCACGTGACGCGGCGCCATGAATTGGACGGCGGCCGTGTCTGCCATGACTAACTCGATGAAACAAAAAATGTTGAGATATATCGTGATATATCTCAACTGACGATCGAAGATATATCGCGATATATCTTTGTCAAGTTATTACGAATGTGATATTCGGTCGACTACAGTGATGCAAGTGTTTTTGTCGATTCACTTGCAGTCATAGCCAGTCCTGGCCGTTGCGTGATGCGCTATCGCGAAATTCGTTACAGCGACATCGCGGCCGCGTCAGCCAGCGCGTTCCCGACGAGCTCGTCGGCCGTCGGCTCGTCGCGTTCGGTACGCAGCAACCGTTGTTTCATGACTTCGGCTTTGTAATGCTCGCCCCATTGTCCCATCACGGCGATCACGCATTCGAGCGTACGGCCGAATGGAGTGACGGCATATTCGACGCGCGGTGGAATTTCCGGATAAATGGTGCGCGTGATGATGCCGTCTTCTTCGAGCTCACGCAACTGCTGGGTAAGCATGGTTTGCGTGATGCGCGGAATGGCGCGTCGAATTTGGCCAAAGCGGGTATGGCCGCTCTGAATTTGATCGAAGATGAGGAGCTTCCACTTCCCACCGATCACGCTGAGTGTGACGTCGACACTGCTGCAAAATTGCATGTCACACGGTTGGTCGTCGCTCTTTCCTCTCATGTCCCGTGGTCCTCGCGACCAGTAGTACGGAAAACCGTACTAGAAAAGAAATAACTGCCTACGGCAGATAATACTGCCTACTTGAAGCAATAAAACTGAATAATAGTTTCGCACTATGCATCGAGAACGGCAAGCGTTGTTTCGCGAAGATGGTGTGACAACGCTGCACGGACCGCGATCGAGCTTACTTCCTTAATACACGGTCGGGATCTATGACGCAGTTTGCGCCTCGCGCAGCCGGCGACGCGTCGTTGGCTGTTTACAAGTTTATTAATACACAAACACTTTCACGTGCGTTCCGTCGCAGCGGTCCCGTGACCAGGGGGGTGGCGTTGGCGATCGCGATGGGGGGGCTCGTGGCCTGCGGGCGGTCCGCGCCTCCACAGCCACCGCCCGCGCCGCAGGTCACCGTGGCGGCCGCGGTCCAGCGCACAGTCGAGCAGTCGGATGAATTCACGGGGCGGTTGCAGGCGGTGGACGCGGTCGAGATCCGTCCGCGTGTTTCCGGCTTCGTGCAACGGGTGCTGTTCGCGGAAGGCAAAGAAGTCAACCGCGGCGACGTGTTGTTCGAGATCGATCCGCGTCCGTATCAAACGGAATTGGATCACGCACAAGCCGAGCTGCAACGCATTCGTACGCACGCGGAGTTGGCGGGGCTCGAAGTCGAGCGTGCCAAGGCGCTCGTCGCGCGTCAGGCCATCTCGCGTGAGGAATATGATTCGCGCGTGAGCAGCCAAGCCGAAGCGGCCGCCGCTGTGCGATCCGCCGAGGCGGCGGTCGCGGCGGCGGCGCTCAATTTGGAGTGGACGCGCGTGCGCGCACCGATCAGCGGCCGTATCAGCAAAGCCGAAGTGACGGCCGGGAACCTCGTGCAGAGCGGACCACCGACGGCGACGTTGCTGACCACGATCGTGTCGCTCGATCCGATCTACCTCGCGTTTGAAACCGACGAGCAGACGTATCTCAAATACGGCTCGGCGGCGCATGCGAGCGCTCTCCCTCGCCTGACGCGGACAGGGACCAAGGCGGCCTCTGGTGCGCACCCCACCTGGCGTGACGGGCATCCCGTGGTCTACATGGGATTGGCTGACGAAGCGGGGTATCCGCACGAAGGCGCGCTCAACTTTGTCGACAACCAGCTCGACCCCAGCACCGGAACGATCCGGGCGCGCGCAGTCTTCGCCAATCCGGATCATTCGTTGGCACCGGGACTCTTCGCGCGAGTGAAGCTGATGGATGGTGCGCGCGTGCCGGCGGTGCTCATTCGCGATGACGCGGTGGGGACCGATCAGGACAAAAAATTTGTCTTGGTGCTCAATGCGGACGGGACGGCGGCGTATCGGCCTGTGCAGTTAGGATCGTTGGTGGATGGGTTACGCGTCATTACGAGCGGACTCGCCGGCGGCGAACGCGTGTTGGTCAATGGGATTCAGCGCGTGCGTCCTGGCATGAAAGTCAAAGCCACCGAAGAAGCCATGGTGCGTGATACCAGCCAAGCCATGGTGGCGGCCGCGCGATGATGCTGTGACCGCGATCTCCGGATCGTGGTTCGGCGGTCACGACGGCACGGAGGAGCGCGCGGCGTAATTCGTCGTTCTATCGCGCCGCGCGTCGCGATACAACTCGATTGTTGACACGGGCACCGCTATCCAGCGGTGTCTGCTGGCTCCGCCATATCTCGCGATGTGCGCGGTCCCATGTCCACCTCTCTTTTTATGCGATTCTCTCGATTCTTTATCGACCGCCCCATTCTCGCCGGGGTCTTGTCGATCGTCATCTTCCTGGCCGGCGCGCTCGCGATCTTCGTGTTGCCGGTGAGTGAATATCCCGAGGTCGTGCCACCATCGGTCGTGGTGCGCGCGGTCTATCCGGGCGCCAACCCCAAGGCGTTGGCCGAGGCGGTGAGCACGCCATTGGAGGAGCAGATCAATGGCGTGGAAAATATGTTGTATATGTCGTCGCAAGCCACGCCGGATGGCGTGGTGACACTGACGGTCACCTTCCGCATCGGAACCGACCCCGATCTGGCGCAAGTGCAGGTGCAAAACCGTGTGAGTCAGGCATTGCCTCGACTCCCGGACGAAGTGCGGACCTTGGGCGTGACCACGGTCAAGAGCTCACCCAACTTTGTCATGGTCGTGCACTTGGTGTCGCCCGACCATCGGTACGACGATACCTATTTGCGCAACTACGCCACGTTGCAGGTCAAGGATGCGCTCGCGCGCATTCCGGGCGTGGGTGAAGTGCAGCTCTTTGGCTCGGGCGACTATGCCATGCGCATCTGGCTCGATCCGCAAAAAGTCGCCTCGCGCGGGCTGTCGGCCGGCGATGTGGTGCAGGCGATCCGCGATCAAAATCTGCAAGTCGCGGCCGGTGTTGTTGGCGCGCCGCCGATGCCGCAGCGGGTGGCATATCAGCTCAACGTCAACGCGCAGGGGCGGTTGATCGACGAAAAGGAATTCGGCGCGATCATCGTCAAAACCGGCGCCAACGGCGAGCTCACGCGTCTGCGTGACGTGGCGCGTATCGAGCTGGCCGCGGCAGATTACGGATTACGATCGTTGCTGGACAACAAGACAGCCGTTGCCATCCCCATTCTTCAGGCACCAGGCTCTAACGCGTTGCAAATCTCCACGCAAGTGCGGGAGACATTGCACGAGCTCAAAAAGACCTTCCCGCAAGGGGTCGACTATCAGGTTGTGTACGACCCCACGACGTTCGTGCGGTCGTCGATTCACGAAGTGGTGAAGACGCTCTTCGAAGCCATCGCGCTGGTGGTCCTCGTGGTCGTGCTCTTCCTGCAAACGTGGCGCGCGTCGGTGATTCCGTTGTTGGCGGTACCGATCTCCATTGTCGGAACGCTCGCGGTCATGTTGGGCTTTGGTTTCTCGGTCAATACGCTGTCACTCTTCGGTCTCGTGTTGGCCGTCGGAATTGTGGTCGACGATGCAATCGTGGTCGTCGAGAATGTGGAACGCAATATCCGGCTCGGAATGTCACCGCGCGACGCGAGCTATCGCGCCATGGAGGAGGTGAGCGGACCGATCATCGCCATCGCCTTGGTGTTGTGCGCGGTGTTCGTGCCGATCGCGTTCGTGAGCGGGCTCACGGGGCAGTTCTACCGGCAGTTCGCGCTCACGATCGCGTTCTCCACCGTCATCTCGGCATTCAACTCGTTGACGTTGTCGCCGGCGCTGAGCGCGGTATTGCTCCGTCCGCATCATGCGACACCCGACCTGCCGACGCGCATCTTGAATCGGTGGTTCGGCTGGATCTTCCGCCCGTTCAATCGCTTCTTCGAGCGCGCCTCGGCGTGGTACGGCCGCTCGGTGGGACGGGTGATCGGTCGGCGTGGGCTGGCGTTCTCGGTGTACGCGGTCGTTGTCGCGATCGGCTTCTGGGGCTTCTCGAAAGTCCCCACAGGATTCGTCCCCACGCAGGACAAACAGTATCTCATTGCCTTCGCGCAGTTGCCGGATGGTGCGACGCTCAACCGCAGCGACGACGTTATTCGGCAGATGACGGAGATCGGGCTCAAGGAGCCCGGGGTGGAGCACGCGGTGGCGTTCCCGGGGCTCTCCATCAACGGTTTCGTGAACAGCTCGAATTCGGGGATCGTTTTCTTCACGCTGACCGACTTTGACAAGCGGCGTGATCGGGCGCTCTACGGGCCCGCGATCGCCGACAAGTTGAATCAGAAGTTCGCCGGCATCCAAGGGGCGTTCGTCGCCGTGTTCCCGCCGCCGCCGGTCAACGGGCTCGGGACGATCGGTGGATTCAAGATGGATCTCGAAGATCGCGCGGGGCTCGGACCCGAGGCGTTGGACCAGGCCGTCAAGGCGTTGGTGGCCAAGGCTCAGCAGGAGCCCTCGCTCGCCGGGGTCTTCAGCGGGTATCAGATCAACGTGCCGCAGCTGTACGCCGACGTGGACCGTGAAAAGGTGAAACAGCAGGGGATCGCGCTCTCCGACGTCTTCCAGACGTTGCAGGTGTACCTCGGATCGGCGTACGTGAACGACTTCAGCCGGTTTGGACGGACGTATCGCGTCGTGGCGCAAGCCGATGCACCATTCCGGGCGACAGCGGAGTCGATCAACCAATTGAAAGTTCGCAACGCCCAAGGCGAGATGGTCCCGCTCGGCGCGTTGATGCGTGTGCGCCAGGCCAACGGGCCCGACCGGTTGCTGCACTATAACTCGTACATGGCCGCCGAAATCAACGGCGGTCCGGCGCCCGGTGTGAGCTCGGGGCAAGCGGTCGCCACGATGGAGCGGCTGGCCAAGGAGACACTCCCCAACGGGGTCAGCTTCGAGTGGACGGAGCTCACCTACCAGCAAATTCTGGCAGGGAATACCACGCTCATCGTCTTCCCGCTGTGCGTGCTGCTCGCCTTCCTGGTCTTGGCCGCGCAGTATGAGAGCTGGACCTTGCCGCTCGCCGTCATCTTGATCGTCCCAATGTGCATCTTGTCGGCGATCGCGGGGGTGTGGTTGAGCAAAGGGGATAACAATATTTTCACGCAAATCGGTCTCGTGGTGCTCGTGGGGCTGGCGTGTAAGAACGCCATTCTGATCGTGGAGTTCGCGGTCGACTTGCAGCGAAAGGGGTGGGCCAAGATCGACGCGGCGCTCGAAGCGTGTCGTTTGCGGTTGCGGCCGATCCTCATGACGTCGCTCGCCTTCATCATGGGTGTGGTGCCACTGGTCGTATCTGACGGCGCCGGCGCGGAGATGCGCCGAGCCATGGGGGTAACGGTGTTTGCAGGGATGTTGGGCGTGACAATCTTTGGATTGTTGCTCACGCCGGTGTTCTATGTCATGATTCAAGGCTTGGCCGACCGTCGCGCCGTTCGGCGCGACGCGGAGCGCGCGCTGGACGATGCGCTGGTGCCGGTAGTGGCCGAGTCGGAGGGGGTGTCGCATGGCTAACGTGCGGACCTCCAGCTGGAGATTGGGATTCGTTGCGTCTACGCTCGCGGCGTCCGGTGCGAACGCCGGGGTGCGCCATGATGATGTGCGTGATTCGGTGGTGCGCACGTCGATCGTGCGTGCCACGGTCGCGGATGATACTTCGAGTGTTTCGTTTTGGACTCGTATCGGCGATCGCACGCTCGTACAACTCATTACGCTGGCGCGGGCACGCAATCAGGACGTGCACGCCGCGGTGGCGCGGGTGTCCGAAGCGCGTGCGCAGCGACGATTGGCAGGGTTTGATTTTGTCCCTACGGTCACGAGCGCGGCAGGCTTCTCGCGCGTGCGGTATAGCGCGACCCAGTTGCCTGGCGTTCCATACGATCAGCGACTTCAGAATGCGTGGGACGTTGGGCTCACGGCGAGTTGGGAGGTCGACCTTTTTGGCCGGATCCGTTAAACGTTCGGCGCACGCTCGGCGATCGAAGCGTCGGC
>Ga0105237_10004634_pt1 | contig 15843 bp, 7 predicted proteins | sample KBSC24metaG_FD_81520 | JGI IMG/M metagenome (GOLD analysis project Ga0105237, IMG submission 81520) | Corn rhizosphere microbial communities from Kellogg Biological Station, Michigan, USA - KBS C2-4 metaG | ecosystem: Host-associated > Plants > Roots > Rhizosphere > Soil | place: Michigan, USA... | reverse complement strand
TTTAATATAGTTTTTGATCATAATGGTTAAAATTCTAAACTCAAATTTCTAAATCGATATGCTTTTTACTTATAATTACTCACTGCGCAAGCTTTTTACAGGATTAGTTAATGCTGCTTTTATAGCTTGGAAACTAATGGTTATTAATGTGATAGTGATGGCCGCGGTTGCCGACAATACAAATACGCCCGGGCCAATAGTGATACGATAATCATACTTTTGCAGCCAGTTTTGCAAAAAGTAAAATGCCACCGGCGATGCGATAACGCAGCTAATGCCTACCAATAAAATAAAGTCTTTTGACAGCAACAGCCACACTTGAGTTACTGAAGCCCCCAATACTTTGCGAATACCAATTTCCTTTGTTCGCTGTTCGGCAACGTAGGCGGCTAATCCAAATAAACCGAGGCAGGATATTAAGATTGCTAGACCCGCAAATATTCCGGACAGCTTGCCTACCAGTATTTCCAGGTTAAATTTATGATTGTATTCTTCGTCAACAAATTGGTATATATATGGGTAAGCCGGATTATAGGAATCAAATATTTTAGTAAGCTTTTTGATTGCTTCCTGTGTCTTGGCATTTGGCGCCAACCGGTACATAATGTTATTGGCTACCTGGCCATGACTAAAAATAGCCGGTTGAACAGGTGTAAAAGGCGATTCCATCAGGGCATCTTTTACCACCCCAATAACACGTACGGGTACAGTACTCCCATTCCAGGTTACTAATTGGTTGATTGGGTTTTTTAGGCCTATTCTTTTTACAGCGGCTTCATTGAGTATAACACTGGTAGAGTCGGCTGTCCAGCTGTGGGTAAAATCCCTACCTTCTTTAAGGGTCATCCCCAAGGTTTTAAAATAATCATCAGATACAAAAACAGCCGCGATGTTCACCGCTTCATCGCTCGCGCTTTTACCCGGCCATTTATCTAGCGACATGTGGCTGTATATATTGGTAACCGGACTCGAGGCTGCAGCAACGCTTTCAACATATCCGCTGGCCAGCAAATCGTTTTTTAAAGCATCATATTTTGTATTTAGGTCACCGCTCATGTCAGTCATCATTAGCCTGGCTGCATTATAGCCCGTTGGCCTGTCCTTGGCATGCCGTATCTGCTGATATACGATGATCGTGCTAATGATTAAGGCAATGGAACAGCTGAACTGCGTTACAACCAATATTTTACGAGGTAAAGATGCCGATTTGCCTTCTTTGATCGCGCCTTTTAAAACCCTCACCGGGTTAAACGACGACAGATAAAACGCGGGCCTGCTTCCAGCCAGTAAACCCGTCAACAGTACATAAAATAACATGATACCCCAAAATACAGGATTGGCATATGGGATACTGATAGCACTATCAACCAGTGAATTAAAATATGGTAAAGCAAGCTGTACAAACAATATCGAAAACAAAAAGGCGATAAAAGTGATCAGGACGGATTCGGCTAAAAACTGGATGATCAGATCGCGGCGCTGAGAGCCGATCGCTTTTCGTACCCCAACCTCTCTTGCTCTTCGTTCAGAACGCGCGGTTGAAAGGTTCATAAAATTGATACAGGCAATAAGCAACACCAGTATACCTATGATGCTGAACATCCGAACATAATCAATAAAACCACCAACGGCTTTACCGTTCTTAAAATCGGAGTATAGATGCCAGTCTTTTAAAGGATGCAATATCACTTCTGGTTTTGCTGGCCTCATTTGCGGGCTATGCTCGTATACGAGGTTCTTGATTTTAGGTGCAATTTGTTCAATTGTTACGCCAGGTTCTAACTCCACAAAGGCATTGAATGAATTATTTGTCCATGTGGTACGGGCAGTTTTCATCCAGCTTTCGGTTTTTTCCTTAAAACTAAAGGGAGTTAAAAAGCTGAACTGCTTGGTAGCGTTTTTAGGAATATCCTTTATTACACCTGTTACTTTTAGGTTCTGCTGATTATCAATCCGGATGAATTTATTTATCGGGTCGGCATTACCAAATAAGGCTTTGGTGGTTGATTCATTTAAAACAATAGAATATGGATCGGTTAAAGCGTCTTTGGCATTACCTTTAATAAAAGGATATTGAAATATCTTTAAAAAATCAGGGGCCGCCGCACCACCATTCAGGTAAAGTTTTTTATCGCCAACCAATAGCGAATGCCACTGCCATCCAACCCAATCTGTTTCGGCAGCATACTTAATTCCAGGTATCTCTTTTCGCATTACATCAACCAGGGGAATAGCCATAGCAGTTTGCGTATGCTCACCATCGTGCTGAGTAGTAAAATTTAATTCAACTTGGTATAGCTGTTTATAGTTGGGTAAAAATTTATCAAATGAATATTCGTTAACCACCCACAACCCAATGATCAGGGCAACTGCCATACCGGCCGCTAATCCTAATATGTTAATGGCACTATAAACTTTATTGTTGACGATGTTACGCCATGCAATTTTCAAATAGTTCTTGATCATAAACCCCTCCTAACCTCCCCAAGGGGAGAAATTGTTATTATTATTAATTTATTTTACCTCCAGTTCCCCCCCGTTCTCCTGGAGAAGGCCAGGATGAAGTTATTCGTTCCTCAAACTATTCACCGGGTTTGCCAAGGCAGCTTTTATAGCCTGGAAACTAACCGTTACCAATGCTATCAACATGGCTAGTATGCCTGCAGCGGCAAATACCACCCAGTTCACAGTTATTCTATATTGGTAATTCTGTAACCATTTAGATAAAGCCCACCAGGCTACTGGAAAAGCGATAAGGCAAGAGATACCTACCAGTTTTAAGAAATCCTTTGACAGTAAACCCGTTAAACCCGCAACAGATGCTCCGAGCACCTTCCTGATACCGATTTCCTTGACCCTCCGCTCCGCGGTATATGCTGCCAAACCAAATAAACCCAGGCATGATATCAGGATAGCAAGCGATGCAAATACACCGGCCAGCTTGCCTGTTAATGCTTCTGTTTTAAAAAGCTGGTCAAAATCATCATCCATAAACTTATACTCGAAGGGATAACCCGGGGTATTTGTCTTGATGATCGTTCCGATTTTTACCAAGGCCTCTGATAAATTGGCGTTGCCCTTGATACGGATACTTAATATAGCAGTACCTACCGAATTGTTATATAGCAGAAGCGGGGCGCTGGCTGCATACATATCGTTGTAAAGAAAATCCTTAACTATGCCGACTATCTCATAACTTTTTTTGCCGCCGTCTCTAATGATCGTACCTACGTGTCCTTGCTTACCCATTTGTTTTGCCAATGACTCATTAATAATTACGCTGTTACTATCCAAAGACGAATTGGTGTAAAAGTTTCTGCCAGAAGCCAGCTTCATACCCATAGTTCGAACAAATTGCGAACTTACATTTTCAAATGATATTAATGGGTTTTGTGTTGGTGCCTTTCCCACCCACGAATAATTATCGGTATTTTTCCATACTTGTAATACCGGGAAATCGCTTAATGATGCATCCTCAACTACCCCACTTTGTTTAAGCTGCTGATAAACGCTTTCAAAATGATCAGTTAGTTTACCTTGTGTAGTTACATAAATCAAATTACTTTTATTGTAACCCAGATCCCTGTTTTTTACGTGCTGTATCTGCTGGTAAATAATAATGGTACTAACTATGAGTATAATGGAAATGGAAAATTGAATAACCACCAAACCTTCTCTTATAAAACCCGCGCCAGCAGGTAATTTCATACTCTTTAGTACGGTTATAGGATTAAATGATGAAAGGTAAAAAGCTGGATAACTACCTGCCAGTAAGCCTGTAACAATGCCTATAGACAGCAAATAAATAAGATGAATAGGCTCGGAAATATTAATAGACAGCTCTTTTTGAACTAAATTATTAAATGCCGGCAATACAATATATATAAACCCAATAGCTATAAATACCGCTATAAAAGACATCACAATGGCCTCACCAATAAACTGAGCTATTAACTTGCCTTTACCTGCACCCATTACTTTACGTACTCCAACCTCTTTTGCCCTTTTCTCTGACCGGGCTGTTGAAAGGTTCATGAAGTTAATGCAGGCTATAATTAAAATAATGAAAGCGATGATAGAAAATAAACGCACGTATTCAATACGTCCCCCATCCATTTTTCCATTAACAAAATTATCCCGCAGGTTCCAGTCATTCATCGCAAACAGAAAGCACTGCGTAGTATTGCCATCAATTTTGCCAGCTATATAATGTTGTAACCTTTTATTAAGTGTCTTAGCATCAGCAGATGGAGATAATTCTACATAGGTACGGGCCCAGTTAGCTCCCCAGTTCTGCATCCAGGGCATTTTATTATCAACATTGGCTATTGGGGCCAGCCATTGAAATTGGAAGGTTGAATTTTTAGGCAGGTCATTAAAAACACCTGTAACGGTATATTCCTGTTCGTTATTTATCTTCAATGTTTTACCCACGGCATCTGCCGTTCCAAAAAACTTTTTAGCCATTGAAGTATTAATAACAACAGAGTGTAATTCCTTGAATACGCTGGAAACATCCCCCTGTACAAATGGCAGTTTCAACATAGAAAAGATCTCGGGATCAGCATAACTACCTTCTTCCGTGATCGCTTTTTCACCCAGCGAAAACAAAAGATGATCAGACCCGGATGTTCGTGCAATAGCTTTTACTTCTGGAAAATCCGACTTCATTCCCTTTGCCATAGGGCCCGGCGTTGCATGAAAAGTAGACATTTTACCATCATAAGTTTGGTTCTCATAGATGGTAAACAAGTTGTTCCGCTTTTCGAAATTGTGATTAAAGGTCAGCTCGTCCTGAACCCACAAAAATATGAGTGAGGCGCAGGCTATGCCTGTAGCTAAACCCGCGATATTTAAAAAACTGTAAGCCCGGTTTTTAAGCAGGCTGCGCAACGTGGTTTTAAAATAGTTTCCTATCATGGCAATAGTTTTATTTTTACTCGTTCCTTAAACTCTTAACCGGATTTACCAATGCAGCTTTTAAAGCCTTGTAACCTACCGTGACCCAGGCTATCACAACCGAGGATATCATAGCCAGTACAAATACCCAAACACTTAATGATATCCGGTAAGCGAAATTTTGCAACCAACCTGTCATCAGGTACCAGGCCGTTGGCATAGCTATAACAAACGAAATGGTTATCAGCACCATAAATTCTTTAGAGAATAGGTAAATGATGCTGCTTACCGATGCTCCCAATACTTTACGAATACCAACTTCTTTGATACGTTGCACTGCCATGAATGATACCAGGCCATATAAACCCAGGCAGGATATAAAGATGGCTATACCGGCAAATATCTTATAAACCAGGGCCATCTGATTTTCTTGCTTGTAAAAATCCGCTATGTTTTGATCCAGAAAATATCCGTTATAGGCATATTCCGGATACGTTGTTTCCCACATTTTTTGAAGTTGTGCAACCGTTTTGGTCAGGTTTGCAGTTTTTATTTTTATAGCCACCTGTGACTCGTAAGCTTTTTGGGCTGATATAACAATAGGCTTTACTGTTTCACGAAGAGAATTAGTTTTAAAATCTTTAACTACACCGCTAATGGGTAAGGTAGGTCCTGTACCCAAGCGAACAGTTTTTCCTATGGCATCCTGAGCATTCTGAATGCCAAGTTTATGGATAAAGGTTTCATTAACAACAACCTGCCGGGCGGTATCACCTACATCATATACTCTGCCTGCTGCAAAATGCAGTTCATAAGTTTTGAAATAATCAGCATCGCCGAATTTTAAAAAGGTACTAAAGCCCGGATCTTTAATGGAATGATTAAAATAAAAATTGGTGGCTGAATTATTTTCAGATGATGGAGCATCGGAAGAAAAACTTACCGACTCCACCTGTGCATTTTGCAGTAAACGTTGTTTAAAGGAATCCATTTTACGCAGACTCAGGCTGTCTGTGTATCCGGGTATCACCAGTACCGCATTTTTATTAAAACCAAGATCGGCTTTATTTACAAAATCCATCTGGCTTACCGCTACAATAGTACCGATAATGAGCAATTGCGATATGGCAAATTGTGCCACCACCAGGGCTCTGCGTAAAGGTATACCACCGATGGAGGCCGCTGTGATCTTGTTTTTTAAAGCTAACACTGGTTTAAAGCCAGATACTACTAAAGCCGGGTATATACCGGACAACAGAATCACAGAAAACATTACTATTACCGAAAATATGATGTTATCCATTGTAAACAGCCCCATATTTTCAGGCACACTGGCAATATGTTTTAAATAAGGCAGCGCCAGTTTTGCCCCTGCAAGCGCAAATAAGACCGATCCAACAACAATTAAAGTGGTTTCACCTATAATTTGTATGATCAATTGTTTCCGGGTACTGCCCAATACCTTGCGGATACCCACTTCTTTTGATCTGCCAACTGATTGTGCAGTAGACAGGTTTATAAAGTTAATTGAAGCCATGACAATAATCAGTATGGCAATAAATGATAGCGTACGCAGAGTAGCCATACTCATGATATGATCACCTATAGTATTGCCAAAACGGGTATCAAAATGGAGCAGGGCTAATGGTTGCGCGAAAATAAGTTTACGCTTGGTGCCCGTTTCATAATGTTTTTTGGTAAAAGATATGAGTTGGTTATCTATGTTATTAATAGAGGTATTGGGAATTAACATGAATACCTGGTGATTACTGCTAATTGCACCCCACTCATTTTCGTAATAGTATTCTTTAGGGTGTTGTTTCCAGGTGATATATGATACCATTATTTTAAATGGGAAATCTGTATTTTCTGGCTGATCTTCAGTGACAGCTGCTACTTTAAGATCAATCAGGTTATCCATTTTCAGGGTTTTACCCATGACGTTAGTCCAGTTGCCAAAATATTTCACAGCCGTGCTTTTGCTGATAACGGCCATATTGGGCTCTGCTAAAACAGAAGGAGTCCCCGCGAGCCATTTAAAACTGAAAATATCAAAAAACTGAGGCTCTATAAATACGACACCCATGCTTTCTGTGAATTTTTTATCACCTGTACTTTTACCGGCACTTATATCAGGTACTGTGATCTGACTGCCATAACTGGAATTTAATGCAGCTACCTTTGCTTGTGGAAAATCAACCCGCAGGGCATCTGTAGCTGGGGCTGGTAATCCCGGATTATAAGTAAAGCCATCTTCATGGGTTTGCTTAATAACGATATGGTAGATGTTTTTAAAATTAGGCTGATTCGTGTCAAAGCTCATCTCGTAGCGGATGATAATAAATATCAGCAAACAGGCAGAAATGCCTAAGGTTAATCCGGCTATATTAATGGCAGAATACCCTTTATGACGAATTATATTTCTCCAGGCTATTTTAAAATAATTTTTCAGCATTTTTCGCAGTTTAATCAGCATTAAAGATTAAAACATATACCAAAATATCAAATAGCTGTATATCAATAAATTATATAATTATTTAAGAATAAAGTGTTCGTAAGTGTAACAACACATGTACGGTTATGATACAGTGAGTATGAGCGAATTAATTAGCTGGTGGCATTACTTTAGTAGGTATTTTACTCATTAGGATAACCGGTCAGGCATCAAAATACCACCTGTTAAATTAATATTACAAATTCGAAGGGTCTCACAGACTATTATAGTACTTTCTCTAAGACTAAATATCTACCCTTTACGCCGACAGAAAAGAAACCTAATCTTTTACACAGGTTTAGTGCTTTTATATTATCCCCTTTTACCTCAGTACAGCATTTCTTAAACCCTTTAAGGGTTAGGTCTTTCAAAGAAAACTCAACTAATCTTCTGCCATATCCCATTCTCCATACCGAAGGAGAAACTATGAGCATAGATATGAACCCGATCTTATTTACATGATCATTAGCATAATACGCTAAAAAACCTTGTAGAACATCTTGCTCAACTACAATAATGATGCAGGCCTTTTCAATAAGTTTATTAACGTAAGTGTTTAAGTCATCAAGTTCAAATATGCCACTGCCATCATTGATTAATTGACTCATTAAATCAAGAATTTTTTGCTTCATAAGGATGTTGTTTATTCGCTGAAATTCAGTTGAATAATACAATCTATATGAATATTCTTTTAGAAACGAAAAGAAAGTAAACTATGTAAACTTAGTTTACAGTTGTTGTTTTAATTTTACATGATTTTCACACGTTACTCATCCCGTAAATTATTTATGGGATTTGCCATTGCCGCTTTTATTGATTGAAAGCTTACTGTGATAAATGCTATTAATATGGTAAGTACGGCTGTAACCGCGAATACCCACCATTGGATATCAATACGATAGGCAAAATTCTGCAGGTACTTGTTCATCATGAGCCATGCTACAGGCGAAGCTATGATCACGGCAATAAACACCAATTTTAGAAAATCGACAGAAAGTAAAGTGGTGATGTGTACAACTGAAGCTCCAAGAACCTTACGAATACCGATTTCCTTAGTACGTTGCAAGGTTAATAGTGAAATGAGTCCCAATAGTCCCAAGCAACTTATAAAAATGGCTATAACTGCACTTGATTTGATCAGCTTATTGAGTAGATCTTCTTTTTTATAAAAATCAGCTATCTGCTCATCCAGGAAATGATATTCAAAAACATGATCAGGATAAACTTCTTGCCATTCTTTCTTTATATGAGTTAATATTGATGATGGATCATTCGAATTGATTTTAACCCCTATGTTTTGGTAAGCGCTTCTGAATGTGGTAATATACTCAGGTTCAACAGCTGTATACAATGATCTGGAATTGAAATCCTTAACTACCCCTACAATGATACCGGAGTTATCAGAAAGATCGCCGGCAGCAAGCTTATGCCCGATGACTTGTTGTGGATCTTTTATGCCCAGTTTTTGAACAAGTTTTTCATTTACCAGGTATTCTTTAGCGGTATCTCCTTCGGCCAGGTTTCGGCCAGCAATTAGTCGTAATCCAAATGTTTTTACATAGCCAACATCACCCATAATTGTTCTGCCAACAAATTTTTCCCAAGGGCGACTATCATATCTTATACTACCACCTTTATTAGCAGTTGATGCAGGTGCCTGATAGCAAAACGCCACGCTGTTAATACCAGGATAAGCCAATAACCGATTACGCAAAAAATCGGTTTTACTTTTGGCATTATCAGGAGCAGGTAACATGAGCACCGCGTTTTTGTTAAATCCAAGATCCGCGGTTTTCAGATATCTTACCTGCAAGGTGATCAGTATAGTACTAATGATCAGCACCTGTGCTATAACATTTTGAACCACTATCAAACCTTTACGCCCCAATCCAGCTGATTGGCTATTTTGGCCAAGCTGATTTTTAAGGGCATTTACCGGTTTAAAACGACTCAATAACATAGCCGGATAAAAACCTGCTGCCATAATAATAAACACCAACAAGGCAAGCACAAATACCATCAGCTTAAAGTCACTAATGAGATTAAACGTTAAACTGGTTTGCAGCCAGCTATTAATTACAGGCAGCATTAGCCATACCCATAGTACAGACAATAAGGTCGCAAAGAAGGTAATACTGGCTGTTTCGGCTATAAACTGGAAAAATATAGCCGATGGAGTACTACCTAAAACTTTGCGTGTGCCTATTTCTTTGGCCCGTTTAAAGCTCTGGGCGGTAGCCATATTTATAAAGTTAACACAGGCAATACCGATAAGCAGTAAGCCTATCAATCCAAGTGTAACTAATAATGATCGTTGAATAACTCCACTGTAACGGTCATCAAAATGCACCTCACTTAAAGGTTGTAATTTAAAATGGAAGGCATTGGCCCTGTCGCCAAGATCACTTACAGTCATTTTTCTGATCATGGCCTCTACATTTTGAGACGAAACATGACCAGGTAATAAAAAATATACGGCGGTAGTAGTGTTAACCCATCCCCAATCATTCTGTAATGGTTCTGCAACATCCGGGTAAATGTTTTTTAGTGTCGATAACGACAAAAACATATCGGCTTTAATATCGGTGTTTGCCAGATGATCTTTTATAATACCGGTTACCTTAAAATTATTTTTATTATCAATCTTGATGGTTTTTCCGATAACATCCTGACTGTTAAAATATTTCTGGGCCAGGGTATGACTTAGTACAACGGTATTGGGTTCATTGAGTGCCATGTTTTTATTACCCTGCTCCCACTCATAATCAAACAAGTCAAAAAAATGGTCATCTGTTATGGCAGTATTTTCATGCTCTGCAAATAATTTAGCATTAACATCCCCGGGTTGAGTAACAGAGGTTGTTAAATCATGTATACGTAAAACTGCAGCGACTTCCTTAATTTGAGGGATGTTTGTTTTAGCCTTGAGCATAGCTAAGGGTGAACCTTGTTCAAACAAAACACTACCATCATCTAAATGCAGTTCTGTTACTACCTTATAAAGTTGTTTGGCATCGTGATGGTAAGTGTCAAAACTAAGGTGATACGTTATAAATTGAAATAAAATAAGGCTACAGCCTATCCCTAATGACAGGCCGAAGATGTTGATCAGGGTATAAAATTTATGTTTCCGCAGATTACGCCAGGCAATTTTAAAGTAATTACGTATCATATCACATTGTTTATACGATGATAACTAAAATGCCTCAAATGAGTAGTTAAATAGTGTTAAAGCTTAAATAATACAACTCAATAGTTGCTCATACAACTTTATTCGCTGCGCAAGCTTTTAACCGGATTGGCAATAGCAGCCTTAACAGTTTGAAAACTCAATGTGCACAAAGCTGCTAGCAACATACCTGCGCCACTCAAAATAAATATCCACCAGCTGATAGTTGTACGATCAGCAAAACCCTGTATCCATTTATGCATCGCGTACCAAGCGAGGGGCGTAACTAAAGCAAAAGCCAATACAATAAGTAACACCAATTCAGTTGATAGTAGAGTAACTATTTGTGTAACAGATGCCCCCAATACTTTCCTAACCCCTATTTCTTTGGTTCGTAAATTGGTTGTATACATAGCTAAACCAAGTAAGCCCAAACAGCTTATAAATACCGACAATCCGGTAGCCCAGGTAAGCAATGTAGAAGTATGCTGCTCTGCGTCATAGAATTTGGCAATATTTTCATCAAAAAAATGATATTCAAAATCATCTTCAGGATAAATTTCTTTCCATGCTGATTCCATGGCCGAAATGGCTTTTTTCCAATCGTTACCACCGGCTGATTGTGGTTTTAATGCTATATGAAATGTGCCATTATTATTACTTTCTTTACTTGTTAAAATAGCCAATGGTCTAATTGGCGAATGCAGGGATTCATGATAAAAATCGGCAACCACTCCAATTATTTCCATTCTGGTATCGCCATTGAAATTATCTATCTGTTTACCTACTGCGTCTTTCGGGTTTTTAAATCCAAAAACCTTCGCGCAAGTAGTATTAATTAAAAAACCTTTTGAAGTGTCTGTTAACCGTAAATTTCTGCCAGCGAGTAGTTTGATCTTATATACATCAATGTAGTTTTCATCGCCATATTTTTCTTCCAAATTGATTTTGATCTCTTTTTTCCCATCTTTATAAGTGGCTTCTGTTGAGTTACTTGAACTCGAAGATGGCGCATCCTTACCTACGGCTATCATCTCTATTTGAGGTATAGCTTTTAGTTTGTTCATAAATACCTGGTTACGACTGGTAGTACGGTTTTTCCAGGGGGAGTTAATAACTATAATAGCATCCTTTTTAAAACCCAGATCCTTATGCAGCGCGTAATATATTTGCTTGCTCACCAATACTGTTGCCATTATAAAAAACTGGGCAATAACAAACTGTAAAACTGTTAATGATTTACGCAGCACCGCGTTACGTGTTTTATTGCTATTTGCAGCGGTTTGATTTTTAAGCACCAACGCGGGTTTATATGACGATAATAAGACAGCCGGATAAAAGCCGGATAAAATGCTTACCACAATCGTTAATAGGCACAGAAAAACTATCAAATCAGGATGTCCTAAAATATCTACTTTAATTCCCTGTGGAATAAAATCGACAAACAATTTTAGTATAACAGGAGCCATAGCTACAGATATAATTACCGCAATTAAGGTTATCAAGAAAGTCTCGCTCAGAAACTGAATAATGAGCTGTATACGACTACTGCCCATTGTTTTGCGGATACCTATTTCTTTGGCCCTTTGGGTTGCCTGCGCGGTAGTTAAATTAACAAAATTGATGCAGCCTAATAATAACAGGAACAAAGCGATCACCAGTAAACCATACAAGGTTGTTTTATTCGCTGTGCGGCTCGTACCGGTATCAAACGTTCCATAAATCCCGTTAAAATGCAGATCGCTTAATGGTTGTAACGTGAAATTCCGGGTGTTACCCTTATCCGATGGTTTAGGTGGATTGTTTTTCTTTAACAGCTCATTTAGCTGTTTCTCAATATGCGCGACAGTAGTGTTGGGCGATAGCTTGATAAAAAGTTGAGAAGCGGATGTTGTACCACCCCATTGTGTCGGCCTTATTTCTTCCAGGAGCGCTTTATTTGAATTTATGGAAGCATAAGATATAAAATCATGGAAAGTAAAATCGTTATTACCTTTTAATGATTCCACAATGCCGCTAACAATTGTGGTTAAAGTATCATAAGTAACTGTACGTCCCAGCATCTGGTTATAGGAAAGCGCGGGAAAGTATTTTTTAGCCTGATCCGTAGTCAATACAACCTGGTTAGGCGCGTTTAATGCAGTTTTAGCAGAGCCTGCTTTCCAATTGTAATTAAAAAGATCAAAATAATGACTATCAGCAATAACTACATTATCCTGTATCTTGAATTTAACCGGAATACCCGATTTTGCTGGAATGAGCACATTTGGTTGATTGAGCGTAAAAAATGGAGCTGAAATAGCTAATCCATTCACGGAGTTCATTGCCCCAGGCAAGGCACCAGTAACTCCTCTGTTATTGGCTGCTTCACCAGAAAATGTGTAATTAGAAACTATACGATATATCCTGTCGCCATCTGTAAAAGATTGATTAAAGGTAAAATCAAAATGTACGATCAAATAAATGACCAATGCAGAACTTATACCAATGGATAACCCGATGATATTGATCAGCGTAAACAATTTATGCTTACTAAAGTTGCGCAAAGCAATTTTGAAATAATTTTTGATCATAATGGTATAATTCCTAATGCTAATTTTAAAACTCTAAATTGATATACTGATTTTACTTACAATTTACTACTATTCACTGCGCAAACTTTTTACAGGGTTGGCCATTGCTGCTTTGATAGATTGAAAGCTAATGGTCACAAAAGCGATTACTACTGCGATAACACCGGCCATTAAAAATACCCACCATTGTATACTGATACGAAAGGCGAAATCGAGCAGCCATTTACTCATGGCATACCAGGCAATAGGCAAAGCGATCACCGAAGCAATGAGTACCAATTTTAAAAAGTCTTTGGACAACTCGGTTACGATTTGTGGAATACTTGCGCCCAATACCTTACGTACCCCGATCTCTTTAACTCGTTGGGTAATGGTGAAGGCTGATAAGCCGAACAATCCCAGACAAGCTATAAATATGGCGATGAAAGAGAATATGGTGAACAAGCTACCCTGTTGTTGTTCGCTATTGTATAATTTCTGGAACCGCTCATCTAAAAATGTATATTCAAATGGGGTTTCAGGTTGTAATTTTAACCAGGCCTCCTGGATAGTATTGATAGAAGAACTGATATTATTACCAGTGATCTTAATCGATAATCTACCATAATTATCATGAGCAGGCATACGGAATAACAAAGGAATAATATTTTGATGCAGTGACTCAAAATGAAAATCATTTACTACACCGATCACCTTACCTCTTACCCCACCATACGCCAGATCCTTTCCTATGGCATTTTCGGGGGTTTTCCAGCCAAGTGCTTTTACAGAAGCCACGTTGATCACATAATTATTACTGTCGGTACCAAACTCCCGCGAAAAATTACGCCCGGCAGCTATTTTCATACCGAAGGTGGGTATAAAACCATAATCTGCATTTACATATTTAACATCCGCTTTAACAGGCTGCGATTTGGCTCCTTCAAAAACAGATATTCCCTGGTCATCCAATAACCGGCCGGATGGGATCCGCGATGAGCGTCCCACTTCTTTAACACCAGCGTTTCTCATTACCTCGTTTTTAAAGGTCTCAAACTGACTGGTGGAAAATGGGTTACTCATAGTGATGATATGTTCCTTATCAAAACCAAGCGACTTTTGCTGTATATAGCTTAATTGCTGAAATACAATGGTTGTGGCAACTATCAACACAATAGAAACTGAGAACTGTACCACCACCAAAACTTTACGGAATGATACGCCTCCTGAACTTACTTTTAAGATCCCCTTCAAAACCTTTACGGGTTTAAATGATGACATGAATAATGCCGGGTAAATTCCGCTGAGGATACCTACAAAAAATGGTAGTATAAACAGGCCTATTAATAGTTTAGGATTATACAAACTAGTAATACTTAGTCCCAGATTCGATAAACCATTTATAAACGGTATCAGTAACCAGGTAAGTATTAATGCCAGGATCAGTGAAAATGAAGTGATCAGTACTGATTCGCTTAAAAACTGGGTGATGATTTCTTTTCGTTGTGCACCTATCACTTTCCGGATACCTATTTCACGAGCCCTTAACGCTGATCGTGCTGTTGATAAATTCATGTAATTGATACAGGCTATCAGCAGGATAAACAAGGCAATAGCCGAAAATATGTAAACCCGTTTAATGTCACCATTGGTCTCGATCTCGGCATCCAGATGCGAGTGCAGATGTATATCTAATAACTTTTGAATATGTAATTTGCTATTTTTTGATTCCTGGTAATTACCTGGTTGCCCCGGAAAATGAACGTATTTATCTAAAAAGGCCGGGAATAGTGATTCCATATGCTCCACATTGTAATTTGGCGGTAAAAGCATATAGGTGTAAAAATCATTGTTGCCCCAATTGGTGTGTAATTGTTTATCACCATATAAGGTACTATCTTTTAAGGTAATAAAAGATAAAAGCATTTCAGGATGTAAGTGCGAGTTAGCCGGAAAAGGTTTATAAATACCGGTAACTTTAAAATTGAACTGGTTATCCAGCCTGATCTCCTTGTTTATCGGATCTTCGTCGCCAAAATACTTATGGGCCATATTTTCCGTCATCATTACCGTAAAAGGGTCAGAAAGGGCTGTCGCCGGATCTCCCTTAATTGTTTTTACGGTAAATACATTTACAAAATTTTCATCAGCGAAATAGGAACCTTGTTCATTAAGTAACTTATCCTTATAACGCATGCTAACAGTACCATTTCCCCGTAGCTGGGTTACCTTTTTAATATCAGAAAATTCATTTTTTAATAACGGCCCAAATGGCGGCGCTATCGAACCGAGGATAAGTGTTTGCGCACCATCTGTAGTATTAAAACTCCTGGTTACCCGGTAAACATTATCAGCATTAGTGTTAAATCTATCATAGCTCAGTTCATTTATAATATATATCAGAATAAGCATACAGCAAGTTAAGCCAATGGTTAAACCAAAAATATTGATGAACGAGATAAATTTGTGCCTCGTGATATTGCGTATAGCGCTCCGTAGATAATTCTTTAACATGCCTGTAAATATTAAATTCTAAAAACCAATATCCTCATCCTAACTACACCTGTTTATTGAAGGTTAAAATACGTACCAATTATATAAAACATTAACAAACAGATAATTATATACAAATTAATATTTAAACTGTTCGCAGACGTAACAGTTGGTGTCCGGTTATGATACAGTAAAAAACAAAGAAGCCTGTCAGAAATTAATCCGACAGGCTTTTT